>Ga0187788_10000056_pt1 | contig 24740 bp, 18 predicted proteins | sample 1015_BV01_MP10_2_FD_133008 | JGI IMG/M metagenome (GOLD analysis project Ga0187788, IMG submission 133008) | Tropical peat soil microbial communities from peatlands in Department of Meta, Colombia - 1015_BV01_MP10_20_MG | ecosystem: Environmental > Terrestrial > Soil > Wetlands > Peat | place...
CCAGTCCAACCTCCTTGAGCATGGTCGTGCAACGCGTCTTAGCATCGGATTCGGAGACTGTGGGATCGATGCCCAACGATGTCTGCACATTCTGGCGAGCGGTCAGTGCGCCCAGGAGGTTGTGAGCCTGAAATATAAAACCGATGCCCGACCGTGTTCGCACCAGCGTGTCATTGGTTGCGCCGTTCAATTCCGTCCCCAGAATGGTCAGACTGCCTTCCTGAACCGAGCGCAACGCGCCACAAAGCGTGAGCAACGTGGTTTTGCCCGACCCCGACGGGCCGGTCAGAATCACAATTTCCCCCGGCAGGATCTCAGTAGAAATGTTGAACAATATCTGCCGACGCTGCTCGCCGCTGCCGTAGTAGTGGTTCACATCATTGATGGAGATGACTGGTTCCATTCGTACCCTCTAGAAGATCTCTGCCGGATCGGCGTAACGCAGTTTGCGCACCGCCAGAGCTCCCGAGACTGCGCACATGATCACCGTCAGTGGGAAAACCACTACCAGGCGCATGACTGTCATCTGTATGGGTAACACGGTGGCGGAGCGCGCAATTTGATACACAATCAGGGCGAGCAATACACCGGGAATGAACCCAAAGACCGAGAGAATGATCGACTCCTGCAGAACCATCCAGAACAGCGTTCGATCGGAGTAGCCGATGGCCTTCAGGGTGGCAAACTCGGAGAGGTGTTCCGAGACGTCGCTGTACAGAATCTGGTAAACGATAACCGCCCCCACGATCAAGCCTATGATCAGCGAAACCCGAAAGATAAACCCGATCGGAAGGCTGTTGCCCCAGTACGCCATCTCGCGGTCAAGCAGGCCCTGCTTCGTCAGAACGAGTACGTCGTTTGGCAGCATGGATGCCAGCTGGGCACGGGCTGCTTCGGCATTCACTCCCGGTTTGAGTTTAATCAAGCCAACATGTACGAGCCCGAATTTTCGGTAGGATGCAATACGGAAGAAGTTCGTGTCGCTGGTGATGACATTGCCGTCATTGGCGAAGCTGGCGCCCACCCGAAACACGCCAACTACCTGTACCTGGCGATTGGAAAGCTCGCTGAAGACAGATCCATTCTGCCGGAACAGTTTACCGACCGGTCCGAATTCCGGCCGGGAGGCTTCGTCAAACAGGATCTTCCCGGGCTCTGAAATCTGGGCCAGATTGTCGTTCACCACCGGCAGGTCAAATACGCCCGGGGCGGGCTTGAATCCGACCACAAAAATTTGCCGCTCGTAATGGTCCACCGGGTTCTTCCATTGAGCCATATCCATGTACAGCGAGTGCACGGATTGCACTCCGTCTAGCGCGAGCGCCTGGTAGAGCCGCGGTTCGGGGAAGCTCGCGGTAGAAATGATGCATTGGTAGCGCGGGCTGACAAGCGCCACATCCGCATTGAAATGCGAATAGAGTTGGGTGATGCTGACGTAAAGCGCGTCCTGGAAGGCGAGTTGCACCATGGCCAGGATCACCGCAAAGGTAATGCCGGCGACGGCCGCCAACAGCCGTCCCTTTTGCTTCACCAGTTGCAACCACGCTAACGGAAGGGCAGCGCTCATGGCTGGATCACCACGTTGACTTTGCTGTTGATCAATCCCGCGACTTCATTCCCGTTATCCAACCGAATGCGAACCTTGAACACTCGGGCGTCTGCATAAGCGACCGGGTCTAGCGGTAAGACAGTGTTCTTGGACAGAGTGTAGCCAACCCTTTCCACCACCCCCGAGAGAGTGCTGGGAAAGACGTCGCTGGTGATCGTGGCTCGCTGGCCGGGCCGCACACGTGCAATGTCGGTTTCATACACTTCCGCCTCGACATACATCACGTCGGTTTTTCCTAGATCGAGCAATCCATCTGGCCCGGGCTCTTCCCCGGGATAGGCATGAACCTTCAGTATCCGCCCGTTCGCAGGCGCATACACCATCGCCGTCTTGAGCTGGGCGCGAGCGTGCGCTGCTTCCGCCTGGGACACACGCAACTCCGACTCGGCTACGTCGACGTCAGTCTGCCGCACTTCGGCGATGCTCTTCAGGTGTTCCTCTGCCTGATGCAGCTTCTCTTCCGTGGTTTCGACCGCCAGCCGGCGCGAATCGAGTTCCGCCGCCGAAACATCCGTCTTTTCATGCAAGCGCTGGTAACGCTGATACTCGGTGCGCGCATTCTGAAGGGAAGCCTTGAGTTCGGCGACCTGGGCTTTTTGAGCGGCAATGTCGGAAGGTCTGGAGCCGGCCTTCACTTGCGCCAATCGCGTGCGTGCCAAGTCCACTCGCGCATCCGCCAGATGCACCGCCGTTTCTAATTGATCTTTCCCGTCTAGCACCACCAGCAACTGGCCGGCGCGCACCTGGTCACCTTCTTTGACGTCTAATTCGCTTACGCGCTGCGGCCGGCCGTCCAGATAGCCACCCGTCATCTTCAGCACACCATCGGTTGGCTCGATACGGCCCAGACAACCCACCGCGCCGTTCTTCGTAGCCCCGGAGGCTGATCCTGCTCGGGGAGCTGAGTTAGCTAGACTTGCGGTGTTTTGTGCCATGCGCACCGGTTCGGCTTCCTGCCGCGCATCGACACCGCGGGCTTCTGCCAGCACCGTGTTCGGCACTCGTCGCGCAGCGGCAGCATTGGTGCGCAGAGAATAGACGGCCGCTACGCAAAAGGTCAGAGCGAAGAGCGAAACTGCCAACAACATTCGCCGCATTGGCTTCCCCCCATAACCCAAGACGTTATGAATGCGTCAGGGCCCCAGGGCCCAGGGATTAGGAATTCTGCCAGCGACAAAAGGCGGGGAGGTGTATATTACACCGATTTGAAGGAACCACAATGCCCACTTTGCGTCGTTTTTGCGCCCTGCTTCTGGTCTGCGGAAGCATACTCTGGGCCCAGTCGCCACCAGCCAATACCCCCCCTATGGAGCTCAGCCTGGAGAAGGCGATTGAGATAGCCCTCGCCGCTAACGGAAATACCAAAGTCCAATTGGCCCAGGAATCCATTAAGTTCGCTAAATCGCACTACGCCCAGGTCCGCTCCGACCTGTTGCCCAGGATCGACGGGACCCTCACCGAGCAAAACCAGACGGTCAACGTCTCCGCCCTGGGAATACGCTTTCCCGAGGTCCCAGGCTTCACCTTTGAGACGGTAGTAGGCCCGTTTTGGACGTTTGACGTACGCCCCAGATTAGAGTGGAACGTCTTTAATCTCGGGATCTGGCGCCGTACTCAGGCCGCCCGTTCCGATGTTCATGTGGCTGAGGACGAAAGGAACAGCACCACTGAGACGGTGGCCGGCTCGGTCGCGCGCCTCTATGCCTCCGCCCTGCGGGCCAGCGCTGACGTTGAAACCTCCAAGGCGAACCTGGCCCTCGCCGAAAGCCTGCTGGATATCACCCACCGGCGAGAAGGCCAAGGCGAGGCGACGGGGCTCGACGTCACTCGCGCCGAGCTGAGTGTCTCGCGCAATCAGCAGAAATTGCTCGCCGCACAGACCGCGCTCATTCGGGCAGATCTGGACCTGATCAATGTCCTCAACATTGACTGGAGCACCCGTTTGCACCTTGGCGGGCAACTGGGGCCCAACTCCACAGAAAGCCCAACTGCCGAAGACGCGGTGCAGGTGGCTCTTAAGACAAGGTCAGACTTCGCCCTGGAGGAGCAGCGGCTGAAAACGGCGCGGCTGAATCACAGCGCAGCCCAATTGGACCGCTTGCCCTCGATTCACGGCTACGCCGATTGGGGCGTCCTGAACGGGGTCCAGACGCATATCGGCGGCGCTCAAGTGATTCTTCCTCTTTTTGACAGCCGGATTGATGCCGAGCGTGCCCAGGCCCTCTCGGCAATGCGCCAGCAAGAAATCCGGCAGAAGGAATTGAGGAACCGGGTGGAGTTGGAGGTGCGGCAAGCGCTCGCCTCATTAGCTTCCGCTCAGAGCCAACTCCGGGTCACGCAAAAAGCTATGACTTTGGCCGAAGATGAACTGGCGCGGGCGCGCCGACTTTTTGAAGCAGGGCTGGCAAACAACACCCAGGTGGTCGACGCGCAGGAACGCTTGGAAAATGCGCGCAACGATCACACCGCCGCCCAGTTCGAATATACCTCGGCCAGCATCGATCTCGCCCAGGCCATGGGCACCATCAAGACAATGAGGTTTTGACCGGCTGTGGGGTTCCTTGCGCCATCTGGCGGGAGTCGGCCACGGGCTCACGGATGGGGATAAGCATGCGCACCATCCTGCTCTGGCGCAGATTTCTGTGCGAAAAGAATGCTTTCAGAAAGATGCCGCGTCCAAGGTCCTTGAACAACGCTCCTAGCTGTTGAGTGTTCGTGAAGCCGCGCCATCCCAGCTTCCTGAGAAGGTCGAGCCGCAGACGTGCGAGGCCGAATACGAGACGAACAAGGGAGTCGGGGATCTCTTCCTCACGTTGATACTCGAAGAACTCAAAGTTCAGGGAGTCCGTCGATTGCACCTTGATGAAGTCTTTCACTTCTCGGTTCTTCGGATTCTTGGCAACCTCTCGGATCAAGTCGTGGAAAATCCGGGAGTCCTCCTCCAGGGTATTCAGCTTGGCGAATCGGTTTATGAGTTTCGCCCCCAGGGGGTCACACAGATAACCCTTCATGATCAGGGGAACCGCAAGATGGAACATTTTGGCCACTACGAGGTGGACGCGAAGATGGCACTGATAGGGATCGCCAGTGCACGTGTAGAGCCGGGTTGTATCCCGTGTCACACTCCGCTGAAAAGCGGTGAACGCAGTATCGAGGTCGCGGGTAAACTCGCGCGTGTCATGTCCGTCCAGCTCTCGCTGGATCATCGCCGCAACCTGTCGGATCTGAAGCGATCCCAGAGCCATGCCGACACTGTAGAGCGGATCGACCGTGTCGCCTGCGTCTCCGATGATGTACCAGCGGTCCGGTGAATAGCGCTGGCGGCACTCCCACATGTACGAAGCATAGACATTCGTATCCACCACTGTACCGCTGCGCACAAGATCCACAATCACCTGATGCTCCCGCCCTACGCAATCCAGGAACTGCTCCATGGTGCGCACGTTGCCATAAGGATACTGATCCTGACGATAGGTGATTCCAATACTGATGAACGGCGTGTTCTCAGGTGAGCGCATTGGTATGCACCAGATCCAATTGCCTCTTCCAAAGAAGTGATGGGTCGCGAAGTAGGGAACAAACGCCCGGTTCTGCTTCTTGATTGCATTGATATGGCTCAGAATCTCAGCATCGAAATTGGCAAGCCGAAACCAGAAAACATTTTTTTGCTCCTTCACCTTTTCTTGCAGGTTGAGCAGCTTGGCCAGTACCCGATTACGTCCCGTCGCATCGATCAACCAGCGCGCACGCGTCGCGTGTTTCTGCCTCCCAGGATCCTCCACAGTCACCGCATGAAGCTCCCCATCGTCGTGTGCGAGGTCGGCTCCCACCACCGTACCTTCGATCATCTGGACTCCATTTAGGCAGTTCCGGCGCCGCACTTCTTCGTCGAGAGTGAAGCGGTTCACCTGGAAAGAGAGCTGGGGAGGGACCGTCGGTGCCTCATCTACAACGTAGGTGCGGTCCGCGGGGTTTTCGATGTCCAACTTGTAGTAGTAGGTGAGCCCATATTTTGGGTAGTGGTTTTCTACGAGGTAGGGTCCCAGTCCCAGCTCCAGGAGAAAATCGATCGTAAGTTCGACGAAAGACTCACCGACGATAGGACGATTCTTATGCGGACCCTCGACTACGGCAATCCTCAATGCTGGGAAGCTCTGCTGTAAGTAAGCCGCGGCAAGCTGCCCTGTTGCCCCTCCACCCATGATCAGCACATCGCTCGTCATTGCTGCTACCCTTTCGGCACATGAGGTGATGTATCCGGGTGCGCAAGCTAGCAAACAAAGGGGAAAGTGAACTTCTTTAGCCGGATGGAATTGAAGCTTTGGGCCGCTTGCGCCTGGCTAAACGTATTTCTGATTACCGTACCCTAAGCCTTGCTGGAACTCAGAGGTGCCTCGTTGCGGATTCTGGTTCGGCGTCGGCCTTCTTCCTGGATTCTCCGCCGTCAGCGCAGAGTTACTTCCCTCAGGCTAAACAGGCCAGGTAACCCAATTGAGTGATTGACAGTCTTGTTGGGTTTGGGGGTATTATCGCACTGGAGGGGTGGGTTTTCCTCTAGTTTTTCACATAGGCTAGCTGCCGCCGCTGGTGCCTTCTTGCTGGGTGGTCAGCAGAGGGCGATGGTGTCGGAAACAGATTACACCCTTCGGCGCCCCATTCGAGAGACCCATTTATTGCGCTCCAACATAGAGGACTCTTACCCATCTGCAGGGTCCACGGCAGTGGGGGTGTGGGCTGAAAAAGCTGGGAAAGTACGAGCTACAGGGGGAGTTGGGCCGGGGTGCGTTCGGGCTGGTGTACCAGGCCTGGGATCCGGTCATCAACCGCCGTGTGGCCCTGAAGGTAATGTCCACGAGCGTTGCCGGCAACCCCGACCTGTTGCAGCGCTTCTACCGGGAAGCCCAATCCGCCGGTTCCCTGCTCCATCCGAATATCATCACCATCTATGACATGGGCGACGAGGGGGGAACTCCATTCATCGCAATGGAATTGGTGGATGGCCGGACCCTGGAGGATTTCGTCGCGCGACGCACCCCCCTGCCTCTATCCCTGAAGCTGCTTTATGCGGTACAAGCTTGCCGAGCCTTCGACTATGCCCACAAACGGGGCATCATCCACCGCGACATCAAACCCGGCAACATCATGGTGAACAAAGAGGGTACGGTGAAGGTGGTGGATTTCGGAATCGCCCGAGTGCTCGAGACTTCCAAGACTCAAACCGGCACCTTGATCGGTACCTTTTCCTATATGGCCCCCGAGATGTTCCGCGGGGAACACGCCACCGAGCGTTGTGATATCTGGTCATTCGGAGTTCTGTGCTACGAACTGCTGTCCTATCAACGGCCCTTCTCCGGAAAATCTCCCGCTGCCTTGATGCAGAGCATCTGCCTGCAGGAACCGCCTCTCATCGGCGAGTTGGTTCCCGATTGCCCGCTCGACCTCCAGGCTGCTATCCACCGCATGTTAAGGAAGACAGACGCGGAACGCTTCCAAACCATGGAAGATGTGCTGCTGGAGCTCGACCCCATCCGGCAGCGCATGCAAGCGGAAACGGTTTCCGGCATGATCGAGCAGGGTGCCCAGCTGACCGAGAAGGGGGAATTCACCCAGGCCCATGAGGTCTTGCGCCAGGTTCTGCAGATCGATTCCACCAATCTCCACGCCAGAGCACTCTCGGAAATAGTCAACCTCGAGTTGAAGCGGGTTGCGATCCAGCCCAAGGCTCAACAGCACGTGGTGAAGGGTCGTTCCCTGCTGCAGGAAGGAAAGCTCCAGGAGGCGAAGGCCGAGGCGGAGAATGCGCTCCATCTAGATTCCCGTTTCAATCCCGCCCTGGAATTGCAGGAGGAAATCCAGAAGGAGGTCCGCCGCATACGGCTTGTCAATGATTGGCTGCGAGACGCCAAGCAGCACGTGATCGAAGGTGCACCGGAGGAAGCGGAATCATTGCTAGCACAGGTGCAACAGGCGGACCCGTCCAATCGGGAGTTGCCCATCCTGTTGCAGCAGGTGGCGGATGAGAAGGCGCGCCGCCAAAAGCACTCGCAATTTGCCGAAGGATGGCAGCAAGCCCGTCTCTTGTGGACCCGGCAGCAATTTCAGGACTGCATCGATCTGCTTACCAATCTCCAGCAGGAATTCCCTAATGAAGCGGAGATCCCAAGGTTGCTGGAGACGGCTCGCGAAGACCAGGCGGAGCAAAACAAGCAGGGGAAGCTGGCGGAGGCCCGCAGCCTGCTGGCAGGGCGGCGCTATGGCGATTGCGTCGCCTTGCTGACGAAGCTGCACCGGGAATTTCCCAACGAAACCGAGATCCCCAGGTTGCTGGACACGGCTCGCGAGGATCAGACGGAACAGCTCAAACAGGACAGGCTGGCCGAAGCTCGCACTCTGCTGGCTTCGCGCCGCTATGGCGATTGCATCTCCTTGCTGACGAAGTTGCACCAGGAATTTCCCACCGAAGCAGAAATCCCCAGGCTGTTGGACACGGCTCGCGAGGATCAGACGGAACAGTTCAAGCAGGACAGGCTGGCCGAAGCTCGCACCCTGCTGGCTTCGCGCCGCTACGACGACTGCTTCGCCTTGCTGGCCAAGCTCGAGCAGGAATTCCCCGACGACGCAGAGATTCCCAGGTTGCTGGACGCGGCTCGCGAGGATCAAGCGGAACAGAAGAAGGAGGGGAAGCTGGCGGAAGCACGCGCTCTGCTGGCAGGGCGGCACTACGGCGATGGCATCACCCTGCTGATGCAGTTGCAGCAAGAATTCCCTGACGATGATGAGATCGCCCGACTGTTGGCGACCGCCCGTCAGGATCAGGCCGAACAAAAAAAGCGGGATGCACTTACCGAAGCACGGAAATTGCTGGCCTCGCGGCATTACCGCGAATGTATCGCCTTGCTGACGGAGCTTCAGCGGGAATTCTCCGATGAGGAGGAGATGGGCCGGTTGCTGGCGACTGCTCGTCAAGATCAAGCCGAAAGGGACAAGCAGCAGAAACTGGCCGAGGCCCGCAAGTCCCTGCGGGCACGCAGATACCAGGAGGGCATCTCACTGCTCAATGCGCTGCAGGAGGAGTTTTCCGGCGATTCCGAAATTGTCCGCCTGCGGGAAACCGCGCACCGCGACTGGACCGAGCAGAACAAGCGAGAAAAGTTGGCCGAGGCGCGGAAGCTGTTGTCCGCACGAGAGTATGCGGCGTGCCTCACCTTGCTGACGACGCTTCAGCAGGAACTGCCGCAGGACGACGAAGTCGGAAGACTACTGGACACCGCACGTGAGGCCCAGGAGGAGCACGATCGAAAGCAGAAAGTTGCGGCCGCCAAGGATCTTCTCGCCGCCCAGCGCTTTGCTGATGCTTTGGCGCTTCTCGATCCATTGCTGGTAGGAGCGCCTGGGGACTCATCGGTCCTCAAGCTTCGCACCCTCATCCAGCGTGAACAGGAGAAGCAGGCCAAGTCCGAAACGCTGGAGCGTGAATGGAAAGTGCTGAAAAAGCTGGCGAGCGAGAAAGCCTATCCCGAGGTGATAGCACGTGCAGAGGATCTGCTCCGCGAGTTCCCCGGCGATGCCGACCTGACGCGGTTGCTGGAGTTTGCCCGCGTTCAACAGTCTCAAGCCGAGGGTGAGCAGCGCTTGCGGGCAGCGCTGGACAATGTGCAGGCATTGCTCAGGTCGGACAACTTCGCCGAAGCCGCGGCCGCAGCTCGGCTCGAGCTCGAGTCCTTCCCGGGCAACAAGGATCTGACCATTCTGCTGGAGCAGGCGCAAAGCCGGGAGAGGAAGGATCGCGTCCGGCAACTCATCGAGCAGCGCTTGCGCGACATTAAAGTCAAGATCAATCGCGGACAACTTAGCGAAGCCAAAGAGATGGCGCGCGAAGCCCTGCAGACCCTGGGACCCGACACGGGCGTCAACCAATTGCTGACCGCCGCCGAGGTGGAGCGTGAGGCGCGGGAAAAGAAAAAGCAGCAGGATGAGCAGCTGGACACGATAAGGACTCTGGTCCAGGAAGGCAGAATTGAGAGTGCGGCCACGGCTCTCGACAAAATCATCAAGAGTGAGACCTTCCACGCACTTGACCCTCGGCTCTATAAGGTTGCGGATGAGATTGAGGCAGCGCGCAAAGGCGGGTCTACGCAAACACCGGCGGCGCTGACACCCTCGCAACCGCAGAGTCCGGCTAAGGAGTACGCCGTGTTCGAGGGGCCTCCCATCGCCGCGGACGATGCTTCCGCGGTTGAGGCCCAAGAGGTCTCCCAGCAGCAGGCCCCACCGCCGGCGGCTGTTCCCTCCTCGAGTCACGAGGAGGCAGCCTGGCAAAACGAAAGTCTGCGAATCGTGGAGAACCAGCTCGCCACCTTCATCGGTCCTCTGGCCGGGGTCATCGTCAAGAAGGCCGCCTCCAGGACGACCGATCCGGATGAGCTCTACAAGATGATTGCTACGAATCTTGAAAGGGAGACTGACCGGCGGGCCTTTATGGCCGGCAAAAGTGCAGTCGTGAGCCGGATCCACAAGACTCAATTACCGCCAGAACCCGAACCCTTGCCGGCGGCAACTCCAGAAGGTTCAGGGGAGGCTGCGCGTCCGCCTGCGGTCACGCCTGAGGTTATCGAGCGGGCAATCGGCCAGCTGGCCTATTATATTGGCCCGATTTCCCGAGTTCTGGCAAATCGAGCTGCCGTGCGCGCGGATACCGAGCGCGCATTCTATCTGCTGCTCGCCGGACATCTCGACAGCAAAGCGGAGCGAGCTGGGTTCCTTAAGGATGCCGGTATTCGAGATTCCTAAGCTCTCGTAACGCCGGCTACTTACTGCCGCCGCTGCTCGTAATCAAACCTGCAACATCTTGATCGCCTGCGCCACGCTCTTGCGCATACGGCTGAAGGATCTCGATAGGTTCGCGATCTCGTCACTGCCGGATGCCTGATACTCGGGCACATCCATCTTTCCCAGGCTGACGTCATCGGCGATTTTCGCCAGTTTGTTTACCGGGCGGGTCACGAAGACGATGAGCATGCCGTTAAGCGCGAGAGCGCCCAGCACAAAAACCAAGCCTACGGAAAGCATGAATCCGGCGAAGGCGGATTTCGCGCGCTGGACAGGCAGTTGCATGGGCGCTGACACGATCTGCGCCGTCAGAATGTCATTCAATTTCCAGCCGAATCCATTGGCACTCCCGTATCGCTCCACCAGGGTTCGGGGGGCGTTCTCGGGAGTGTCATGGCAGAACAGGCAGCGGCTATCCTTGATCTTCATGGGACGCGCGATGTAAAGAACCCTGCCATTGGGCGAATCGCGCTCCCCGATGAGTTCGGTCTGATCAGGAGACTGACGGAAGTACCGGACGATGTCCGCCTCCCAGTCCGTCGCACGGTTAATCAGATTTGTAGGATTGAGAGTGGCTTCCTTGTAGGAGTAATCGGGATACTTTTTTCGCAGTTGAGCGAAGTACTCGTTGGCCGAGTAGGCGGGCACTGACTGGGGCAGAAACGTGTACTTCATTTGCGTATCGAGCAGAGGCTTGATCTGCGTATTGGTGTAGGTGCGCACCGCCAAGGCGGCTTCCATCATGATGCGGGCGTTCTCCAGCACTTCCTGAGCAGCGTTTCGCCGCAACAAACGGTTGGCCACATATCCTATGGCGAGGAAGCCGATCGCAAACACCAGCAACAAAACGAGGTTGAATTTTACGATCAGTTTCATTGCGCTTACCTCCTGGGCTCGGGAACCGGAGTTTCCGTTCCCGCTGGCATCGTTTTCGCATCCTCGTTCTCGGGGTGCAAGATGGGACGCCACTCGGGATGGTCCCTAAGATGGGCGTCCAATTGGGTACGGAATGCCGGGTCTTTGAGGCGGGGCCTGAAACGCTCTACGAATCCTTTACGCCAAGTCCGGTTTATACGCAACCACGGCTGGATTTCGGAGTAGGTCACTTCATGCTCAGCTTGGGGTTCAACAGCGTTCGGGAATCTGGACAGGCGAGATGGCAGGGTGTCGCGGAAGGGACCCGGCATGCCTTCAACAAAGTGCGGATCCGGCCGCGGGCTGATAGCGACCTCCTTTGCTCCCTGCCGTGAGAAGAACTGGCCCGCCTTAGCCGTCACCGGAGAAGCCAGCGTGCCATCGGAACTCACCTTGCTGATGTTCGCCGCTCCAGATTCAACAAAGATCTCGGTCTTGTCGCCACTCGCCTGCAGCACGACCGCGCCCTCGCGGTTGGTGGCTGCCAGCTGCGGGCTGGCGTAGCAGTAGGTGTCAGGACCGGGAGCAGTCTCGCCCTTTAGCCATCCCTTCATGAGGACCAACTCCGGTAAGGTTTTGGGTCGCTGGGCAAGAATCATCATGTGGGTGGAAGGCCCGAGTGCGACCACCGTTCCACCGGCAAGTTCCAGCTGCACAAATCCCACTCCCCCGCTCTCGAGAATGTCTCCTGGACGCAGCCGCACGCCTTCCGCTGCATGCAGGACCGTCGCGCCTCGAATTATGGTCAAGGTTTTTTCTGCAAGCGTAACCGTGCCAATCTCCTGTCCGGCGATCGGCAGTGGTAGGCAAAGGCACAAGACTGCTAACAGGCGCATAGGCTTCATCTGAACCCCCAAAGCAGGGCATGCTCGAACGCGGGTAGGTTCAGCTCGCAGCAGCGGAGGCGGCCATCCTGCCAAACTACACATGCTTCTCGGTTGCCCGAGTCCACGACGCCATACACTTCCGAGGGAGCGTATAAACAGAAGTGGCGCGAATTCTGCGCCCCTGTTATTGATGGTGTCAAGGGCTTTTTGCCCGAGGCGGGCAGGCGGGAATCCTGGACCCGGTTCCCCCGTCAGAACTTGACACCCGCGCGGTAGGGGCATAATTTCCGCCTGAACCGGACTTTTTAGAACCGCAGGCCGAACCTGCAGTCGGCGGTTGCAAGTTACACATGCGAATCATAGCTTCCTATTGCGGTAGCGAGAGAATCCGGGAAACATCAGACACCGAGATCGTGTTCGGGCGCGGCAAGGATGACTCGGCCGTTTTTCTTAATCTTTCTCCTGATCAGAAGGTCTCACGGGTGCATGGGCGGATCTGGGAGGAAGGCGGCGTCTACTGGATCGAAGACCTTAGCAGCACACGGGGCACGCAGCTCAACGGCGCCGAGATCAAGGGCAAGGGAAAATGCCAATGCCGCATAGGAGACGTGATCTCGGTTGGCGAGACGACCCTCCGCCTGGAAACCCCCGGCGTCCTGTACGCGATGAAGACGAACTATCTGGAGCAGGGGACGGTCCTCCTCCCGGAAACACGCCCCCCCGAGCGTCCGAGCGGCATATCGGTGGCTGGAGATGTGGCCGGCAGTATTCTGGATGCATTTGCGGCTATGGCGGGATCGGGCAACCAGACGACCGCATCCCTCTCCGGAGGCATTTCAACGGAGGCGAAAGAGCCGGCGCGGGTGTCCATCGAAGCAGCAAAAGAACAGGCCGCGCAGCGCCTCAAGGTACTTTGCGATCTTCCACTTCGATTTGCAGGCAAGACCGATTTGGAAGCCCTGCTGCGTCTCATCGTGGACCGTTTAGTGGAGTTGATTCCCAACGGACAAAGCTGGGGTGTGGTCCTTCGCGAACTCAAAACCGATAGTCTTCTGCTGAAAGCCTATCGCGCTGCCGGGGTCTGCTCGGTAAGCGAGATTCTAGCCCGGCGCGCCGTGAACGCACGCAAGCCTTTCATCTGGAAGCGAAGTACAGAGGAAAGCAGCGACGGCAGCCATTTGGCCGGCCCCATCGCAGCCAGTATTTATGCCCCTCTAATATGGCAGGATGAGACTCTCGGAGTGTTGTGCATCGACTCCCATCAGTCAGACACGGTGTTTACCGAAGATGACCTGCGAGTGACGGTGGTGGTGGCGCAGTATGCTGCCATGGCGGTGGCAACCCACCAGCTCCAGGAGAAGCTGAAGCAGGAATCGGCCACCATGGCGAATCTCCTTCGACAGTTTTCTCCCGCCGTCGCCGAGCGCCTGCTGGCGCATCGGGGGCGATTGCGTCTGGGCGGGGAGCGGAACGAAGTTACCCTGCTTTGCTCTGACATCCGTGGTTTCACCAGGATGGTTGCCGACATGGAACCCGACGACGTCGTGGAGACCCTGAACGACTATTTCGGCTGCCTGGTGCCGATCATCTTTGCGAACCATGGAACCATCGATAAGTTTATAGGCGACGGCATCCTGGCGGTCTTCGGTACGGTTGAACGGGATCCGGTGCACCATGAACAAGCCATACGGGCCGCCCTGGAAATGCAGGCGGCGATGCCCAATCTGAACGCGTCGCGCAAGGCTCGGGGCGTGCCCACGGGCGAAATTGGTATCGGGGTACACTGTGGCGAGGTCATCCAGGGGTTTGTCGGCACTGACAATCGCATGGAATACACAGTGATTGGCGACGTCGTCAACCGGACCTCCCGGTACTGTGCCGGCGCGGCTGGCGGCGAAGTCCTCATCAGTCCTGAACTTCACGAGCGCGTGTGGCGCATCGTCGAAGCGGAGGAGACCACGATCCAGCCGAAACACGAACCTGAACTCCGGGCCTTCCGCATCAGGTCTCCGAAGGCTAGCCGTGACCAGTAGGACCGGATGTCTGGCTCTGCAGATCCCTATTCGCTCGCGGCGAGTTCCTGACGGCTGGGTCCCTAAATCAGTCCCGGGGAACTGGCCTCGAATCCCTCCCTCTCCGCCAGGTTCCTGATCGGCTCGTCACTCCTTCGTGTACTGCCATAGGCAAAGCTCATTCCCATCCGGATCGTTGAACGACGCCAGCAATCCCCCGGGTTTGCGCTTCACCTCGCTGGTCACCACTCCCTTTCCTTTCAGGGCGGCAACGGCATCGTAGATATCGTTCACCCGCAGACACAGCCGGGCATTGCCCGTCCCCGAAAGCGGCTGCGGCGAGGGCACGATCTCGAACAGCACTCCGTCGAGGTCGAAGCGCGACACCGCGTCGCGAGACACGAGCCGGAATCCCAGCGTGTCGCGGTAGAACTCAATCGCCCGCTCCATGTCCCGGGCGTAGTAGAAAACCGCGTCAAATGACAACTTGAGGGTGGGAAGCACTCCAGTGCGCATAGGCGCCTCCTGCGGCCAACCTGGCTGGCGCTGATCGGGGAGCTAGGGAGATTCTCGAATCATTTGACCCGGCAAGCGGTGAGGAACCGCACCCTGCAACGTGATGATGCTTCCGCGCGCTTCGGCGCAGGCCTCCGCTGGGCGCTCCGCCCCCCCAATTCCCATTTTCCGGAATCGCGGCAGATTCCTCCGCGGCCACAAGAAACCGGCAGTAGAGTCGTCCTCAACCTCCCCCGGGCCATCTCAATCCATTTCTCCGCGGAGGTGTTCCATGTCAACTCGAGCCCTGCTCTCGTCCGCTCGCGAGACCATTCGCAACCTCACCCCCAAACAGAAGCTCTACCTCGGCCTGTCCGGCGCGGTCGGCGGAACCTTGGCCTCTCTGGCCGACCTCATCCAGAAGGAACACGCCTCGGCCGTCCTTGAGATCGACCGCATGTTGCGCACGGTATTAAACATTCCGTCGCACCCCATCATCGTGGTGGGTTTGCTGGTGGGGTTCGCGATCGCCTTGTGTTTCATCTTCGCCGCTGACACCAACGTCAAGGCCTTTTACAGCGGCGCCAGCGTCCTCTCCATCATTATGGCGATGGTCCCCTTCAAGGCTCCCCCCAACCTGGACACCAGCCCGACCCAGCCGCCCACCTTGTCGCCCGCGCCCGTAGGATGGCTCGAGCAGCACCTCGCGCTTCCCGTGGTTTACGCGCAAGCCCCCGCCCGCGCCCTCCCTCAGTTCAAGGTGGATGTCCATCTCTCCACCCAGGACCGCAAGCCTGTTTCCGACGCGGTTTACACCCTGCTCGATCCCGCGACTGGAGAAGTGATCGCCCGCTCCAGAACTCAGGGGAGTGACTACACCTTCTACGTGACCAGCCGCGATTATCTGTTGCGCGTCGAGGTCACCGGCTACACCATCGCCGAACGCAGGCTCAGTCCGCGATCGCCGCAATCGCTGACCATTACCCTGAGCCCCACCAAGGTGCCGCTGGCACTGCAGCGGGTGTGGAAGCCATGATCGCCCGCCCCAAGGATTGCGTGCGCGCTGAACGTGGGGTTGATCGAACGAGGGCCTGTCGCCTGAAAGATGTTTTTCCAAGCCTGAAGGATGACGCGCTCGCCGGACGCCAACTTTCTGGATCGCGCGAAGGCTGAGGGTTGGCGAGCTGGTTCCTGCTCCACGCCAGCCGTGGTTGGCAGTTTATCCGCTGAACCGCTGCTCCTTCCACGGGTCGCCGTGCATGTGATAGCCGTTTTGCTCCCAGAAGCCGGCCACATCTCGATCTCCAAATTCCAGCCCGCGCACCCACTTCACCGATTTCCACCCGTACAGATGCGGTACTACCAGCCGCAGCGGATAGCCGTGCTCGGGCGTGAGCGGCTGGCCATCGTGCTGTGTCGCAAACAGGACGTCGTCGCGATCGAGATCGGCCAGCGGGACATTCGCCGTATATCCCTGCTCGGCATGCACCAGGACGTACGCTGCGCCCGGCTTCAGCCGGACCAGCCGCAGGACTTCGCGAAAGCCCACGCCCTCCCAGTGGTTGTCGAAGCGGCTCCAGCGGGTCACGCAGTGGAAATCGCGGGTCACTGCCGTCTTCGGCAGGGCGTTGAATTCCGCCCAACTCAGCCGCAACGGGTTCTCTACCAGTCCCCAGAGGCGGAAGTCCCAGGTTGCGGGATCGAAGTGCGGGATCGATCCGTAGTGCAGCACCGGCCACTTCAGCGTGGCCGACTGGCCCGGCGGCAGCCGGTGCTCCGCCCGCATTCTGTTCTCTAATTCCTTACGCTCATTTCCCTCGAACAACATCTGTACCCCTGCCCTCGAGACATGCTGAGAACATCTGATCCGCCGGCGGCGCGGAAGTCGCCATTTTGTCCCTGGGGCCCCGCAGGCTCTCCCAGGCGCGAACGGGCAGCGCGGCCCCTTGCCGCAAAGACTTGCCAGCCGGGGCCAAGATGCCTATATTCCGCCTGATTCGCTTCGCAGGAGAGGAGGATAGAGGACAGATGTCTCACTACCTGCTGGGCGTGGATATCGGAGGCACCAAGGTTGCCGCCGGTCTTCTGAATGAGCAGGGCGAGCTGATCTTCAAAACGCGCACCCCCATGAACCCGAACGGCACCGCCGAGGAGGGCTTCGCCGCCGTTCGCGCCGCTCTCGACTCCACCTTTGCGCAGAATCCTGGCCTCAAAGTCGAAGGGGTGGGAATCATTTCACCCGGCCCCCTGGACCCTAAGCGCGGAGTGGTGATTAACCCTCCCAACATCCCCAGTTGGCGCAATTTCGAGCTGACTCGGGAGGTCCGGCTTGCCTACCACCTCGATGTGCGCCTCGACAACGACGCCAACGCCGCCGGTCTCGCGGAAGTCGTCTGGGGCGCCGCCAAGGGCTACGACAACGTTCTCTACGGCACTCTGGGCACCGGCTTCGGCACCGGCATCATCATCAACGGGCAAATCTATCACGGCCGCACCGGCGCCGCGGCTGAAGGTGGCCACATTTCCATCGACTATCGTGGTGCCGCGCACTGCAAGTGTGGAAAGCCGGGATGCATCGAGGGATTGGTTTCCGGCACCGCGATTGCTCGCCGCGCCCGCGAGAAAGTTGCCGATTGCGGCGCTGGCGGAGCCACGATCCTCGAGCTTGCCGGCGGCAAGATCGAGAATGTCTCCGCAGAAACCGTAGGAGCTGCCTACCGTCAGGGAGACCGCCTGGCCGAGGAGATCCTGCAGGAGACCGCCGACTTCCTCACCGTATGGCTCGGCAACATGATCGACGTGCTGGAGCCCGAGGTGGTTGTCTTCGGCGGCGGCGTCAGCGAGTTGATGCGTCCCTGGTACGGCAACATTCGACAGCACGTCCAGAACTGGTCGGTGAACCAGCGCGCGGGCGAGATCCCGTTGCTGCAGGCGCATTTCGGAGCTGACGCGGGGATCGCGGGCGGCGCCGCTCTGTGCATGGCCATGCGGAACAGCTCTGTCGGGAACGGCAACGGCTGACTGGCCAGCCCGCAGCCCGTGCTGATCACGAAATCTCGCAGGTACTGATCCCAGCCTCAGCGCCCAATCAGGCCCCGAGCCATGAAGACTACCCCGATCAGGCTGAAAGCGAATGAAAACAGCCAGAAGCCGCGGCTGGCGGTGAGCAGGGTGATCGAGCACAGCACGATGGCGATCTCCAGGAAAATCTCCGCCGTATCGAACTGATTGGCCTTGCGCGAGGCGGCCACGGTTTCGTTCTCCAGTTCCTCCGCCTTCTTGCGGATCTCCTCGGCATCCCGCTTCTGATCTCCAGCGCGGTTATGGAAATCTTCCGCCAGCTTCCCGCCGTTGGCCACTACAGCTGCCAGCTGCGAGTCCGCCTCATACATGTGGGAGCGGACATTCTTTGCCTGGTAATAAGCCCACTGGTCGTTGGCTTTGGTCTGGATCAGAACTTCCTCGGTGTGGGAGCGGTGACCAAGCATGGTCGCAAGCGCCAGCAGCACCGCCACCAGGGCCATCGTCAAGCCGATCTTGCGCTCTTCCGGCCTCTTGACCCTCTCGAGTTCTTCCTTCAGCTCGTGGGCTTCCATCTGTCCTTTCCCTTAGTGAGCCTTCGTGCCCTTCGTGGTTAGAAGGTTTTCGGCGCTGTCCGCACCTGGCATCACCTGAATGCGGACGCGCTCCAGCAAGCGTTCCAACTCGCCGCTGAATTCGACGGGGTATGCGTCCTGCGACCCCAACTCGCGATAGCGCCGCGGGAGACGCGCTAGCTCACGCCGTGAGCGCTCTCGAATCTTCTCCAGCGAAGGCGAGGCCTCCGTACGCTTGCCATCCTTCATCACGCAGGTGAGCAGCGGTTCGGCGTCGGAATACTTCTCTCCCGCACAGGCGATCAGATCCCGCCGATATTGCCCGTCGCCCCCCGAAAAGCGAAAAATCTGTTTCGTGCCTGGATGGGTGGTCTTGTCCGGGCTGAATTTGGCCAGGTAACTCTTCTGGCTTCCTTCCTTCACCTCCACCAGCTTGTACACGCCGCCAAGCGCCGGAGCATCGCTGGAAGTAGCCAGCGCTGTTCCAACGCCGAAGGCGTCGATGGCCGCGCCGTTGCGGATCAGTTCGGCGATGGTCATCTCATCCAGATCGCCGCTGGCGAAGATGCGGGTGTCGGTCAGCCCGGCGCTGTCCAGCCTAACGCGCGCCTTCTGCGAAAGCTCAACCAGGTTCCCGCTGTCCAGGCGAATCCCCTGCGGCCTGAGGCCGGCAGCGATGATCTTGTCGACCGCCGCCAGCGTGTCATAGGTATCCACCAGCAGCACCGAGGTTTCCGGAAAGATGCGCGAGTAGCGGCGAAAGGCCTCCAACTCATCGGGCATAGCCATGACGTACGAGTGGGCGATGGTGCCCGCCGTAGGTATGCCGAAGCAAAATCCTGCCTCCACGTTCGAGGTTCCGGCAAAGCCCGAGAGATACGCCGCCCGCGCCGCCAGAATCCCGGCCTCCGGTCCGTGCGCCCGGCGCGCCCCGAACTCCACCACCCGCCGACCTTGGGCAGCATCGACGATGCGGGCCGCCTTGCTGGCGATCGACGTCTGGAAGGTGATCGTGGTCAGCAGGAATGTCTCCACCAGTTGCGCCTCGATCATGGGGGCGGTCACCCTCAGCAGCGGCTCCAGCCCAAAGACCGGCGTCCCCTCCGGGACCGCCCACACCTCGCCCGTGAAACGCAGTTGCCCCAGGTAGTCAAAGAAGGCAGGGCTTACGTGTTTAAAAGACGGGTGGGTGCGCAGCAGGTCAATCTCCCGAGAGGAAAAGCGAGCCGATTCCAAAAAGTCCAGGGCCTGCTCCAGTCCGGCGGCGACCAGATAACTGCGCTGGGCCGGCAGTCGGCGCACGAAAAGTTCAAAGCTGGCCAGGGGATGGAAACCGCTTTCAAAGAACGCTGCCGCCATGGTGATTTCGTACAGGTCGGTCAGCAGCAGCGATGCATGCGTGGTTTGGTTCATGCCGTCCCCGGTCAGGTGGCACCGATTATAGGCGCAGGCGAGCGTGGATCAGCGAGAGTCCGGCTTCCTTTAATTTGCCGCCGGACGCACCAGCCGCATGTATTCCTCGAGTGTCACGAAGCGGTATCCGCGCGCTTTCAGCTCCGGAATCAGCTTCTCGATGGCGGGATACGTGGTGGAAAGTTCGTGGAAGGTGAGGATGTGGGTGGTGACGCCGTGCCTCTCGCGCTCAGCGATCTGGCGCATCACCGCATCGGCCAGCGAGGGTTTCGGACATTGGCTCGCCTTGCCGGCGCAAAGGTAATCCAGCGAATTCACGTCGCGCAGGTCTGCCGGCAGGGCCGACGAAATGGTCAGGATGTGGTAGCCGCGTGTCTCCAGATCACGCGCCAGCTCCGGCGTCATGATCCAGTCCGGCGGACGCAGATACAGCGGAGTCTTGCCGGTCACCGACTTCACCATCTGCGCGCCCTTGTCCACGTCGGCGATGGCTCCGCTCTCGCCCTTCTGCTTCTCCAGCAGCCGCAGCTGCACATGGCTGTAGGTGTGATTCTCGATTTCGTTGCCGCGGCGAAACGCCTCGCGAGCCGCATCCAGGCAGGTCTTGTCAATTCTCGGCTCACGACGATCGCCGTAGCTGCCCGGCGTCAGGCGCCAGCCCATGACGAAGAACGTCGCTTTCACCTGGTCCCGGTCGAGCAAGTCAAGCAGGCTGGGCGTGGGCTTCTCCGCGCTCGCCGGCGCACCCAGCAGCACGTAGGGCCGCGGGCCATCGTCGAAGGTCAGGGCGATCAGCTTTTCCTGCGACGCGAACGCCGTCGCGGCGGCTGCAAGCATTGCCAACAAGAGTGCTATCGGGCGATTCATAGTTCTTCGCTGCGGGATCTCTCCACCATCTTTCTACGAGAACCTGACGCGCGCCACGTCGCGATGGTGCTGATACCCTTTGCCATTCCGATGTGGAACAGGGGTTTTGCGGCGCCCTTGCCTGCAGAAGAGGGAAATGGTTCAGGTGAACCGGGGGCTCAATTTCGCCGGATGCGAAACAGAAATTGGGGCGTTGCGGTTGAATTTTGAACAGGCTGGCAGGGTCGCTGCTTGCGCCAAACAATTTGACCCTGTGAGAATGCGAACCGTGAAATTACGCCGCTACCACAGGCTTTGGCACCAGCCGGTATTTCAGAAACTGCTGTCCCTGGCGGGTGATGGCGACCTTGTAGTCGATGCAGGAGACCAACTCGGCGCTCTCCAGGAAGTGCACCCACTGCTCGAAGCTGCTGCCGTCGTAGAGTTCGGGATAACGCGAAGCCAGTTCAATGTACAGCCGGCGGAAGCGTACCAGCGGAATTCCCCGCGATCCCGCCGCGGCGATGGTTTGTAGCGCACAGACCTGGCTGTCCCAAAGAATCGCCGAGTCTTCTTCAAAAGCGTGCGCGACAGAGAGTACGGAAAAAGGCTTATCGGATAATTGCAAGCACAGATGCCGCGACTCCCGCTTCTCCGCCAGGTGAGCTATACCCAATGCCACAATGACCAGGATGAAGAAGATGAACGAGGCGAGAGTCACGAAAACCACGGGCATAAATCACCCCAACCACGTCTCCCTAGCCCCCCTAAGTTACCCCACTTTGTCTCAGCCAGCAACGGCTCGTTTGGCTGTCTGGTGATTTTCCGGGTCGAGATATTGTTGGATGATCTCCAGGATCTGCGGGTGCCGCCATTTGTTCACGAAGGCGCTGGCTCCGAGTGCGGTAAAGTGCTGCTCGGCAAAGGCATCCGTTTCCGTTGACTCCAGGACGATGGCCGGCACACCGGCTTGCAAGGCCTGTATCGCGGTCAGAACCCGCTTGCAACTGAGCTCCGGGGGATGATCTGACACCAAGATCAGGTCGAAGCTTCGGGATTCCAAAAGCCGCAGCGCCTGATCGGTCCCCCAAGCGGTGGCGGTCTCGTGGCCCTGATCCTGCAACAACCGCTCCAACTTGATGAGCACTTCTTCGTCGCTGTCGGCAATCAAGATGTGCTTGCGAGTGTCGCTCATTCACGCTCCTGAGGTGGCGCTCTATCCTGGCACGGCGCGCCCTTCCCCGCCATCCGGGCAACGTCCGCATCTCCCCAGAGGGTACCAGCAGGCAAACCCAGGGGCTGTGATTGAAATCACGAATTCTCCGCCCTCGCTGACCGGAAGGGGAACGCAGTTAGAATCGGTACAGCGGCCCCCGGTAACTGTCCGCCCGCCAGCCCGGGCGAACCACAACCAAGGCGTGCCGGCCCCCATCGCGCTAATCTCTCTGGTGCAGGTCACTTAGCCGGCGCCATCTAACTCATTCCCGGGCTCCGTTTCAGATGAGGTCTTATGACTGCCAGTTATGACGTCATCATCATCGGCACCGGCCAGGCCGGACCGTCCCTGGCCGTTCGGTTGGCCGGGGCGGGCATGAAGGTCGCCGTCATTGAGCGCAACCTTTTCGGCGGCACCTGTGTGAACACCGGCTGCATCCCCACCAAGACCATGGTGGCCAGCGCCTACGCCGCACAGATGGCCCGGCGGGCCGCTGAATACGGCGTGCTCGTCGGCCCGGTAAGCGTGGACATGAAACAGGTGAAGGCGCGCAAGGATATGATTTCTGGGAAATCCCGCGTCGGCGTCGAATCCTGGCTGCAAAATACCCCAAATTGCACGGTCTACCGCGGCCACGCGCGCCTGGAATCGGCGCGGGAAGTCAGCGTGGGAGACGCTCGTCTCGCGGCCGACAAGATTTTCATCAATGTCGGTGGGCGGGCCCTAGTGCCACCCATGCCCGGTGTCACCGAGGTTCCCTTCCTCACCAATTCCTCCATGATGGCGGTTGATTTTCTGCCGCGCCACCTGATCGTCGTCGGCGGCAGCTATGTCGGCCTGGAGTTCGGCCAGATGTTCCGGCGCTTCGGTAGTGAAGTTACCGTCATCGAAATGCAGCCGCGCCTGGTTTACCGCGAGGACGAGGACGTCTCCCTCGCAATCCAGCAGATCCTCGAGCACGAAGGCGTCAATCTTCGGCTCAATGCCAAGTGCATCCGCCTGGCCCGGCGCCCCGAAGGGGTCGCGGTGGGAGTGGACTGCCAGACCGGGGCGCCGGAAGTCATCGGCTCCCACCTTCTGCTCGCGGTGGGACGCCGCCCCAACACCGATGACCTCGGTCTGGAGAAGGCCGGCGTCCGGCAGGACCCGCGCGGTTACATCCTCGTCGATGACCGGCTGCGCACCAACGTGCCCGGCATTTGGGCCCTGGGCGACTGCAACGGCCAGGGCGCCTTCACCCACACTGCCTACAACGATTATGAGATCGCTGCCGCCAATCTGCTCGACAACGATCCCCGCCGCCTCAGCGACCGCATCCCCACTTACGCTCTCTACGTCGATCCACCGCTGGGAAGAGCGGGCTTGACCGAGGCCGAGGTGCGCAACTCAGGTAAGCGCGCCCTGATAGCGACTCGTCCCATGACCAAAGTTGGCCGCGCCGTGGAAAAAGGCGAGAGTCAGGGTTTCATGAAGATTCTGGTGGATGCCGGCAGCAAGGCCATCCTGGGCGCATCAATCCTGGGCACGGGTGGCGACGAAGCCATTCACTGCATCCTCGATGTGATGTACGCCAAGGCTCCCTATACTGTGATCCAGAGGGCGGTGCACATTCATCCCACCGTATCGGAACTCATCCCGACCATGCTGGGAGATTTGAAACCGCTCGTTTGAGAGGCGATTGCTGACTCCTGGTCTCACCCGGTAAGAGCGTTCCGATCTTGCTGGAACGCCCATCACCGGGGTCTCTGGAGGAGAAATCAATATTCCGTGAGCACGCCCGCTACCTGTTCGGCCTCCGCTTTGCCGGCGCGCTTGCGGGCGAAACGCCTCTTCGTCCAGCTCTGGAAGCGATCCAGATACACGTAATAAACCGGCGTAATGTAGAGCGTAAGCAATTGTGAAACTACCAAGCCGCCTACGACGGACAAGCCCAGCGGTTGCCGCGACTCCGCCCCCGCCCCATATCCCAGCGCGATGGGCAACGTCCCCATCAGTGCCGCCATGGTCGTCATCATGATCGGCCGGAAGCGGATCAGCGCACCGTGATAAATCGCGTCCTCTGGCCTCTGCCCCGAGTGCTGCGCCTCCAGCGCGAAATCGATCATCATGATGGCATTCTTCTTGACGATCCCCACCAGCATGATGATGCCCACGAAGGCATACAGGTTCAGTTCCAGATGGAACAGCTTCAACGTCAGCAGCGCGCCCAAACCCGCCGCGGGCAGCCCCGACAGGATAGTAATGGGATGAATGAAGCTTTCGTAAAGGATGCCCAGCACGATATAGATCACGGCGATGGCCATCACCAGCAGCAGTCCCATGCCCCGAAACGACGATTCAAATGCCTGCGCCGTTCCCTGGAAGCTGGTGGTGATGGTGTCCGGCAGAACTCGCCGGGCGACTTTGTTCACCTCCGTTACCGCGTCGCCCAGCGCCACCCCCGGCGCCAAATTGAACGACATGGTGACCGCCGGCAGCTGCCCCAGATGGTTCACCACCAGCGGGCCCAGGTCGTTGGTCAGCTTGGCCACGGTGTTCAGCGGCACCAGTTGCCCGCCGGCGGAACGGATGTAGAGCATCGACAACGCTGACGGGTCCATCTGAAATTCCGGCAGAACCTCCATCACCACGCGATAAGCATTATTGGGGGCGTAGATGGTCGAAATCTGCCGTGACGAGTAGGCCGTGTACAGCGCGTCCTCCACCTGCGCCGCCGTCACCCCGAGCGCAGCCGCCTTGTCGCGATCGATCTGGATATTCACCTGCGGGTTCTTCATCAACAGGTCGCTGGTCACATCCTGCAGGCCAAGAACCTTCTTCAGCTCGTTCTCCAACTTGGTGGCGTACGTGTACAGCTCGTTGGTGTCGGGGCTCTGCAATGTGTACTGATACTGGCTCTTGGTGAGCTGCCCGCCGATGCGGATCAAGGGCGGATTCTGCAGGTAGGTGTTGATCCCCGGTATCCTGGCGAGAACCGGCCGC
>Ga0187788_10000057_pt1 | contig 24639 bp, 26 predicted proteins | sample 1015_BV01_MP10_2_FD_133008 | JGI IMG/M metagenome (GOLD analysis project Ga0187788, IMG submission 133008) | Tropical peat soil microbial communities from peatlands in Department of Meta, Colombia - 1015_BV01_MP10_20_MG | ecosystem: Environmental > Terrestrial > Soil > Wetlands > Peat | place...
CACCAGCACCCGGTGCTCCACCGCACCGGCACCCTCCACCACCCCGAGCAGCCCGCCGGGGGCCGTCGTGGCGCCGGTCTCGGCACGCGGGGCGAACGACCAGCGGCGCTCGTCCGGCGCGGCCGCCGCCCACGGGTCCGCGGTCAGCCAGACCGGCGCCTGGGACAGCGGGCGCAGCAGCCCGTCGAAGACGTGGCCGAGCAGGTGCGGCCCGAGCGGCACGGACAGCGGGCCGCCGGCCGCCACCGCCGGATCGCCGACCCGCAGCCCGCCGGTGTACTCGTAGGCCTGCAGGGTGGCCACGCCGCCGTCGATCGAGACCGTCTCCGCGGGCAGCCGCCGCGGCCCCACCTCGACGACCTCGAGCATCGCGAGCTGGTCCAGCCCGGTGACCTCGACCAGCGGGCCGCTCACCCGGGTGACGACGCCCACAGTGCCGCCACCTCCTCACCGAGCCGCTCCAGGGCCCGCGCGGCGAGCGCGGGCAGCGACAGGTCGAGGCTGCGCCCGTCGCACCGGCCGAGCACCCCGCCGCCGGGGTCCTCGTCGACCACCGCGCCGGGACCCAGCTCGGTCCGCGCCCGCTCTGCGAGCCGGCCCAGCAGCTCGGGATACCCGGGGTCGTCGCGCAGCACGGTGACCGCCTCCCGGGCCCGCACGCGCAGCTCCTCGTAGAGCTCGCGCTGCACCGCGAGCAGCGACCCGCGGGCCGCCCGCCGGGCGCGCAACGTGCTGGCCTGCGCCGCCGTCCGGGCCGATTCCTCACCCGCGGCACGCGCCGCCGCCAGCAGCGCGGCCGCCTCCGCCCGGGCGGCCGCGCGCTGCTGCCCGGCCTGCTCGCGGGCCGCCGCCAGCGCGGCATCGGCCCGGCTCCGCGCATCGGCGAGCAGTGCCCGGCGCACCGGTTCCAGCGCCTCCGCCGAGCCCTCCGGCAGCTGGCTCACCTCGACTCCTCACTCCCGTCGCCGGTGCCGGGGATCACCGCCACCAGCGGGCCGTCGGGCGCGGTGGCCGCCGTCCCCAGAACGTCGAAGGCGGCCTGGGTGACCAGGACGACCGCGGTGCCGGCCGGCAGGCCGGCCCAGGTGCGGCGCACCTGCTCGGGCGTGACGGCGGGCAGCACCGGGACGCCGGCCAGCGCGAAACCGCGGACCGTCGCCGGTTCGCCCAGGGCGACCACCGCGCCGCGCACCGCGTCACGCCTTGCCGATCAGGATGATGGCCACGATCAGGCCATAGATCGCGATGCCCTCGGCGAGGCCGACGATGACCATGGCCCGGCCGAACAGCTCGGGGCGCTCGCTCATCGCCGCCAGCGCCGCGGCGCCGGTGTAGGCCACCGCGATCGCCGCCCCGATCGAGGATCCGGCGACGGCGATCGCGGCACCCAGCAGGGCGCTGCTGCTGCCGGAACCCGAGTCGGCGGCGGCCTGCAGGACGAGGGGGATACTGCTCAGCCACGGCATCATGGGGTCTCCTTGGGGGTGTCGGCTGCGACGTCGAGCGGGAGGCGCCAGGGCCGGAACGGGCGCCCCTCGCTGTCGAAGACGCGGGAGAACAGCTCGTAGTACTCCAGGCGCAGGGCCTGCACACCGGCCACCAGGGCCTCCAGCCCGAAGGCCGCGATGTTGCCGATGACGAAGAGCAGGACGGCGGCGACGTCCGCCAGCCCCCCGCGCCCCCACAGCGCGGCGGTGCCCAGCCAGACCAGCGCGCCCATCGCCGCGTGGGTCAGGCCGAACGCGGCCAGCCGGGCGAAGGACACCAGGTTGGCGCCCAGGCGGATCACCAGGTCGAACAGCTCGACCCCGGCCTGTACGACCCCGGACGGGCCAGGGCCGGCGGAGGCCAGCAGCCCGATGAAGGCGAGCACCACACCGGCCAGCCCGAGGACGACGCCGGCGGCCACCAGGGCGGAGATGTCGGCGTACACACCGCCGGCGATCAGGCCGAGGGCGGCGAACAGCACGATGCCGGCGATGCCCGACCTGGAGTACAGCGCGTAACTCCAGCCGCCCTCGCGCAGCCGGTTCACGGTTCCCACCGCGTAGGCGCCGGCCAGCAGCACCGCGCCGAGACCGACCGCGGCCAGCAGCAGCGGGATGGGCTCCTCCATCGGGTTCAGCCACAGCACCGGCACGATCCCGGTCGGCCCGAAGGCCTCGCCGTAGAGCAGGCCGAAGCAGATGCTGGCCACCCCAGCCCCGGCCAGGAACGGCCAGGCCCGCCGGAGCCCGGCCAGCCGCCGGATCCACCCCGCCCACAACACGACGGCGAGCAGCAGCAGGATCGCGCCGTGACCGGCGTCGCCGAACATCATCCCGAACATCACCAGGTAGGCGATCCCGGCCAGCAGCGAGGGGTCGACGTCGGAGTAGGGCACGGTGGCGTAGGTCTCGACCAGCGGGTCGAAGGGCCGGCCGGCGCCCTTGCGGGCGAGCAGGGTGGGCGGCTGCATCCCGCGGGGACTCTGCAGCGGGACGACCGCCGCGCCCATCTCGGCGAGCCGCTCGCCCAGCTCCGGCAGCCACGGTGCGGGCAGCCAGCCGACGTACCCGGCGACCGGGCCACGGGTCTGCGCGGCCGCCTCGACCCGGTCCAGTTCGGCCTGGACCGCCTGCCCGTTCCCCGCCTCCGGCGATTCCGCCGTCCCGGGAGGTTCCGCCGTCCCCGATGGTTCCGACGGTCCCGATGGTTCCGACGGTCCCGAGGGCTCCCGCCCCGGGGACCCGGACGGCGTGGGAAGGTCGAGCTCGACCACGCCCGCGGTGCCGACCCGCAGCAGCAGGTCGCGGGTCCGCGGCGCGGGCACCACCAGCGCCACCCGCTGCATCTGCACCGGCCGCAGGGTGCGGCCGAGCCGGTCACGCCACGACATCGAGCACCTCGCCGACCCGATGACGGCTCTCGGCGCAGGCCAGGGCGGCGCGCAGCCGCCAGGCGTCCATGGCGAGCACGGCGAACGCCCCGGCGGCGATGCCGGGGCCGGGCATCGCCGCACGCAGCTCGCGGAAGCCGGCGGCCTCGACCCGGCGCCTCAGTTCCGCCTCGGCTCGCCACAGCCCCTCCCCCGCGGTCACGCCGGACAGCGCCCAGCGGGCGGTGGCGGGCAGCGCCGCACGCAGCCCGGCGGGGTCGCGGGCCGCCGCCCATCCGCTCCCGAGCAGCGGCGCCGCCGCCCGGACCAGCTCGGCCGGTATGCGGCGACGCTCGACCAGGATCAGCCGAGCGGCCAGCAGTGCGGTGCGCCCCGCCGTCCATCGCTCGACCCCCGGCACGAGGGCGGCCACCCGGCGCATCCAGATCACCGTGAGCAGGTCGTGCAGCTCCGCACCGGACCGCGGGGCGGCCGCCTCCGGGACTCCCCAGACCGAGACCGACAGCTCGCGGCCGAGTTGCTCGACCGAGCGGGTCGTCGCCAGCCGTGCCCAGGCCGTGCCGAGGCTGCCCAACCGGAACGCCGGCTCCGCGGAGCTGCCGGTGAGCCTCCGGTAGTGCCCGACGATGTTGCGCGCCTCGAAGCCGCCGGCGAGCGCCCGGGCCATCGGCGCGGCCGGAGGCGGCATCCAGCCGGCGAGCACCCGCAGCTGCCACAGCACCTCGGCGCGGATCGCGTGCTCGGCCCGGGCCAGGTCGCCGGACTCCGCCGCGTCGGCGTAGGCGGTGCCGGTCAGCATGCGCAGACCGGCGTCCAGGGACGGCGCAGCCGCGATCCGGCGGGCCGCGCTGGTCCCGGTCCGCCGCCGGGCCATCGCCTTGGCGCGGACGGCAGCGGCGACCCACCCCGTGCTCATGGCCGATCGCCGCCGACCGGCACGGCCGCCGTCCCGGCCAGGAGGTCCTCGCGGACGAGCGCGACGATCCGCTCCACCAGCGGGCCGAGCGCCGCCCGGCCGGACGCCCGCAGCCGGGCCGCGTCCGCCTCCGCCTCGCGCAGCAGCGCGGCCGCGGCGGCATCCGCCTCGCGCCGCACCGCGGCGGCCGCGGCGGCTCGCTGCCCGACCGCGGCCAGCCGCGCCTCCGCGAGCCACTGCTGCGCCTCCCGGTCCGCGCGGGCCAGCTCCTCGGCCGCGGCGTGCTCGGCGTCCCGGGCGAGCTGGTCGCACTGCGCGAAGGTCTCCTCGAGGGCCGCGAACACCGGCTCCAGCTCACGGTTGCGAGCGGCGTCGTCCGCCGGGACGGCGACCGGCCCCGCCCCGCCGGGCGCCCCGGTCGGGCGGAGCCGCTGCAGCAGGTCCCTTCCGGGCACGGTGTCCACCTCGCTGCCGGTCCGCGACGCACCAGGTCGAGCGCGCCACCCTAAGGGTCCGGGGTGCGATGGAGCCGCGTACAGGGGCCAACGTCCCCGTTCCCGGTGCGGAGGCCCCGGGTTGCCTCGGGCCGACCGGATCCCCCACCGTGACCTGCGCGTGCCTGCGCGGCCCCGATCGCGGACGGCGTCGCTTCCGGCGATCGGGTGTCCGGAATAGGGTGAATGCGTGGATTGCAGGACGGGGATGGCACTACCTCCCGGCCAGATCCCGACGACCGGCGCCCCTGGTCACGAGCAGTGGCTGAGCGGCCCGACGACCACCCAGGGTTCGTTCGCGGCCGCGGCCACGGGGCTGAACGCACCCGGCTGAACGATGTGCCGGTTCAGACCCTCACGGCCGGTGCCTGGACCGGGCGGGGGTGGACCCAGACGGAGTCGAACAGCGGCCGGTACAGCACCACGGCCAGGGCGGCGAAGACGAGCGCGAAGAGCGTGAAGCCGGCGGCGACGGCGAGCGAGGCGTCCGGGTCGTCGTTGACGTACATGGTGATCCCCATGCCGGCGACCGAGGCCCCGATCAGCGCGTAGGCGCCGACGATGGCGTACACCAGGCGGCCGGCCCATGCCCCGCCGCGCACGACGCCGATGCCGGTGACGATGGAGGCCGGGACCACGATGCCCAGATCCATCAGCTTGACCAGCCAGAACGGCGTCGGACTCGACACGTACTCCACCCGGGTCGGGGTGTCCCGCAGGGCGTCGAGGAACGACGGCACGTGCTGCCCGACCAGGAACACCACGACGGCGAACAGCACCCCGGCAGCCAGCCGCTGCAACGCCCGCGACATCACCGGCAGCCGGTCCGCGTCGACGGCGTTCCACCCGGTGATCGCGGTCGCGCCGCCGAGCAGGAACCCGCTGTACAGCAGCGGGAAGAACCGCTCGTTGTTGCCCGGCAGTCGCAGGTACTCCTCGCCGACGACCAGCTGCGTGTAGGTGTAGACGGTGAACACCCCCGGGGCGAGCGCAAGCACCGGGGCGGCCGGATGCCCGCGCAGCGCCAGGATCCCGACCACCACGCAGAACGGCGCGACAACGAGGAGCGCCGCCGCGTCGCCGCCCATCACCTGGTTCAGCGTCGTGGCCGAGGTGTGGTAGCGCAGCTTCCCGGTCACCAGCGGCCCGAGCACGGCCGTCGTCGCGACCACACCGCCGAGCAGGATCAACTCGGCCGCCAGCCACCGGTACGCGCGCATCATGTCTCCTCGGTCGAGCTCGCCTCGTACGAGAAGAGCAGCCAGACCCCATGTCGATCATGCCTCGAAGGTGATCGCCCCTCCCAGGGACCTTGGTCCCGCCCCGCCCGGCCCAAGACCCGCCTGCCGCTGGAGGAACCAGCTCGTCAGCAGTCCCGCCCACCAGGTGAGCGGGAGGTCGGGACCGGTGGCCTCGGCTGCTTCCGCCTCCCCGGCGGCTTCGGCTGCTTCCGCTCGGGCGCACACGGCGTCCACCCACGCCTGGTACTGCTCATCGGTCCAGCTCACCGCGGGGTCGGGAGGCTCGTCCTGCTCGCAGTCCAGCCACGCGGGTAGGTCCGGCGGGTCGGTCCAGGTGCCGGGATGGGTCCGGTAGAACCCCCCGTGCGGCGAGATCCACACCAGCTCACCCTTCGGGCCGGCTCGCACCCGCCAGCGCGTGTGCGTCTTCAACCTGTGGTGCGAGCGGCAGAGGCAGCACAGGTTGCTCTCGCACGTGCTCCCCTGCGGATAGGGGATGGTGTGATCACAATCGCAGCCCTCGGCGGGTCGCCGGCAGCCGGGGAAGCGGCAGGTCCGGTCGCGCACCTCGACAGCGGCCCGCGGCAGCGGCGGTGGGACGTGGCCTGCAGGGCGTCGCAGACCCAGGGCAACCGGGTGTTCAGCTCCGTCGCCAGGTGCACACGAAGGCCCGCCGCCCGCGGCGACAGCGACAGCGCGCACCCCACCTCGGCGCTCACCCGCTCGCGCGCATCAGGCTCACGCAGCACCCCGGCCACCGTCGACTCCGGCGAACCAGCGTGCCGATCTGCGTCCTCCTCGCGGCGCGTCAACTCCGCGATCACCGCCAGCTGATTCGCCTGCGCCCAGCCGACAACGCGCTCAAAGGCCGGCAGCAACTCCACCAGGCCGGTCGAGGCGACGTCCGCCAGGCACAGCCCGTCCAGAGCCGCTGCGAGCGCACCCCCGGGTGTGAGCTCGCCGACCCCGGCAACCCGCGGCTCCATTCGCGGCCCCCTCGATCGAACAACTGTTCGAATCCTACCGGCGGGCGGCGACATCCGGGGTGGCCTGTGGACAACCAGAACGCCTGCAGCACGACGGGCTTCTGCAATGGCAACGGGTCGTCCCCGCAACCGGCCGCGTGACGCCGGAGATGACGCCAGCCGGTGCGTCAACCGGTGAAGGGGGATGACTCGACCAGCGGTACCGAGCGCCGCGTCAGCTCGGACAGCTCGGCGAACAGCTCCTCGTCGACCCGCGTGAAGTTGAAGCAGCTCTTGCCCTGCATGCGCCGTCGTAATTGATCAGAGACGGGGAGAGCGGTCGGCGCCATGTACAGGGGCATCAGGTGGTAGGAGACGTAGCGCTTCTTGATCTCGACCGCTCCGAACATCAGGACATACCCGTCCTTGCGCACGTGCCGGGTGTCGAGTCGGTACGACGCCGGCCCGTCGGCGACGACGTCCATGCCCCCGGCGTGCTGGGCCATGATCGCCCTCAGCCGTGTGAACACCTCGGCGAAGTCCTGCTCGGCCATCGGTGGATTCTCGACCAGGCGACCGACGGCCGGCAATCACACACCGCGCCGCTGGTTCCACTCGCGTGCGGGCCGCGAGGCTGCGGGCTGGCGTGACCGCGTGGCGGTGGACCTCTTCGCGGGCGTGTCGGTGAGCGACTACCGGCGCGCTCTCGTCTGGTACGAGCGGCTGCTGGGTTCCGAACCCGCGTTCCTCCCGAACGCGACCGAGGCGGTGTGGGAGCTCGCCGGACACCGATACCTGTACATCGAGGTGCTGCCCGAGCATGCCGGCCATGCACTGCATACGGTGTTCGTCGACAACCTCGACGAGCGGGTCGTGAGCATCGGCGCGCAAGGAATCGAGCCCGCGTCTCGGGAGACCTACGGGAACGGTGTGCGCAAGGTGATCTACCGCGACCCCGACGGCAACGAGATCGGCCTCGGCGGCGCCGGGATCGAGTGATCGGCGCGTACCGACTTGTGGTTGTCGCGAACGGCATCCCATCGGACCCGAAGCCCATATCAACTGCCGATCCGGCGTAGGTCTGCAGATACGTCCTGCCGCCACAGCGGCGACCTCGAAGATCCCGATGCCTGCCATTGGTTGACGCTACGGCGTGCCACCGACAGGGCGGATCAGGATCCCGGCGGACCGTAGATCCAGGACGCGAAGACCACTTCTCGCCCGTCCGGGTCCTGGTACGTGACGCCGCCGTTGTCCTCCCAGTAGTCGATCTGGGCGACCGGGTGGACGCCGGCGGCGGCGAGTCGTGCCGTGATGCGCTCCCGGGCGGCGACATCGGGCAGGTAGAACACCAGCTGATCGAGTCCGCGTGCCGGCTGCGGCACGTGTGACAGGCGCACGATCTCCAGGTGAACCGGGCTGCCGGGCATGCCAAGGATCGTCCCGTCCAAGCCGTAGCTGTCGTGGAAGGTTTCCAGGACCGGCAGCCCGATGGTGTCCCGGTAGAAGACGACCGTCTGGTCGTAATGCGCGCTCCACCGCACGACCCGCACCGCACCCACGGGAAGATGTTCTGGCCAGCGCGCGTGCTGCGGCTCTGCGCAACCCATGGCGTCAGTCTTCATCGGACCACCGGGCCGCGCCAGGCTGCCCCGGCCGGCCGAGCTGTATCAGGGAAAGGTGCACCTTCTCCTGTGACCGGACGAAGACGGTCTTCGTTCGAAGGAGGACATCACCATGCCAACTCTGCGACTGGTCAAGCTCGAATGCGTCAAGAAGGACGACACCGTCGGCAAGGACGAGATCGACGTCCGGGTCGATGGAGTGACCCTGGTCGGGCCGCTCTCGATGGGCCGCAACGATGTCGTGTCGCTCAACGCGACCACGTCGTTCACCAGCTCCGCGAAGGTCAACCTCCTCGAGGAGGACAGCGGCCTCAACGGCTCGGACGACGACCTGGGAACGCTCACGATCAAGGACACGCTCGCCGGCCTGGGCGACCTCACGGGCGAGTTCCACGCGCGCACGGGCGCGGACTACCACCTGACCTACCGGGTGGATGCCTGAACCACGCCCTCGTGGACAGCCACTGCATCGGCTCTCGGTCCCTGGCCGGGCACCTTCCCCGCCGGGGCCGAGCCGCCGAGCGCGGGCGGCCAGGAGACAGCGTGGCAGGCCGGCGGATCAGGTGTGGACGGCGGCGCGCTCGTCGGGCAGCCGGACGGTGAACGTGGCTCCGGTCCCGGGCCCGTCGCTGGCGGCGGTCACCGTGCCGCCGTGTGCGGTCACGATGGCCCGCGCGATGGTCAGGCCCAGCCCGCTGCCCCCGTTGGTGCGGGTGCGCGCGGAGTCGACCCGATGGAACCGGTGGAAGACGGCGTCGAGCTCCTCGGCGGCGATGCCGTCGCCGGTGTCGCTGACGTCGAGGACGGCGCCGGAGTCGTGGCGGCGGGCCCGGACCCGGACGCTGCCGCCGGGCGGGGTGTGCCGAAGGGCGTTGTCCAGGAGGTTGGCCAGCACCTGCTGGAGCCGCACCTCGTCCGCCTGCACCGGAACCGGACCCGCGGCGTCCACCGTGAGGGTGACGTGCTTGGCGGCGAACCCGGGCGCGGCGGCCTCGACCGCCGCCGAGGCGATCCGCGCGAGGTCGGCCGGCTCGGTCCGCAGCGACAGCGCGTGCTCCTCCGCGGCTGACACCTCGGCGAGGTCGCTGGCCAGCCGCTGCAACCGGTCGACCTGGTCGCGCAGCACCTGCCAGGTCGCGGCGTCCGGCGCCACCACGCCGTCCTCGAGCCCGTCGACGTGCGCCTGCACCGTGGTGAGCGGGGTGCGCATCTCGTGTGCGAGATCCGACATCAGGCGCCGCCGGACCGTCTCGGTGCGGGCCAACCGGTCGGCCATGCGGGTGAACGCGGCGGTCAGGCGGTCGAACTCCGGCCCCAGACGCGCCTCCGGGATGCGGGTGGTGTAGTCACCCGCGGCGAGCGCGTCCGCAGCCCGGGCGAGCTGGGTGACCGGCGTGACGAGCCGGCGGACGACGAACGCCGCCACCGCCGCGGCGGTGGCGATCGCGACCAGGACGGCGACGCCGAGCGCGATGCCCAGCGCCGCGTCGAAGGCCTGCTCGGCGTGCGAACGCACCATCGGATCGGTCTCGCCGGCGCGGTCCATGTGCCCGGCGAAGATCCCCGGCGCCACCGACACCGCCACCACCGCCAGGGTGAGAGCGCCGGCCAGGACGACGAACAGCTGCGCGGCGAACAGCCGGGCCGCCAGCCCCGGTCGGGTGCGAGGTCGGGTGCGAGGTCGCCTGCCGCCGCCGGAGTCCGTGGCCGGCGGCGTCACGGCGCTGTCCCGGGGCCGAGCCCGTAGCCGACCCCGCGGACGGTGCGCACGTACCGCGGCCGGGCCGGATCGTCCCCGAGCTTGCGGCGCAGGTGGGCCAGGTGGACGTCGACGACGTGCTCGTCGCCGAACCAGTCGGGCCCCCACACCGCCTCCACCAGCTGGCGGCGGGTCCACGCCGCGCGCGGGCGGGCGGTCAGCGTCGCCAGCAGGTCGAACTCGGTACGGGTCAACTCCACGCCGCGGCCGGCGACCGTCACGCTCCGGGCGACCGGATCGAGCACCAGGTCGCCGACCGTGCGCGGCGGCGCCTCCGCGGCCGTCACCGCGTCCGCGCCGGCGATCCGGCGCGGGCGGCGCAGCATCGCCGAGGCCCGCGCGAGCAGCTCCCGTGGCGAGGCCGGCTTGACCACGTAGTCGTCGGCGCCCACCGACAGCCCGACGACCTTGTCGACGTCGTCGTCGCGGGCGGTGAGCATCAGCACGTAGGCGTCGGAGAAGCGGCGCAACCGCCGGCACACCTCCAGGCCGTCGAAGCCCGGCAGCATCAGGTCCAGCACCACCAGATCCGGGCGGACCTCCTCCGCCGCCAGGACCGCCGCAGGCCCGTCGTGGGCGAGGGTGACCTGGTAGCCGTCGCGGGTGAAGTAGCTGCCCACCACCGCGGCGAAGGCCTGCTCGTCGTCGACGATCAGCACCTTCACCGGGGCGGCAGCACCTGACGTCGATCTCACCGCCCCATCGTCGCGCACGCCCACGCCGCCCTGACCGATCCGCCCCGCGAGCCGTTCGCCGGCAGGTCAGCGGCGCGCCGGGTCGCTGCGGCTCAGCTCCTCACGGAGCACCCGGTAGGTCTCGACGTCGATCTCCCCGCGGGCCAGCCGCTCGTCCAGCACCTCCCGCGGCGTGCGGGAGCGGACCTGGCCGGAGTCCCCGCGGCGGGTGTCGCGCGGGAAGATCCAGACCACCAGGCCGACCAGGACGACGATCAGAAGCAGCCACAGGCCGCTCATCAGCAGCCAGCTGCCGCCCATCCCGTAGCCCCAACCCATCATGACGCACCTCCATGCATCCCAGGTGCGGCTCGGCCCCGGGACGGCGGCCGTGCCCATCACCTGGACCCAAGCCTGGACGCCGGCCCTGAAGGCAGCCCCGGCCGTGTCCTGAAGATTCGATGAAGCGGTCGTCGCCGCCCCGCCGCGCCCCGTCCGCGGCGCGCTCCGAGCGATCTTCAGTGAAGCTTCATCGAATCTCGGGCAGTCCTCCGCGGTCCCGGGGAGATGCTGCCGGCATGGACACGAGGACGCCGGCCAGGCACCCGGAGCCGACGACGGCGCCGGCCGGCCGCCGCGCGGCGACCGCGGCGCCGGTCAGCCGCCGGGCCGTGCTCGGCGGTGCGATCGGTGCCGGCCTGGCGCTGGCCGGTGCCGGCGGGCTGGCCGGGTGGGTCGCCTTCGGCCGCGGCGGCCGCCCGGTCGGCCCAGGGGTGATCGCGGCAGCGGAAGCGGCGCGGCACCGCAGCGGTCGCACGGTGTCCGCCGACCTGGTCGTGCAGCGCTCGCAGGTCGACCTCGGCGGCCCGGTGGTCAGCGCGATGACCTACGGCGGCCTGCTGCCCGGCGCGCAGCTCCGGGTCGGCGCGGGCGACGTGCTGCGCGTGCGGATCCGCAACGAGCTGGACCAGCCCACCAGCGTGCACTGGCACGGCCTGGCGATCCGCAACGACGCCGACGGCGTGCCCGAGCTGACCACCCCCGCGGTCCGGGCCGGCGGCACTGCGGGCCTGGAGTTCGTCGTCCCCGATCCAGGGACGTACTGGTTCCACCCGCACACCGGGCTCCAGCTGGACTGGGGCCTGTACGCGCCGCTGGTCGTCGACGACCCGCACGAGCCCGGCGGCCACGACCACGAACTGATCGTCGTCCTGGACGACTGGAGCCCCAGCCTGGGCGCCACCCCCGAGCAGATCCTCGCCGACCTGCAGGCCGGCGGCGGTGCCATGACCTCCGGCGGCATGGGCGGGATGGGCGGGATGCCCGGGTCGATGCCGGGCTCGATGCCGGGCTCGATGCCGGGGGCGATGCCGGGCATGCCGGACGGCGGTGGCGCCGGCCAGGTGGACTACCCGGCCTACCTCGCCAACGGCCGCCTGCCCGCCGCCGCCGGCACGCTGGCCGCCAGGCCCGGACAGCGCGTCCGGCTGCGGATCATCAACGCGGCCGCGGACACCACGTTCGACGTGGCGATGGCCGGGCACCGGCTGAGCGTCACGCACTCGGACGGGTACCCGGTCGGCCCGGTCGTGGTGGACGCCGTGCGGATCTCGATGGGCGAGCGCTACGACGCCACCGTCACCCTGGCGGACGGCGTCTTCCCGCTGACCGCGGTCCCCCTCGGCAAGAGCGGCCGGCCGGCCCGCGTGCTGCTGCGCACCGGCGCGGGCGCGGCGCCGTCCCCCGACATCGTGCCGGACCAGATCTGGGGACGGCGGCTCCTGCTGGGCGACCTGGTCCCCGACGACGCGGCCCGCCTCCCCGCGCGCGCGCCGGACAGCGTGCAGGACGTCGTGCTCGGCGGCGGGATGGGCTCCTACGTGTGGACGATCAACGGCCGCAGCTACGACGACACCCGCCCGCTGACCGTCCGGCAGGGACAGCTGACCCGGCTGCGGCTGGCCAACCGGACGATGATGCTGCACCCCGTCCACCTGCACGGTCACACCTTCGCCGTCCGCGGTGTCCCGGCCGGCGGTGGCGGCGCGCGCAAGGACACGGTCCTGGTCCCCCCGATGGGCCTGCTCGACGTGGACGTCCTGGCGGACAACCCGGGCGCGTGGATGCTGCACTGCCACAACGCCTTCCACATGGCCGCCGGGATGATGACCCGCCTCGAGTACGTCGCCTGAGGTCCCGGCGGACAAGGAGGAGTCCTCGTCTTTCGCGCTGCAGTATACCCCCATAGGGTATAGTTGCGAGGGAGGCGGCGAGGAGGCAGTGATGAGCAGCCACACCGGGCGTGACCACGGGCACCGGCCCGCACAGCCGGACGGCACCACCACGGTGATCGAGGTGTCCGGTGTGCAGTGGGCCTCCTCCAAGGCGGTGGCCGAGGCGGTGCTGTCCCGGCGCCCCGGGGTCCTGGCGGTGGACGTCAACCCGGTGGCGCAGACGGCGACCGTCAGCTACGACCCGGAGCGGACGTCGGTCGCGGAGTTGGCGCAGTGGGTGCGGGACTGTGGTTTCCACTGCGCCGGCCGGTCGGTCCCGCGGCACGTCTGCGACCCGCTGGTGGACCCGGCGCAGCCACACGCCGGTCACGAGGCGATGGCCGCGCATGCGGGGACGGCGGCCCCCGCGGGGGCCGCCGCGCACGAGGCGATGGGGCACGCCGGCCACCACGGCGGCGCCCACGAGGGCATGTCCGCCGCGATGGTCGCCGACATGCGCAACCGGTTCCTGGTCGCGGCGGTGCTGTCGGTGCCGATCCTGCTGTGGTCGCCGATCGGCCGTGACGTGATCGGGTTCACCGCCCCGGCACCGTTCGGGCTGCGGGACGACGTGTTCTCGCTGCTGCTCAGCCTGCCGGTGATCTTCTACTCGGCGTGGATCTTCTTCGACGGCGCCTGGCGTGCCCTGCGCGCCCGCACGCTGGACATGATGGTGCTGGTCGCGGTCGCGGTCGGAACCGGCTGGCTGTACAGCCTCGGGGTCACCCTGGCCGGCGGCGGCGAGGTCTTCTACGAGGCCGCGAGCGTGCTGACCGCGTTCGTGCTGCTCGGCCACTGGTTCGAGATGCGCGCCCGGGGCGGTGCCAACGACGCGATCCGAGCCCTGCTCGAGCTGGCCCCGCCGATGGCCGTGGTGCTGCGCGACGGCGACGAGATCGAGGTCCCGACCGCCGATGTGGTGGTCGGCGACCTGCTGCTGATCCGCCCCGGCGCGAAGATCCCGGTCGACGGCGTCGTCGAGAACGGCGAGTCCGAGGTGGACGAGTCGATGGTCACGGGGGAGAGCCTGCCGGTGCCGAAGGCCCCCGGGTCGGCCGTGATCGGCGCGTCGGTGAACACCACCGGCACGCTGCGGGTGCGCGCCACCAAGGTCGGCGCGGACACCGCGCTGGCCCAGATCGTGGCCCTGGTCCAGGAGGCGCAGAACTCCCGGGCGCCCGGGCAGCGGCTGGCCGACCGAGCCGCGTTCTGGCTCGTCCTGGTCGCCCTGGTGGGCGGCGCCCTGACGTTCCTCGCCTGGCTGGCCGCGGGCCGGCCGGCGACCGAGGCGATGCTCTTCGCGATCACGGTCGTCGTGATCACCTGCCCGGATGCGCTCGGACTGGCCACCCCTACCGCGATCATGGTCGGCAGCGGGCTGGGCGCCGAGCGCGGGATCCTGTTCAAGAACGCCACCGCGCTGGAGACGTCGGCCCGGATCGACACCGTCGTGATGGACAAGACCGGCACCCTGACCACGGGGAAGCCGCAGGTCACCGACGTCCTGACCGGCCTGACCGACGCCGTCGACGGGATGAGCGAGCAGCGGCTGCTCGCCATCGCCGCGGCGGTGGAACGGGAGTCCGAGCACCCCCTGGCGCGGGCCATCGTCGCCCACGCCGAGCAGCGCGGCGCCGTCCGGCTGGCCGCCGCGGGATTCCGCAACGCCCCCGGCCACGGCGCGATCGCGGACGTCGACGGCCACCGCGTGCTGATCGGAAGCCCGGCGCTGATGGCGGCCGAGGGCGTCGGGCTCGACGGCCTGGCCGAGCGCCGGGACGAGCTCGCCGACTCCGGCCGCACCGCCGTCCTGGTCGCGGTCGACGGCCGGGCCGCCGGGGTGATCGCGCTGGCGGACGCGCCCCGGCCCACCGCCGCCGCGGCGGTCGCGGCCCTGCACGAGGCCGGGGTCCGGGTGGTCATGCTCACCGGGGACAACCGGGCCACCGCCACCCGGATCGCCGGCCGGCTGGGCATCGACACCGTGATCGCCGAGGTGCTCCCCGGCGGGAAGGCCGCCCGGATCGCCGAGCTGCAGCGCGACGGCGGCACCGTGGCCATGGTCGGGGACGGCGTCAACGACGCCCCGGCCCTGGCCCAGGCCGACCTCGGCATCGCGATCGGCGCCGGCACCGACGTCGCGATCGAGACCGCGGACGTCGTCCTCATGCGGTCCGACCCGCTCGACGTGCCCACCGCCCTCCGGATCGGCCGGGGGACCCTGCGGAAGATGCGGCAGAACCTCGGGTGGGCGGTCGGCTACAACGCCGTCGCGCTGCCGATCGCCGCCGGGGTCTTCGAGCCGGCCTTCGGCCTCGTGCTCCGGCCCGAGATCGCCGCGCTGTCGATGTCCGGGTCGAGCCTCCTCGTCGCCGTCAACGCCCTCCTGCTCAAGCGCCTCCGGCTGGACGACCTGGGGGGCGCCGAGGATCGGCAGCGACCTGCTGCGTAGGCGCCGTCCGAGCGTGCAGGGTTCGTCGTTCCGCGCGGGATGTCGCAGAGTCACCGTGCGCATAGGACGTCGGTGCTGGCTGCCAGGCGGGAGCCAGAGCTGTCAGCCCACCACCATCCAGGACAGCACCGGGGTGGACTGCAGGTACACCAGCGCGCACATGAAGGCCACGAGGACCAGGCTCCACACGAAGACCTTCCGGACGAGGTCCCCCTCGCGACGCGCCATCCCCACCGCCGCGCAGGCGATCGCCAGGTTCTGCGGGGAGATCATCTTTCCGAGGACGCCACCGGAGCTGTTGCTGGCCGCCATCAGGAGCGGGTCCAGGCCCGCCTTGGTGGCGGCGCTCACCTGCAGCGCCCCGAACAGCGAGTTGGACGACGTGTCGGATCCGGTGACCGCGACCCCGAGCCACCCCAGCAGCGGGGAGATCAGGGCGAACAGCCCGCCGGCGGCGGCCATCCAGTTGCCCAGCGTGGCGGTCTGGCCGGAGGAGTTCATCACGTAGGCCAGCGCGAGCACGAGCATCACGGTGGCGATCGCCGTGGCCAGCTGCTCGAGGGTCCGGCCGTAGGCGCGCACCGCCTGCCCGACCGGGATCCGGATCGCCGGGATGGTGATCAGGCCGGCGATCAGCATCAGCGTGCCGGTGGCCAGCAGCCAGTTGAAGTTGAACGTCGGCAGGGTCGAGGGTTTGCCGGAAGCGGTCTGCAGGTGCAGGCCGGGCCAGGCGAACTTGATGGTCACCGAGTCCAGCAGGGACTTCACCGCCGCGATCTGGGCGAACACGAAGACCACGATGATGATCAGGTACGGCGCGTAGGCACGCACCACGTCGCCGCTGCCGGGCGTGCCGCCGGCGCCGCCGGTCGCGGCCGGCACGTCGGTGCGGACGCCGCCGGCGGTCCGGGCGTCGGCGGACGGCCCGCCGGACCGCGTCCCGCCACCCGAGGCCTGGCCCGCGACCGAGCGCTGCGCGACCTCCTCGGCCTCCTCGAGCGGCTCGACCCAGTGCGCCGAGGGCCGCACGGCCTGGTAGGCCACCACGGCGCCCGCGCTGACCAGCGAGGCCACGATGTCGGCCAGCGGCACGCTGATGTAGTTGGAGGTGACGAACTGGGCGATGCCGAACGCGACGCCGCAGATCAGAGCCGCCGGCCAGACCTCGCGCAGACCCCGTCCCCGGTCCACGATGAAGACCAGCACCAGCGGCACGAAGATCGCAAGGATCGGGGTCTGCCGGCCGACCATCGCCCCGAGATGCCCGAACGGCAGCGCGGTCACCGTGGCCAGCGTGGTGATCGGTGTGGCGAGCGCCCCGTAGGCCACCGGCGCGGTGTTGGCGACCAGGGCCAGGGTCGCCGCCTTGATCGGCCGGAAGCCGAGGGCGATCAGCATGACGCTGGTGACGGCCACCGGGGTGCCGAACCCGGCCAGCGCCTCCAGCAGCGCGCCGAAGCAGAACGCGATGATCACGGCCTGCACCCGCATGTCGTCGCTGACCTTCGCAAACGATTGCCGCAAAAGGTCAAAATGACCGGTGACCACGGTCATGTTGTAGATCCAGACCGCGTTGATCACGATCCACATGATCGGGAAGAGGCCGAAGGCGGCGCCCTCCGTGCCGGCCAGCAGCGCCTGGCCCACCGGCATCGAGTAGATGACCATGGCGACCAGCAGCGCGACAGCCAGTGAGATGAGAGCGGCCAACCAGGCCCTGACGCGCACGACCCCCAACAGGATGAACAGCGTGAGCAGCGGCAGCGCAGCGAAGATCGAACTGAGTCCGAGGCTGTTGCCGACGGGATCGAGGGTGGGACGGTACATGACTCACCTCAAGGGCTGGAAGGGCGGAAGGGTTGAGCTCCTCGGGGTCTTGGACGGGTGATCAGCGGCCCGGCGGGGGGCGGCTGCCCGGCGTGGGCGCGCGCAGCAGGGTGGACGGCGCCAGGCCGCGCAGCGATGCGTCCAGCACCTGCACGGTGTGCGCCATCGGGAGATCGCGACCGGACCGGCGCAGGGCGGCACCGACCTGCAGCAGGCAGCCGGGGTTGGCGGTGACCAGCAGGTCAGCTCCGGTGCGCATCACGTTCGCCGCCTTGCGGTCGCCCAGCTCGCGTGCGGGTTGCGGGTTGAGCAGGTTGTAGACGCCCGCAGAGCCGCAGCACAGCTCGGCCTCCGCGATCTCGCGCAGCACCAGACCCGGGACGGCGCGCAGCAGCTCCCGCGGCTGGGCCCGCACCCCCTGGGCGTGCCCGAGGTGGCAGGCGTCGTGGTAGGCGACGCTGACCGGCAGCGGATGCCGCTCGGCGGCCGGACCGAGCTCGGTCAGCAGCTCGCTCACGTCGCGCACCCGCCCGGCGAGGCGCCCTGCGCGCTCGGCGTAGCGGGGGTCGTCGGCCAGCAGCTCGCCGTACTCCTTCATCACCGAGCCGCAGCCGGCGGAGTTCACCACCACCTGCTCCACGCCGGCGAACTCGAAGGTGTCGATCAGCCGGCGGGCGAAGCGCCTGGCCTCCTCCTCCCGCCCGACGTGCGCGGACAGCGCGCCGCAGCATCCCTGCGCCTGCGGGATCACCACGTCGCAGCCCTCCAGCGCGAGGACCCGCGCCGTCGCCGCGTTGACCCCGGGGAAGAACTCGCGCTGCACGCAGCCGGTCAGCATGCCGACGACCGCGCGGCGGGGGCCGCGCGCGGCCACCCGTTCCGGCAGCCGGACGCGGGGGGTCACCGGCGGCGCGATCGCGTCCATCGTGGCCAGGGCGGGTGAGATCCGCTCCAGCACACCGCTGCGCCGGACCAGTCCCGGCAGCCCGGTGCGCTGGTAGACCGACAGCGGACCGCGGAGCAGCCGCAAGCGGCTCGGGTACGGGAAGACCGCGAAGACGGCCGAGCGGATCGCCCGCTCGGCGGGCGGGCGGCGGTGCCGCCGCTCCACCTGCGCCCGGGTGGCCTCGATCAGCAGGTCGTACCGCACGCCCGACGGGCAGGCGGTCACGCAGGCCATGCAGCCGAGGCAGGCGTCGATGTGCTGGACCAGGGACTCGCTCATCGGGGCGCCGTCCAGGCCCTGCGCCATCAGGTGGATCCGCCCGCGCGGGGAGTCCATCTCCTCCCCCCACAGCACGTACGTCGGGCAGGTCGGCAGGCAGAACCCGCAGTGCACGCACTCCTGGATCACGTCCAGCCGGGGCGGGCGGTGGTGGTCGAAGGCCGGTTGCAGCTCCGCCGCCATCAGATGCCTCCCACGAACCGGCCCGGAGACATCCGGGCCTGCGGGTCGAACTCCCGCTTGAGCCGGCGCATGAGATCCAGCCCCGGCACCGGCCCCCAGATGTCCACCGCGTCGCGCAGCCCGGCGGGCGCCCGCAGCACGACGGCGGAGCCACCGTGCGCCGCGGTGACCCGGCGCAGCCGCCGCAGGATCTCGGCCAGATCGGCGGCGGCGGTGCCGCCCGGCACCGCGGCGTGCAGCACGCCGCTGCCGGCGGAGCCGCGGACCTCGGCCGCTGCGGTCAAGCCCTCCACCCCTGCGAGCACCCGGGGCACGCCGGGCAGGCTGCTGGTCAGCTTGATCAGCACGTCGTCCGCCGCGCCGGGGAAGATCCCCCACCCGGGAGGCGGCCGTTCCAGCTCCACCGCCCCCTCGCCCAGCAGGCCGGACAGCCGCCCGGCCCGCGCCTGCACACCCGCCGGCGTCCCCTCGAGCAGGGTGACCAGCTCCCAGCCGCGCGCGGTCCGCTCCACCTCGAGCGCGCTGGGCACGACCTGGGAGTCCAGGACGGCCCGGGTGATCCGGTAGGCGTCGTCCGGGTGGCCGGCGAGGCAGTGCAGCCAGGAGCGCGCCTGGCTTCGCGGGTGCAGCCGGAAGGCGACCTCGACGACCAGGCCGAGCGTGCCGTAGGCACCGCACAGCAGCCGGGCCAGGTCGTAGCCGGCGACGTTCTTGACGACCTTGCCGCCGGAGCGGGAGACGACCCCGTCGGCGCGCACCAGCGCCGCGCCGATGACCAGGTCGCGGGGCCCGCCGCGGAGCAGCCGCCGCGGCCCGGCGGTCGCGGTCGAGACGATCCCGCCGATGGTGCTGCGCTCGGCGGCCGGCCCGGGGATGGGCTGGTCCAGGGCCAGCTCCTGCCCGGCGGCACCGAGCAGCTCCTGCAGGGCGGCCCGCGGCGTGCCCGCCCCGACCACCGCGACCAGGTCTCCGGCCTCGTGCTCGACGCCGGTCAGGCCGGAGGTGTCCACCACGACGTCGACGGAGGTGGGTGGCATGCCCCAGTCGAGCTTGGTCCCGCCACCGCGCGGCACCACCACCAGGCCGAGCTCGGAGCAGGCCCGCAGCAGCTCGGCCGCCTCCGGCACCGAGCCCGGGGTGGCCACCCAGCGGGCCGGGACGCCGGCCACGGCGTCCTCCGCCCCGGCCTCCCGCACCGGGCAGGCGACCGACAGCCCCGGTGCCGTCACCACGCCGTCACCCCGCCGTCACCGATCGGACCCGCGCCGTCACAGCTGGTCCGCCTGACCCGAGGCCACCAGCGGGTGGACGCCGCGGCGCGGTCCGGGAGCCTCGCCGCACAGTCGCGGGGTGGGGAACACCTTGCCCGGGTTGGAGATGCCGGCCGGGTCGAAGGCGCAGCGCACCAGCTGCATGGTGTCGAGGTCGTCGTCGGTGAACATCCGGGGCATGTAGCGGGCCTTGTCCGCCCCCACGCCGTGCTCGCCGGTGATCGAGCCGCCGCGCTCGATGCACAGGTCGAGGATCGCGCCGCTGACCCGCTCCGCCGCCTCGGCCTGACCGGGGACGGCGGAGTCGAAGAGCACCAGCGGGTGCAGGTTGCCGTCCCCGGCGTGGAACACGTTGGCCACCCGCACCCGGGAGCCGCCGTCGCCGGGCACCGCGCCGGCGGGCTCCTCGGCCCGGGCCAGGGCGTCGATCGCCCGCAGCACCTCCGGCAGCGACGTCCGCGGGATGACCCCGTCCTGCACGATGTAGTCCGGGCTGATCCGCCCGACCGCGGCGAAGGCCGACTTGCGTCCCTTCCAGATCAGGGCGCGCTCGGCGTCGTCCGCGGCGATCCGCAGCTCGAAGCAGCCGTGCTCCCGGCACAGCTGCTGCACGGTCACCAGCTGCGCCTCGACCTCGCCCGACGGGCCGTCCAGCTCGACCACGAGCACCGCCCCGGCGCCCTCCGGGTAGCCGCACCCGACCGCCTGCTCGGCGGCCTCGATGGCCAGCGCGTCCATGATCTCGATCGCGGCCGGCACCACGCCGGCTGCGATGATCGCCGAGGTGGTCGCGCCCGCGTCGTCGGTGTGGTGGAAGCCGGCCAGCAGGGTCCGCACCGCCTCCGGTTCCCGGGTCAGCCGCACGGTCACCTCGGTCGCCACGCCGAGCGTGCCCTCGCTGCCGACCAGGACGCCGAGCAGGTCGTAGCCGGGCTGCTCGGGCGCCGCGCCGCCGACCCGGACGACGTCGCCCTGCGGGGTGACCAGTTCCAGGCCCAGCACGTGGTGCGTGGTGAACCCGTACTTCAGGCAGTGCGCGCCACCGGAGTTCTCCGCGACGTTGCCGCCGATCGAGCACACCTGCTGGCTGGACGGGTCGGGGGCGTAGTAGTAGCCGTGCGGCGCCGCCTCCCGGGTCACCTGGAGGTTGATCACGCCGGGCTGGACGACGGCCCGCTCCGCCTCGGCGTCCACCGAGATCACCTGCCGCATCCGCGAGGTGACCACCAGGACGCCGTCCGCGCGGGGAAGCGCGCCCCCGGACAGCCCGGTGCCCGAACCCCGGGCCACGAAGGGCACGCCCGCGTCCGCGCAGGCCCGGACGACGGCGGCCACCTGCTCGGTGGTCTCGGGGAGCACCGCGAGCCCGGGGCGGGTCCGGTAGTAGGCCAGCCCGTCGCACTCGTAGGTGGCCAGCTCCGCGGGATCGGTGATCACGCCGCCCGGAGGGAGCACGGGACGGAGCCGTTCGGCGAGCCGGCGCACGGCGGTTTCGCTCTTCTCGGCCAAGGTGCCCCCTTGACTCGACGGTCGGTGTTCGGTTCCTCCTCGCCGGGGCCGGCCCGTGACGGTCGACACGCCGGCCTGCCGCGGAGGCTCGTCGCCCCGGCTTCCGGGAGCAGGGCGAACCTCCCACCACACTCCGACGCTGTCGACTCGCTGTCGACTCGAGGGTCGGTATGTCGTGGATGTCTCAGTTGCCGGTGAGTGTAAGGCCAGGGACGGCGAATGGCCTCCGCGAGCACCGCCCGTCCTGAGGGGTGGACAGCCTCTGGTACACAGGCCTGGTGCAGGCCTCGCTGCGGCCGCGGTGGGGCCCGCGGCTGGACCGGCTCTCGGCGGTCGACGCCTCCAACCTGGTGCTCGAGCACGGGGCCCAGACGTCCACGATCGGGCTGGTCGGCGTGCTCGAGGCGGCCGGTCTGGTGGACGGGACCGGGCAGCCCGACCTCGCCCGGCTGCGGGCCGTGCTGGGGCCGCGGGTGCGCGCCATCCCGCGGCTGTGCCAGCGGGTGCAGCCGACCCGGTGGGGCGAGGGACGGCCGGTCTGGGTGGACTGCCCGGTCGACCTGTCCCGGCACATCCGCGCGCTGCCCCCGGTGGCGGGTCGCGAGGGCTTCACCACGCTGTGCGGTCAGCTGCTGAGCGTCCGGCTGCCGCGGGACAGGCCGCTGTGGGACCTGCTCGTCGTCCCCGGGGTGGACCCCGATCACCTCGGGGTGGTGCTGCGCGTCCACCATGCCGTGGCGGACGGCCTGTCGCTGGTCCGGCTCGCGGCCGAGCTCTTCGACCCTCCCGAGGGGTCCGACGGCGCCGCCCCCGCACCGCCGCGCCCGGCGAACCCGCCGCCGACCCGCCGGGACCTGCGCCTGGACGCGCTGGCCGGCCTGATCGCCGGCCTGCGGTACGCCGCCGGGGCGGCCGCGCGGCAGCTGCGCCAGCCGGCGGTGGCGGTGGCGAACCTGCGGCGGACGGCACGCCGGGTGGCCGGGACGACCGCCCGCCAGGTGCCGCGCACATCGCTGCTCGGGCCGCTGGGCGTGCGCCGCCGGGTCTTCCTCCTCGGCGCCGACCTCGAACCGCTGCGCCGCAGCGCCCACGCCGCCGGCGGGACGCTGAACGACGCGCTGCTGGCCGCCGTGGCCGAGGGTGCCCGGGCGATCCTCGCCGCCCGCGGCGAGCGCTCCGACATCACCCTGCCGGTGTCGGTCCCAGTGTCGCTGCGGGGGACGGCGGCCGGGTCGGCGTCCGGCGGCAACCTGGTCGGGGTGATGGTGGTCCCGCTGCCCCTGGCCGAGCCGGATCCGCACCGGCGGCTGTCGCTGATCGCCGCCGCGACCCGCGCGCAGAAGCCCACCGCGCGTGCCGCCGGCACGCTGGAGTTGAGCCGCGCGCGATGGGCCACCCGGCTGCTCGATCTGCTCTCCCGGCGGCAGCGCGTGATCGCGCTGTTCGTGACCAACGTGCCCGGCCCCGGAGCACCGCTGAGGCTGGCCGGCGCCCGGATGTCCCGGGCCTGGCCGATGTCGGTGATCGCCGGCAACGTCCGGTTCGGCGTCGCCGCCGCCTCCTACGCGGGGTGGCTCTCGGTCACCGCGGTCTGCGACGCCGACTCCGCCCCTGACGCGCGGGTCTTTGCCGACGCGGTGCAGAGCGCGCTGACCCGCCTGGCTTCCGCCTAGACCTGCGCAGGCGGCGGGTGGCGGCGTCGGTCAGCAGGCCCACTCCGATCCCGAGCATCCACACGTCCTTGGAGATGGTCAGCCCCTGGGGGGTGGGCGCCAGGCTGCCCTCCTTCCGCATGCCGGGGGTCTTGAGGTACACCCCCATCAGCCCGCCGGAGAACGCGGTCAGCGCCGCCCCTGCCGCCGCGGTCGGCGCGAACGGGGTCAGCAGCGTCGCGCCCAGGAGGATCTCGGTGGTCGACAGCAGGCGGACGAACACCGCCGGCTTCAGGTGCCTGAACATCGGGTACGCGCCGGAGGCGAAGCCCTGCAGGCGCTGCGCGGTCTCGGAGTCCGCATGGCGCTTCTCCAACCCGGCGTTGAGGATGTAGGCACCGGTGGCCAGCCGCGGCGCCACCTCGCGAAACCTGATCGGCAGTCCCATCACGGCCGTCACACACCGCGCCAAAGGCACATAAACGTGATCGTACTCGTCCCCATATGGGCGCGGACCGCCGTCAGGCCGGATCGATCGGATCAACCCTCCGGGCCCCGCGCAACCGACTCCGCCGCGGCCGGGAACTGTTGTGCCGCAGGGGCTACCATGATTCCCATGGGGGTGCGTCGTCCATCTTGACGTAGTACTCGGTCGCGGTACCTCTGGTTCGGCTCCTCGTCCACCCCGGCCCAGGCGCGGACCCGCCTGTCGGCGGCATCGCCGTCCCACTCCCGGTCACGTGCGGCCAGGGGTAGAGCTCACGCCTGCTGCCGGTGACCGCGCGTCGCCCTGGTCTTCAGCGTCGCGACGTCCTCGGGGTTGATGTACCGGAAGGTGTAGGCCGCCACGCCCGCCGCGAGCAGCTCGGAGACCAGGAAGATCCAGATCATCGATCCCGACACGATCCCGGCGGTGTAGATGCCGAACGCCACCGCGGGGTTGAACGCGCCGCCGGAGACCCCACCCACGGCGAACGCTCCGGCCAGCACGGTGAAGCCGATCGCCAGACCGTAGAAGCTGTTGTTCGGGTGGTCCCGGCTGGTCGCCACGTTGAGCACCACGTAGGCCAGGGCAAAGGTGAACAGGAACTCGGCCAGGAACGCCGCCACCACGCCGCGGCCGGACACGCTCAGCGCCTGGACGTTCGACGGGTTGATCACGTAGCGGGCCATCGCCGCGGCTATCAGTGCCGCGGCCAACTGGGCCACCCAGTACGGGAGGAGCTGCGAGGCCGGCAGCTTCCCGCGCAGGAAGACGGCCAGGCTCACCGCGGGGTTGTAGTGCGCGCCGGAGATGTGGCCACCGGCGAAGACCATCACCATCAGCGCCGAACCGATCGCCAGCGGCGCGACCGAGACCTTGGCGAGCACTGTGCAGCAGACCGTGAAGACGAGGAAGAACGTCCCCACGAACTCGGTGAGATACTTGCGCATTCCGGCTCCTCCCGCGCGGTCTCGTCGGAGCATCTCCCCCGGGCGCTGGTGCAGCCGGTTCCGTCGTCACCGGCAGTCATGAGGGCGGGCGTTCCCCCGAGTTAGCTTTACCTTACGGGGTGTCTGACCCGGGCCGCGCGTACGCCACAGGCAATTGATCAATCTGCCCGGTGACGGGGCGTGGCCCCGGCGACGGTCGGTCACGGGGCCACCCGGCCGTCACCTCGCCCTCCGGGGGTGCGCGCGGCGATCCGACCGTAC
>Ga0187788_10000058_pt1 | contig 24443 bp, 24 predicted proteins | sample 1015_BV01_MP10_2_FD_133008 | JGI IMG/M metagenome (GOLD analysis project Ga0187788, IMG submission 133008) | Tropical peat soil microbial communities from peatlands in Department of Meta, Colombia - 1015_BV01_MP10_20_MG | ecosystem: Environmental > Terrestrial > Soil > Wetlands > Peat | place...
CCCACCTGGCCGAACACGGCTTTTTGCGAGGCGATGGTTAAGTCGCACAGCGTGGCGAGTACATTGCCGCCGCCGATGGCGTAGCCTTGTACGCGCGCAATCACCGGCTTAGGCACGTCGCGTATGATCATGTGCAATTCCTCGATCGGCAAGCCAATCATCCCGCGGCCGTCGTATTGAGCGTCATGTGCGGACTGGTCGCCGCCGGTGCAAAAAGCTCTGTCGCCGGTGCCGCCGAGCACAATGACGCCTACCGACTTGTCCCAGGCGGCACGATTGAAAGCATTGATCATCTCTTCGCAGGTGCGTCCCCGGAAGGCGTTCATCTTCTCCGGCCGATTGATAGTGATGTGCGCGACGCCGTCGCGGACTTCGAAAAGAATATCTTCATATGTCATAGTCCCACCTGTCGTTTAGCCGGCCATCGTCAGTCCGCCGGATACACTGATCACCTGGCCGGTAATGAAGGCGGCATCGTCGCTGGCGAGAAAGCAGATGGCGCCGGGCAGGTCCGTCGCCTCGCCGAGCCGGCCCAGCGGGATAGCGCGGCGGAAAGCCTCGTCGAGCTTCTCTGGGTTGCGCGCGCCTTCCTTATAGTTTGAATAAAGCTTTGTCTTCACGATGCCTGGGCAGACGACGTTGACATTGATGTTGTGGCGGGCGTGCTCGCGGGCGAGAGTCTTGGAAAAGCCGATCACGCCGGCCTTGCACGCGGCATAGACTGCCTCGCCAGAGGAACCAACGCGCGCGGCATCCGAGGAGACATTGACAACGCGGCCACGCTGACGCTCAGCCATACCCGGCAACACCGCATGGTGCATGTTGAGCATGCCGATCATGTTGATGCTGATGATCTTCTGCCAATCCGCCGGTGAGCTTTCAACGAACGGCCGGAACACATCCCAGCCGGCGTTATTCACGAGCACATCGGTGGGTCCGAGGACCGCTTCCAAGGCAGCAACCGCGCTCTGACACTCGGCATATTTTGTGATGTCGCATACGAAGGCTTTAGCGGCACCCCCAAGGTCGGCGATCAGAGCCTCGGTGCGCGCGGCTTCATCACCATCAATATCGAGAACAGCTACTTTCGCGCCTTCCTCAGCAAAGCGCTGACAGGCGACCGTTCCGATACCGCCGCCGCCGCCTGTTACGATAACAACTTTCCCGCCCAAACCACGCACGAGAATGCCCCCTGTTGGAGGATGCTATGATACACCGCTCGATAACCCTAAACCGCTCATCCGGGCCCACTGCGCCACGACGCCCTTATAGGTAACTCCATTGGCCGGCCTCGATGTCGGCTTTGGGCTGCCGTTTCATTCGATCACCTCGTCCGCGCGCTGCTGCAGGCTCAGTGGCACCGATAGGCCCAGCGCCTTGGCCGTCTTCAGGTTGATGGCCGTCTCGTATTTGGTCGGCGCCTGCACCGGCAGGTCGGCCGGCTTCTCGCCCTTGAGGATGCGATCGACGTAGCCCGCCGCACGGCGATATTGATCAATGGTGTGCGCCCCATAGGAGATCAGACCGCCGGCAACGACGAAGAAACGCTCCCAGTAGATCGCCGGCAGCTTGTGCCGAGCCGCCAGCGCGACGATCAGATCGCGATAACGTATCGACGCACCACTCCCCACCACGATGAGACCGCCATTCGGAGAGCGCGCAAAAGTCTCGACAGCCCGCTCGATCTCGCCGGCGTCCCGCATGTCGATCGGGACCGCCTCGACCTTGAGCATCGGCGCCACGGCCTGAATGACGCCGAACTGGGCGGTTTGGGCGGGGTTGGCGGAATCCCGAAGGACCGCCACGCGCATCACGTTTGGCGCGATCTCCTTGAGCAACTCCAGCCATTTCACACCGCTACTGTATTCCAAAAGCATGAATCCAGTGACGTTGCCGCCGGGCCGTGCGAGGCTCTCGACGTAGCCGGCGCCGAGTGGATCGTTGACGACTGGGAACACGATTGGCACCGTGCGGGTCGCCTGCAGCAACGGCGGCACAGTCGAGTCGCCAGTGGACAGAATGACGTCCGGGTTGAGCGCGGCCAGTTCTGCTGCGTGTCGGCGAATCTCGGCGGGATTGGTTGTGGCCCAGCGCACGTCTACGCGCACATTGCGGCCGATGCTCCAGCCCAGCAGCGCCAGCTCCTGATAGAATGCCGCGAGCCGGGCCTGAAAGACAGGATCATCCGCCGCCGCAGGCAGCAGCACGCCGATGACGCGCACACGCTCGCCCTGCTGTGCGCGCGCCACGAATGGAATCGCCGTGATGTTGCCCAGCAAAATGAGGAAATCACGTCGTCTCACTGCCGCCCTCTAGGTTGAGAAAGAGCATCGTACCGACTCGGACTACCCGATTGAAAGGGGCGTCCGCGCCAGCCCGGCAATGTCCGCGGGTCAAAAGCAGACATTCTGTGGTGTCCGGTAGTGTTCGGACACTCCACTTGGGGGCGGTCCTAGCCGAACGGTCTCCCTAAAAACCGCTACGGCGGGGACCGCTTCAGTCAGCATTTTTGGTCGACGAAACAATGAGCCCTGGATTAGGCAAAGCATTTATAATTGGCCTTACCATCGGTGCCACCGCAGCGGCGAAAGCCCAACAGGGTGGCTCCACAGCGCAAAACGTTGACGTGGGCAAGTATGCAGTAGGCTTCTGACACATCTTGTTCTTCAGCCCTGAAACGAGCGGGTAATTCAACTACCAGCCACCCTCTTGCAGGGCGCGGCGCGCGACGATCCAATTATAGATCGTGCCAAACACCAGCGCGATCAGCCATCCGAGCGCCAGGCTCCAGAGCAGCCCTTCGACCCACACGCGCGAGGAATCGATTGGTGCATCTGACAAGAGATTGACCCAGCCGTGGGCGAGGCGCACCGGTACGAACAATGCGGCCAACATGCAAAGCACGAACAGCACGACGAGTGCAGCGGAAAAGCCCCAGCCTAACCCGCTGATGCTGAGCCGCGCATGGGAATGGGTGGTCGCCATGGTGACCTCCATTTGAAATCAGAACGACATGAAACGCGCAAACCGTCGGCGAGGCTTTGATTTGGGTCAACAGGGGTGTTTGGCGTACAAGAGTCGAACAGAATTTCGCGGAAATTTATTATGGCCCCATAGGCCTTGGGCTATGGCAGGCATCGATGGCTGGCAGAGCAAAGCCGCCCATATTTAGTTAAATTGGGCGTATGCACTTTGTGGCGCTCGCGCAACTGCTGATACTGCTGTCATTGGCTAACGGCTCACCGGTCATAGCCAAGCTGATCTTTGGCGAGGCTTACGCGTTACCTATCGATTGCGACGTCCAGTTCATCGACGGGCGACCCTTGTTAGGGCGCTCCAAAACCATCCGCGGGGTGGTTGTTTCGCTGCTAGTGACGGCAATGGGCGCGCCACTGATTGGCCTTCAATTCAAGATTGGACTGTTGGTGGCCGCGACCACCATGGCCGGCGACCTGCTGTCGAGCTTTTTGAAGCGGCGGTTCGGTCTTGCGCCGAGTAGTAGGGCGACCGGGCTCGACCAGATTCCGGAAGCACTTTTTCCATTACTCGCCTGCCGTTCCGTGCTTTCGTTAACTCTTGTCGATATCGCGGCCGGTTGCGCGATTTTTTTTGTCGGCGAAATACTGCTCTCGCGTGTTTTCTTCCGGCTGCGGCTGCGGGACCGCCCCTATTGAGTAGCCGCTGTTTCCGCGCGCCACAAGTGATGCAGTGTGATTTCCGGAAGGCAATTGATGCGCACTGTTACTATGGACGATCCGACACCTACCGAAGTGTAACCGGCCATCTCGTGGTATGTCCACGCCCCCCTTCCAAACTTGCGCGGCAGAACCGAGTCGAGCGTGACAGGAATCGATCCGGGCAGACAGATCTGCCCGCCGTGGGTGTGACCGCTCAGGAGAAGGCTGAAGCCAGCGTGCGCCGCCTGGCGATAGATTTCTGGTGTGTGTGACAGCAGGATCGAAAATCCTTGCAGCGGGATTTCAGCAGCGGCCTTTTCGATGTTATCGACTCGAAAATAATGGGCATCGTCAATGCCGGCCAAATAGATACTCGCTCCTCCGCGTGTAATGGGTTCAAATTCATTGAGCAGCATGCGAATTCCCATCGTTTCCAGATCGGGTACCATTCGGATGGTATCGTGATTTCCGAGCACGCCGTAAATCGGCTGCTTGATGTGGGTCAGCACAGGCCGCATGCGCGCGAGCGCGTCGTCAAATGGTCCGAACGTCGCGCCGCGATAATCTCCGGTAAGAACACATAGGTCATAGCTCAACCCGGGGATAATCTCTTCCAACCGTCGCATCGCGCCGTCATTCATATCGGCGTGAAAATCACTGATGTGAAGCAGCGTAAAACCGTTGAATTCGGGTGGTAGCGTCTTAAAAAAAATATCGTTACGTTTCAGTTGTACGCGCGCGGCGTTGGCTCTGCCGCGCCAGTACAAGCCGGTCAGCTTAAGCAAGACACGGATAAACGAATGAACTGAATACCAGTTCTCTATATGGAAAAAATTGCGTCCCTGACCAAAAATCTGAGCTTCGTGGTCGGTCTCAATTCCCAGGCGCTGCCTCGCATATAGGCGCCCGCCGAGTCGCTGCTCTAGCTTATTCAAGACGGCTTCGATCATTTAACCCGCCTGATGCAGTAGGAATGTTCGTTCAACAGCGCAGGCAATGTCGAATGAAGCCTCGAGAAGGCCAAAAACCGCTGATGGCAACACTAGCGAAAATCGCAGTTTTCTCCAACAGAAGCCCGCTGAATAAACGGCGCGGAGGCGCGCCGGGCGACAACCAGGCTTGACCTGAATCAACACTCTCCCGCCGTTCGCATTTAAAGCGGACAATGCCGCGTAGCAGGTAGAAAAAAGGTGGCATATGCCGGTACAAAAAAGCGACACCAAGTTGTAAGTAGGCGAAAGCCAACCCGTACTTTCATTTCGCCGGAGAAAGTCTGCTTCTGTGTTGACAGAGCCTGACCCCGGTTCAAAATCCCTCCGGCGACGAGGGTGCGGCAGTCCTCGAAGACCATAGAGATAACCCTGTGGTCGAGGAGTTTACGTCGTTTATCAATTCACTTTCCGAAGACGAACGAGTCGATCTTGTTACCCTTACCTGGCTAGGACAGGATGATTATTCAGTGAGTGACTGGGTGGAAGTTCGAAACGAAGCCGCAGGCGCGCGCAATAACCGGACAGCCGCCTACCTGTTGGGCATCCCGCTGCTCGGCGACTTCCTCGAAGAGGGTCTTTCGATGCTTGGCTTCCTGACAAGAATTCGAAATAGGGCGCCTTTGAAGGGATCGCCCGCCATTCTTGTACTTAAGCGTACGCGCCCACCTTTGGGCCTGAAAGTGATATGAACAAGCCGCTCTCCGGCACATCCAATGCAGTCGCGCCGTCCCCCGCTGGCGAGCGCTCGACAAAGGGCGCGACCGAGCAACCCGTAGATGGAAGTTCGGACCCATCCGTCCGTCCGCTACCCGAGCTACTGCAATCTCTACATACCACAGACAATGGCCTGAGCGCGTCGGACGCCATCGCTATCCTCAAACAAGCTGGGCCGAATCGTATCGACTCGACCAAACCGAAAAGCCTGCTGACCGCCTTTATCGAAAGACTACGTAGTCCATTGGTTTTGATTCTTCTCTTCGCGGCAGTCGTATCGGGATTCACTGGGGACGTTCCGAGCTTCGTTATCATCGCAATCATTGTGCTCATGTCAGTGAGCCTCGATGTGACGCAAGAGCGTCAGGCCCAAAACGCTGCTAATCGTTTGCGCGAGCGGATCTCGCTTTCCGCCAAGGTGCTTCGCGATGGTCAGCCGGTCGACGTTCCCGCGGCGGAGATCGTGCCCGGCGATATCGTTCTTCTTGCGGCAGGCGATCTTGTGCCCGCCGATTCTCGTCTGGTGGAAGCTCGCGACCTGTACGTCGATGAAGCGCTTCTGAGCGGCGAAGCTTACCCAGCCGAAAAGGAGGTGGCGCCAAGAACTGCGGACACAGCGTTCCCCTCCAATCTCGTGTTCATGGGAAGTTCGGTCGTGAGCGGTACTGCCAAGGTGCTGGTCCTGGAGACGGGGCGCAAATGTCAATTGGGCTTGATCGCTAGCGCGCTCCAGAAGCCGCCACCGCCAACCGCTTTTGCGTTAGGCATCCAGAATTTCGGAATGATGATCGTACGAGCTACAGTATTTCTCGTCCTGTTCGTGGTGCTCGCAAATCTCCTTTTCCATCGACCATTAATGGAATCTTTTCTGTTCGCTGTGGCGCTCGCCGTCGGACTCACACCCGAACTTTTGCCGATGATCGTCTCGGTCACCCTATCGCATGGGGCGATGCGCATGTCGCGCAAAGAGGTGATCGTCAAGCGCCTGTCCGCCATTGATGATCTCGGTAGCATGGATATACTGTGCAGCGACAAAACCGGAACGCTGACCGAAGCCCACATTAAACTAGTTCGGGAGGTGGATCTCGCCGGGCAGGACAGCGAGACGGTTATGCAGATGGCGCAGCTCAACGCTGCTTTCGAGACCGGCCTCAAGAGTCCCTTGGACGAGGCGATCCTCGCGACTGGCAAGTTCGATCTCACAGGCTGGCGAAAAATCGACGAAGTGCCGTTCGATTTCGAGCGGCGCCGGGTTTCGGTCCTCGTCGAAGGCGCCGGACGACGTCTCATCATCGTAAAGGGTGCGCCTGAAGACGTCCTGCGCCTCGCGGCTCGTTATGAGCAGCAAGGATTTCCCTCGCGCGCCCTCGACGCCGCAGCACACAAGACGGCTGAAGCGACATTCAACGCGCTCGGCGCTGACGGCTACAGGGCCCTCGGGGTCGCGTGGCGCGAAGTGGAACCGGACCGCCAGCATGCGAACGTAACTGACGAGACAGACTTGACCTTCTCCGGATTTTTGGCCTTCCTCGATCCGCCAAAGGCGAGTGCCCGTGATGCGTTGACCGCTCTCGCCAACCTTGGCGTTGCCGTGAAAGTAGTGACTGGCGACAACGAGCAGGTCACCCGACATGTTTGTAGCGAGCTCGATCTGAACGTCACCGGAATACTGACTGGTCCTGAGATTGCGAGCCTCCCCGACGACGCCTTGGCAGCCAGGCTTGAAGACACGACCTTGTTCTGCCGGGTCACACCGCCCCAGAAGTCGCGGATCATCACAGCCTTGCGGCGCAAGGGTCATGTCGTTGGTTATCTTGGCGACGGGATTAATGACGCGCCGTCGCTTCATGCTGCCGATGTCGGCTTCTCAGTGGACACCGCCGTCGATGTTGCCAAGGAGGCGGCAGCCATGATCCTGCTGCGTAAGGATCTTGGCGTGCTCGCAGAGGGTGTGCGCGAGGGGCGTCGGACCTTCATCAATATCCTCAAATATATGATGATGGGAACGAGCTCGAATTTCGGCAACATGTTCTCCATGGCGGGCGGCGTTCTGTTCCTGCCCTTCCTTCCGATGCTGCCTACCCAAATTCTTCTGAACAATCTGCTTTATGACCTATCGGAGACCGCAATCCCGCTGGACCGAGTGAGCGATGCGATGACGGCGAGGCCACACCATTGGAACCTCGATGTCATCCGCAAGTTCATGTTTGTGTTCGGGCCGCTGAGCTCGGTATTCGATTTCGTTACCTTCGGGCTGCTGCTCTGGGTCTTCCGGGCGGATGAAGCGCTATTTCACACCGGCTGGTTCGTCGAGTCCCTCGCGACCCAAGTCCTGGTGATCTTCATCATTCGTACGGCGAAACCTTTGACGGATCGACCACACCCTCTCCTCGTTGCAAGTTCACTCTCCGCTGTAGGCATAGCGGTGGCATTTCCCTATTCGCCATTTGCACCCTGGCTCGGGTTCGTTCCGTTGCCCGCCCCCATCATGGGCGCGCTCGCTCTTGTCACCATGGCGTATCTTGTCACCGTCTACAGCGTGAAACGTTGGTATTTTGCGCGCTATCAACTGATCTAGCCTCGTGGCCCGCAAAAAAGCATTGTTGAGCGATATTGATCGCAATCAACACAGCCGCGCCTGGCCTCCGGCACCATGAGGCTGCAAAAACGTCGGAAGCGTAGAAATGAACCAGGGTAACGGCTGACAAATTATACCGATGGAACACAAACCCCTGCGAGTATTTGCGTTGGATGCCACCGGAAAGCTGGGCTCGGCGATTGCGATGGCTTTAAATCAACCGCTCGCGTCGCATGAAGAGCGCGAATTCGAGGACGGTGAGCACAAGGCGCGCCCACTTGATGTGGTGAACGGCGCCGATGCCTATGTCGTGCAAAGTTTGCACAGCGGGCCGCAACAAAGCGCCAACGATAAGCTTTGCCGCCTACTATTCTTCATTGGAGCGCTCAAAGACGCCGGCGCCGCGCATGTCACCGCCGTGGTTCCCTATCTTTGCTATGCGCGCAAAGACCGCCGCACCAAGCCGAACGACCCGGTGACTACTCGCTATATCGCCAGTATGTTCGAGAGTATTGGTACCGATTGCGTGGTCACGCTTGAGGTCCACAATCCTGCCGCCTTTGAAAATGCCTTCCGCTGCCGCACGGTTGCGCTTACTGGAACGCCGCTTTTCGTTGAATACGCCAAGAAGAATTTGACAGATGCCAAACTGGTGGTGATCTCTCCGGACGCCGGCGGCATGAAACGGGCGGAGTTGTTGCGCGAAGCGCTGGAAAATGCCCTCGCCCATCCGATTGGCAAGGGCCTCGCAGAGAAACACCGCAGTGCTGGCGTAGTTTCCGGCGACCTGTTCGCGGGTGATGTTACAGGGGCTACTGCGCTGATCATTGACGATCTGATCAGTACGGGAGGCACCTTGTTGCGCACGGCCCGCTCGGCGCGCGCTGCCGGTGCCAAACGCGTGATAGCGCTCGTTACCCACGGTTTATTTATGGCGGGCTCTGCTGAGGTTCTCGCCGACCGCGCCATCGATCAGATCATCATTGCTGATACGGTGCCGCCTTTTCGGCTCGACCACTTGGCGCAGAATAGCAAGCTGGTGATTTTACCCACTGCTCCCCTGCTCGCCGAGGCAATTCGTCGCTTGCACGAAGAACTCAGCCTGACCGACCTCACGGTCTTCTAAGACACGCTTCTAGCTCGCGTGCGCTCCTTTCAGCCAAATCAAGATAGATAGCGCAGAGCCGCGGCCATTTCTCGGGTGTGCGAGGATGCTCCTCTAGCAAATGCGCGATGGCAAGCCGGGCGCGTAACGTGGCGCGGTGACATCGATAGAACGTGAAAAGCTTGTCAGCCGGTCCGTCGCGTAGCGCATGCTTCATCCCGCGCCACAGATAATCTCCGGCCCATGCCGCCCCGAGGCGCTCACATTCAAGGCTAAGAAATGCGATTTCGTCAAACGGATCGACCACACGAAGTCGAGGATTGAATTCGAGACAGTCAATGATCCGGACTTTGTCGTCGAGCCAGATGTGCTCTGGCCGCAGATCGCCATGCCCATCCACGATCCGGCGACGACGAAGGCGCGCCGCGATGAGATCGCCGTGCCGCTTCAAAAACCGGCGCTGCACCAAATCAACGCGACGCACGACACCACTGGAAACTCGGAAGCGCGGATCGAGCAACACGCGCTTGTTGTACGCAAGACTCTGCGCCCAATCGACAAGATGAATTGCGGGCGAGAGAAAGACCGGTGCCGCCGAATGATAGAACAGCGCCAACGTATTAATTAGCCGATCGAGCTGAGCTAAACCCAGACATCGACCTTCGATCATGCGGTCAAGCATATAGCGCTCATCAAGCCGCTTCATCATCACCAGCCAGTCGACCGGCGCGCCATCGCCTCCGATCGAAAGCCGACCGCCGCTTTCCGTCAGGGGCGCTACCCCAAGATAAATATCCGGCGCGAGCCGGCGGTTGAGCCGCAACTCGGCGCGGCAGGCGGCCTGACGTTTACTGATCGTAGAGAAATCAAGATAGGGAAAGTGGACGGGCTTCTTGAGCTTGTAGACCCGGTCGCCGGCTAGAAACACCCAGGACATGTGGGTTTCCCGACGCACCACGTCGAGCGGTCGTGGATCGTAAGCGTCAGGCTGGCTGAGAAAATCGACCTTCGCTGCGAGCACCGTCTCGACGCCTTGAATTGCGAGTCCGTGCACGGGCCGCTCCTGGTGGTGATTGAAATCTAACGCCTTTCTTCCTCTCTCAATTGATACTGGTCAAATCGCCTGTCGTCGCTCGCGGGCATACTATTGTAAAGATATTGGAGGTATTGCCATGTCCGCTGTGGTCGCCGGCTGCCGTCAACGGACGGAAGAAATTCGGCGCGAGGTCGTCATCGATCCGCTGCGCCTGGCCGGCGATTTGCGGATACCGGCCGACGCCACGGCACTTGTTGTTTTCGCCCACGGCAGCGGCTCGAGCCGCCTGAGCCCGCGCAACACCGCCGTCGCCAGGACATTGAATCAACAAGGTATTGCGACGCTGCTTTTTGACCTGCTCACGCACGATGAGGAGCTCGACCGTGCCAATGTGTTCGACATTCCGCTTCTTGCCGAACGGCTGATCGATGTCGTCGGATGGATCGACGAGCAGCCCGACCTTGCCAGACTGCATCTGGGATTCTTCGGAGCCAGCACGGGCGCGGCCGCGGCTTTGGTCGCGGCGGCAACGTTGGGTGCGCGGGTCGGCGCCGTTGTATCACGCGGTGGCCGGCCCGATCTTGCGGACATGGCATTGGACCATGTGACTGCGCCCACTCTGCTCATTGTTGGCGGCCGCGACACCGGCGTGATCGAGCTCAACGAGAGCGCCTACGCAAGGCTGAGATGCCGCAAATCAATCGAGATCGTGCCCGGCGCCACTCACCTCTTTCCTGAGCCTGGCGCGATGGAGGCTGTGATCACACTGGCCGGGCACTGGTTCAAGACTCACCTCGTGCAGCCTTCACAAAAATCCTGGTAGGAGCAAGGCAAATGCCATTCATCGATCGTGACGATGCTGGCCGGCAGCTCGCTAAGGCACTTGCGCGCTACAAAGACAGCAAACCGATCATCTTGGCACTGCCACGCGGTGGCGTCCCGGTAGCAGCCAAAGTTGCCGAAGCACTGCATGCACCGCTTGATGTGCTGTTGGTGCGCAAGATCGGCGTTCCGTTCCAGCCCGAGCTCGCCATGGGGGCTGTGGTCGATGGGGCTTCGCCGCTGACCGTACGCAATGAAGAGGTCATCAGCCTCGCCGGAGTCAGCGAACGCGAATTTTCCGTAGTGCGTGATCAACAGCTCTCGGAAATCGAGCGGCGTCGAAAAATGTATGTTGGCGATCGCCCTCATCCCGAGCTTGCCGCGCAGACGGTCATCGTTGTCGATGACGGCATTGCGACGGGATCCACGACCCGAGCTGCTTTGGAGGCGGTGCGTCTGCGCAAGCCGAGCAAGCTGGTTTTGGCAGTTCCCGTTGCACCGACGGGCACCTTGAAAAAACTGGCCGGCGAGGCTGACGAGATCGTCTGCCTGGAAGACTACGAAGAGTTCGGTGCCATCGCGTTTTTCTATTCGGACTTCCGGCAGGTCTCCGACGATGAAGTGATCGAGCTCTTGGCGAGTCACCCGGTCAAGGAGAAGACATCGTTTGAGCAAACTGGCTCATGATCCAGGAACCCATCGATTGGTAGGAGAAGACTATGGAGAAACCGAACTCGGGCGGCAAGGCAGCGACGAATGCCGATATCACGGGCATCCTGGGACCCATTGATACTGACAAGGTTCTGCAAATTCTATCTCTGCACCCAACTGTCGCCGAAGTCGAGGAGGCGGCGATGTGGCTCTCCGGCGATACCGACGTGTTCGGCGCCGAACCACCCATCAAAGGCAATGTCTCGCACATTGTGACGATCCTGACTGTCGAGGAAGAGGAAGAGCAGCGCTAGTTATTTTGCTGCGGGCTCGAGCAACATGGATCCTTCAAGCAGCCCCCTGCTAACAGATCTCTATCAACTGAACATGATCCAGGCCTATCTGGATCATGCGGAGACCAAAACCGCCGTCTTCGAGTTTTTTGTGCGCAAGCTGCCCCAGCGCCGCGGATTCCTGATGGCTGCCGGACTCGAACAGGCACTTCGGTTTCTCGAAAATCTCCATTTCTCCGCCGAAGAAATCGATTGGCTCGCGAGCACGGCGCGTTTTGACAGGTCGCTGCTTGAGCAATTACCGGACTTCCGTTTTACCGGTGACGTTCACGCTCTCCCGGAAGGCCGCGTCTTCTTCGCGGATGAGCCAGTCCTTCGCATCACAGCGCCGATGCCGCAGGCCCAGCTGGTGGAGACCCGGCTTATCAATCTCCTGCACTTCCAGACGCTGATTGCGTCGAAGGCGGCGCGCATGGTGCTCGCCGCGCCCGGCAAGCTGTTGGTCGATTTCGGCTTGCGCCGCGCGCATGGGGCGGAAGCCGGGCTACTGGCTGCCCGTGCAAGCTATATAGCCGGCTTTGCCGGCACTGCGACCATGCTGGCCGAACAAGCCTTCGGCATTCCTACCTATGGAACGATGGCACACTCGTTTGTTGAGGCTTATGACAGCGAACTCGACTCATTTGAAAGCTTCGCCCAGTCCCGGCCAAAGAATCTCACGCTCCTCATCGATACTTACGACACCGAAGTAGCCGCGCGAAAAGTCGTTGTGCTGGCGCCGAAGCTTGCTGCGAAAGGGACCACCATCGCCGCGGTGCGGCTCGACAGTGGCGACCTGATCGCCCTTTCGCGGAGTGTGCGCCGCATTCTTGACGGTGGGGGTCTTTCAAGTGTTTCCATCTTCGCTAGCGGCGGCCTTGATGAGGATTATGTCGCCGAAATAGTTCGAGCCGGCGCTCCGATCGACGGCTTTGGAGTAGGCACCAGCCTGACAACCTCCTCAGACGTGCCGGCGCTTGACTGTGCCTACAAGCTCCAGGAATACGCAGGTCAGGCGCGTCGCAAGCGCTCTGCCGGCAAGGCAACGTGGCCTGGACGCAAGCAGGTGTGGCGCCAATATGGATCGGATGGCCGCTTTGCTGGTGATACGCTGTCGGTGGAATCCGATGCGCATCCCGGCGAGCCGCTGATTGAGCCCGTCATGGAGAACGGCCGCCGTCTTCGCGCGGCTCCAACGCTGGCAGAAATCCGTGCCCAGGCCGAACGCGACCTGGAGCGCCTGCCCGAGCCGCTGCGCGAACTCGAACCGGATATGACCTATCCCGTTAACGTCGCGGATGCCTTGGTCAAACTTGCCGCCGATGTTGATCGTCGCCTGGCGGAAAGCGAAAGGGTCTCTGTTTGAAAGAAGACCTGACGATCGGCGAGAACGATGTGCTTCTCGTTGTCGACATCCAGAACGACTTCTGTCCTGGCGGTAGCCTCGCCGTGCCACGCGGTGATGAAGTTGTGCCTTTGATTAATTCTCTGGCGGCCAAATTCCCGCACGTCGTGCTCACGCAGGACTGGCATCCGCACGGGCACCTGTCGTTTGCGTCGTCTCATACCGCAAAGCAACCTTTCGAAACGATCGACGTCGCCTATGGCAAACAAATCTTGTGGCCGGACCACTGCGTGCAGGGAACGTCTGGCGCTGCCTTTCACTCTGGCCTGAACCTTGCACATGCCGAGCTAGTCCTGCGCAAAGGCTACCACCGCAACATCGATTCCTACTCGGCCTTCTACGAAAACGATCGCAGGACTAAAACAGGACTAGCCAGTTACCTGCGCGAGCGTGGCTTCACGCGGGTATTCTTGGCCGGCCTCGCTTTTGACTTCTGTGTCCGCTATTCGGCCGAAGATGCGCGGCGCGAAGGCTTCGAGGCTGTTGTGTTTGAGGACGCCTGCCGCAGCATCGATGTCGAGGGCTCCGCCGCCGCAACACGAAAGCAGTTCGAATCGCTCGGCATTCGCTGCGTTTCGGCAGACAAGTTTCTTGCCGGCAAGCTTTGCGAGCGGCCCGTGAGTTGACCTGCATCAGATTGAAGCCGGACGACGCTGTCCTTCGGGTTTTACCAATTCAGCAATGTCTGGCTCGCCACAATGGGCTAGAATGACGTCCCGTACACGGTCTCTAAACTTGAGCAATGACGGGAAAGCTGTACCACAAGGGCTGACTGCCTCTTCGATCTGCACGCTTACAGGACTCCAACGCGGGAACCATTGATCACTGCGCAGAATTGTGCGCGTACCACGAATAATGCCAGGCAGAATTGGAAGACCAGCCTCGGCTGCGACCTTGAAGGCTCCAAGATAGAAGGCGGAAAGACCGGGCCTTCGTGTAAATGTGCCTTCCGGGAAGAAGATCACATTGCGCCCCTCGCGCGCGCCTGCGACCAGTGCTTCAGTATCCGCAAGCCTGCCACTCATGTCATACCGGTCGACGAACAAGACCCCAAGTCGCCGCAGAAAAGGCCCGGCAAAAACCTGATCGGCCAATTCCCTCTTCGCAACATACAATGGTCCGCCCGGTAAGATCGCTGCAAGCACCATTAAGTCTGCGTAACTGGAATGGTTGAAGACCAGCATGGTGTTCCCCGCCGGGATACGCTCGAGGCCCGTATCCGAGATTGGGATGCCGGTCGTGGCGAGCCCTGCTCTCGCTATGGCTCGTACAATCTTCCATCGCCAGGAAAGTCGGGGAACCAACATCGCGGCCAGCCAAGCGAAAAAGAAACACGTCCCGACGACCGTCCACCACCAGACGGCGTAAATGATGTCACCGGACCTGGTGATTATCCGTTTAAGTTGTGGGCCAACTCCTCCCAGCGAGAGACGCAAGACCTGCAGCCAAAGCGCCCGCTGAGATGGACCGATGTGCCCACTTTCGTAGAGTTCTTTGGCTGCGCTCCGGCGAATCTTGCCGCTTGATGTCTTTGGCACAGTGCGCGGCGGCGCAAGAACGACTTCGTCGGGTGGCGTGCCGGCAACGTTGGTTACCACCTCGTGAGCGCGCGTTTGCAACGCTGCGCGCGCGGCTTCCTCAATTTCGCGTGTCTCGGCGAGCACAATCACACGCTCAGTCCCGGAGCGCGGATCGCTCACACTGAATACCGCCACGCCTCCTTTGCGAATTCCGGGAATTTCAGCCACCGCCTCTTCGATTTCTTGCGGATAGAGATGCCGCCCCGCGCGGATGATGATGTCCTTCACGCGTCCGGTGATGTAAACATCGCCACCTGCCACATAGGCGTGGTCGCCGCTGTCCAGCCAACCATTTCTGAAAAGTTGGCGGGTTTTGGCCTCGTTTCGGAAATAGCCGCTGGTCGTTGATGGCCCACGGAACTCGAGCCTCCCCTCATGGCGATCGCCACATTCATGACCCGCTTCATCGACAATGCGAATCTCGTGCCCCGGAAGCGGCTGACCGGAAGCGACAATCTCAAACGGCCGGGGGTCGTCCGGCTTTGCCGGCTCGGCAATCCCACTGCGGCTGAGCTGATCGTAGTTCACACGATCGATGAGCGGCGGACGTCCGGGCGGCGGAAAGGCCAAACCCACAGAACATTCTGCTAGTCCATAGACCGGCCCCATCGCGCCTGCGGGAAAGCCGTAACGCCCAAATCGTTCGATAAATCGCCGTACCGTGTGTGCACTGACCGGCTCGGCGCCATTTGCAATCATACGCAGCGAGCTGAGATCCAAGCCGGCAAGGTCTTCTTCTGCAATCTTGTTGATGCACAACTCAAAGCCGAAGTTGGGGGATGCGGAAAAGGTTGCATGGAAGCGATGCATCGCTCGGAGCCAACTTTCAGGACGTATTAAAAAGCTCAACGGCGGCATCACATACAGTGGCGCAGCAAAATGCAGACAGCCGAGCCAGGCTCCAATCAGGCCCATGTCGTGATAGAGCGGCAGCCAGCTGACGAATACGTCGCTCGCGCTCGCGTCCATTGCTTGTCCCATCGCCCGGATATTGGCGAGCAGATTTGCATGGGTGAGGACAACGCCCTTGGGATCACCAGTGCTCCCGGACGTGTATTGAATGAGAGCAATACTGTCCGCACCTCCGGGCCGCGGCAGCTCGACATGCGCTACAGGCGCTTCAAGATCAGTTGCGCTCTCGACAAGTTTCAATGTTTCCACTTGCGCCCGCAACAATCCAGCGAGACGCCGTCCTTCCGGCATCGTGACGAGAAGAGAAGCTCCAGCGTTGTTCAGGATGCCAACCTGCCGGCGCAGGTGATCCTCAAGCTGCGAGATGCGCATTGGCGGGTAGATCGGCACCGGAATGGCACCCGCATAGAGTATGCCGAAGAACGTCGTGAAAAATTCAATGCCCGTGGGCAGCATCAACGCAACGCGGTCGCCTGGTGTTACGTCCCGGGTGACCAATCCACGAGCCAAAGCGCGAGCCCTGGTTGCGAGCTCGGCATAGGCGAGACTTCCAATTGTAGTCGTCTCATCCTGCAGCACAGTTAGATGTAGCCGCCCGGGGTGCCGTTCTGCATGCCATTCGAGGACCTCGATAAGACTGCGGGCGTCGCTGGCTGCTGGTACAGAAGGCAAGGCCGCCACCGGCGCCACTTCTACAATGCCCGCCTGCGTCGGGCGTGCCTGCTCAAGAGCCTGAACCAGATCGTGCACAGTTTCGGATTCGCCGATCGTCTGGGCCGGCAATCTGACACGAAATGCCCGTTCAATCCGCAGGATCAACTCGGTTCTTCCCAAGCTATCGATGCCGAGATCGCGCTCGATTCTGCTGAAAGGAGTCACGTCAATGAACCTGACGCGCTGAGGATGTAGTTCGCGCACTAGGTCGCTCACCACTCCGATCAATTGGCGCGCGCGCATTTCGTTTTCAGCACCCGCTACCGGCCGGCCGGCCTGATCAACGCTCGTCTGCATGAAAAGAGAATAGATTTTCTGCCGCGCCGCCTATTTGACGCGGATCAACTAATCATCGGCGAAATACCCGTGCTCTGCCATTGCCAACCAGATTGCGGTTTTTCATGGGGCCGCCGCCTCAAACTCGCTTTGTCCAAAGGCGGCCATAACTTCAGTCATCATGCGACTATCCTGTCCGCTATAGCGCGGCGAAAAGTGGAACGGTTCGACCCGACGTGCGCCTGCGGCGCGCGCCAAGCTTCCAGCGGCATCTGTGGTCAGATGTGCACGTTCCGCGGCAAGGTGCGCATCTGCTTGGGCAAAGGCAGCTTCGATGAAAAACAAATCGGCATTGTGGGCAAGTGCAATAATGGCAGCGCGGTTGGCAGACGTATCCGCAGCATCGGTCACGTAGGCGATCTTCTGTCCGCGCATTACGCTGACGGCTTTGCGCAGAATGCCGAGAGGTACTTCATGAGACGATGGTGTTGCTCCCACTTGGATTACTTCATTATCCGACCTCTTTTCCAGCACCGCACGCTTCAGGTCTCGGAGCCAAGGTCCAACGGGAAGTCCAAGCTCTTCGAGGCGATTCTTCCAAACATTGACATGTGCCGGTTCTTCGATGGCGAAAGCCAGACAAGGCGTACGGTGTTCAAGCACCGTAGTCGCGACACGGAAAGTCGGTTCATGACAAAGGACTCCACTGACGAGTCGCGCAGAGCCCAAGTCCTCGAGGGCGAAGGCTCTTTTCAAACAAAACTGGGCTTTCTGAGCGTCAAGAGAAGCTGAAACCTCCGTGACCTCGAGCACTAAATCATAGTGATACCGATGAACAAGGTTCCAACGATACGCTTGGAGTTTGTGGTGAACATGCTGGATGAAGCCACTCGGTCCGTAGAGCTTGAGCGTCTTTTCTCGTCCAACGAACACTCTTAACAAACGATCAAATCCGATGAAGTGGTCGATGTGCGTGTGCGATACAAAAACATGCTCCACCCGCTGCAGCCTGCGGGGCGCCAGGTTTGCGAGGTCCCCCAAGTCAAAAAGAACGGCGCGCCTTTCGAACAGAGTTTCGATGTACAGAGCCGGATCGCCGGATCGCCCGTTCACAAGGCTTGGGTGCAAAAGTGGCCGCATTTTTAATTAGTTAGCTTCAATTGGCGGAAGCTGCTTTGCGGCAGATCATTTTTCCGCACTGCTCACAATCAGCTGTAAAGCGGGGTGTTTTTGACCCGTATCAACTGGTGCGGCGAATTCTGGAGTCAGTCTGCGTTTACTCACTTGGGAGCGCACCATGAAAATTCATTCAGCCGTTTTTTCCGATCGCTCGCCAATGCCAGTCCAGTACACCTGCGACGGCAGCGACATTTCCCCTCCACTCAGCTGGACAAACCCGCCGCCTGCAACTCGCAGCTTCGTAATTCTCTGCGACGACCCCGATGCGCCGGGTGGGACCTGGCACCATTGGGCGGTCTATGACATGCCCGCGCAGGAACGGTCCCTTCTGGAAGGAGCATCCCGCCAACCGAAACATTTTAAACAGGCAGTCAACGATTTCAAAAAATCGGGTTACGGGGGGCCCTGTCCGCCACATGAGCATGGTTTACACCACTATCATTTCCGGCTGCTTGCACTTTCTGTCGAACACTTGGCCCTGCAAAAAAATCCGACGTGCCTCGATGTCGAGCACGAGGCTCGCAAGCACATGATCGCCGAAGCAAATCTGGTTGCTGTCTACGAGAGGTAAGCTCGGTTCAACAATACTTCCTTTTTGTACGCGATAGGCCGATTCGGAGATTCTCATGTATGGGAAGGGTCGAGAACTCGAAATTGGAAATGCAACCAGCGCAATCGTTATTTCGTTATTGCGCGCGCTTGTCGACAAAGGCGTCTTGTCGAACAGCGAGGCTCGTGCGGTCTTGACTAAAGCCGCGGCCGCGCTGGGGCCTCACGACTATACCGCCCCAGTCAAAGGCGCGATTGGAATTATTCTCGACGATGTCCTGCCCAAATTCCCCGAGAATGGAGGCGACTGACTAATGTCGGATGGTTGATAACTTTCAGCGTCGACGAAAACCACGTCCAATCAGCGCTAGAGTATGTGTATTTTGGCCTACCTAACTTGGAGTGTTCGCTGCCCGGGTGTCTTACGTGGCTCGTCGCGAGGAACCGAAATGCCAATATAGTGACCGAAGTCCTTAATCAGAGCGCGGCCATGACCAGCACGGATACAGCGATGAAGGCGGATGGTTTGGGGCGAATCCGAAAACGTTCTGAAGACTTTGCCGGGGCGAACCTGCGTGACTATAACGAGTATGCTCGCACGTTCTCTTGGACCCAGGCACGGGCGCTGCTTGACGGTCTTCCCGGCGGTGGTCTCAACATCGCTTATGAGGCAGTTGACCGGCATGTTAAAGCCGGCCGCGGCAGCAAGCTTGCGCTGCGTTGGATCGGGCGCGATGATTCCATTCGCGATTTCACTTACGCCACACTTAGCCAAGCCGCAAATCGTTTTGCGAATGTGCTCGCGCAACGCGGCATAAAAAAGGGAGACCGGGTTTCCTCGTTGCTTGGCCGCGCACCTGAGCTATATATCGGCGCGCTCGGTACGCTGAAGAATGGTAGCGTCTTTTCACCGATGTTTTCAGCGTTCGGTCCCGAACCCATCAAAGCCCGCATGACGATCGGCAATTCCAGCGCGCTGATCACCACCGAGGCCTTCTACCGCCGCAAGGTCGAGCCGTGGCGCAAAGAGCTCACCAACCTGCAGCATGTCTTTTTGACGGAATGCTCAGCCAATCCTCCGCCAGACACAATCGACCTTGCTGCAGCAATGGCGCAAGCATCCGACTTTTTCGAAACTGTAGAGACGATGCCTGAAGATATGGCGCTGCTTCACTTCACCAGCGGCACGACCGGAAAGCCCAAGGGCGCCGTACACGTGCACGAGGCCATTGTTGCCCATAACATCACCGGCAAGCTCGCGCTCGACTTCCATCCCGACGATATATTCTGGTGCACGGCCGATCCGGGTTGGATCACCGGCACGTCCTACGGAATCATTTCGCCGCTGACCAACGGCATCACAATGATCATCGACCAGGCGGAGTTCGATGCCGAACGCTGGTATCGCATTCTGCAGGATCAGAAGGTCACGGTCTGGTATACGGCGCCGACCGCCATTCGAATGCTGATGAAAGCCGGAGCCGACTTCGCCAAACGCTTCGACCTGTCAAAATTGCGGCTGATGGCGAGCGTCGGCGAACCGCTCAATCCGGAGGCCGTCGTATGGGGCGTCGAAGCCTTCGGCAAGCCGTTCCACGACAACTGGTGGCAGACTGAGACCGGCGGCATCATGATTACGAATTTTCTGGCCATGGACGTGAAGCCGGGGTCGATGGGCCGACCATTGCCCGGCATCGAGGCCGGCATCGTCGAGCATCTTGAAGACGGCGGGGTCCGCGAAATTACCAAACCAATGGCTATAGGCGAACTTGTGTTGCGCCCGGGTTGGCCGTCAATGATGCGCGCCTACCTCAACGAAGAGGCGCGGTACAAAAAATGCTTCGTGAGCGGCTGGTATCTTACCGGTGACCTCGCGATGCGCGACAGCGACGGCTACTATTGGTTCGTTGGCCGCAGCGACGACGTGATCAAGAGCGCCGGCCACCTCATCGGCCCATTCGAAGTGGAAAGTGCACTTATGGAGCACAAGGCTGTCGCTGAGGCGGGCGTGATCGGAATTCCCGAGCCGACTGCTGGCGAGGTGGTCAAAGCCTACGTGGCGTTGAAGGACGGGTTCGAGCCAAGTGAGACGCTACGTAAGGAATTGCTCGGACATGCGCGGCAACGCCTTGGGCCGGCGGTGGCGCCGAAGGACATCGCGTTCCGCCAGAACTTGCCCAAAACGCGCAGCGGCAAGATCATGCGCCGCTTGCTTAAGGCCCGCGAACTCGGCCTGCCCGAGGGGGACATTTCGACGCTCGAAAGCGAGGAGCGATGACCGTATCCACCGACAAACCGCATCTGTCTCGCGATCACATGCTGGATCTCTTGAAGCAGATGGTTCGTATCCGCCGCTTCGAAGACAAATGCGTCGAGCTTTATACACAAGAGAAGATCCGCGGCTTCATGCATGTCTACGACGGCGAAGAAGCGATCGCGGTTGGCGTTATACCGGTTCTGGAAAAGCGGGATCGAATTGTCGCGACCTATCGCGAGCACGGGCATGCGCTGGTCCGCGGCGTACCGATGACTAAGGTTATGGCCGAGATGTACGGGAAGCAGGAAGGCTGTAGCCGCGGACGCGGCGGTTCTATGCATCTGTTCGACGCGGCCACTAATTTCCATGGCGGCAACGCCATTGTCGGTGGTGGTCTACCGCTGGCGGTTGGTCTCGCGCTCGCCGATCATATGCAGGGCAACAACCTCGTCATTGCCTGCTTCTTTGGGGAAGGCGCAGTGGCCGAGGGTGAATTTCATGAAAGTTTGAATTTGGCAGCGTTATGGGGGCTGCCGGTGCTGTTCGTGTGCGAAAACAATCTCTACGCCATGGGGACAGCTTTGGCGATCTCGGAATCCGAAACGGATATTCAGCACAAGGCCACGTGCTACAGGATTGCCTCCGAGGCGGTTGACGGTATGGATGTTGTCGCCGTTGAGGCCGCCGCGCGGCGAGCAGTTCACGCAGTGCGCGAGAGCCACAAGCCGTATTTTCTCGAATGCCGAACTTACCGGCTACGCGCACACTCAATGTTTGATCCACAACTATATCGCGATAAAGGTGAGATTGAAGTTTGGCGCCATAAGGAACCGATCGTGCGTTTCCAAGAGTGGCTACAGGCCAATCAAATGATACATCAGGACGACGTGTCCCGCCTCGAAAGCGAAATCGATGCCGAAATCGCTGAGGCGGTCGCCTTTGCTGAGGCAGGAACATGGGAGCCCGTTGAGCAACTCACTCGCTTCACATACGCGGATCCTGCCGTACCCACTGGTCGGTGAGAATTATGCAGCAGGGGACCGCCCGCTCCGAAACAACAGAGATGACCTATCGTGAAGCGGTGCGCGAGGCCCTTCGTGATGCGATGAAACGCGACGAGCGTGTTTTTCTGATGGGCGAGGACGTCGGGCGATATGGCGGTTGCTACGCAGTGAGCCACGGGCTGCTCGCCGAATTCGGCCCTGAACGAATTCGCGATACGCCTCTCTCTGAATCCGGATTTACCGGTGCCGGGATTGGTGCGGCAATGGTCGGCATGCGTCCGATTGTCGAATTGATGACGGTGAATTTCAGCCTGCTCGCGCTCGATCAGATTCTCAATACCGCGGCGACGGTGCGCCACATGTCAGGAAATCAGTTCGGCGCGCCGCTTGTGATCCGCATGGCGACCGGCGCGGGGCGTCAGCTTGCGGCTCAGCACTCGCACAGCCTCGAGGGCTGGTACGCACACATCCCCGGCATCAAGGTGCTAGCACCAGCAACTCTCGAAGATGCGCGCGGCATGCTTTGGACGGCCTTGCAGGATCCGGACCCGGTTATAATTTTTGAAAATGTCATGCTGTACAACATGGCCGGCAAACTTGCGGCGAACGCGGGCCAGGTCAATATCGACAAAGCCGCCGTTCGCCGTTCCGGTCGTGACATATCGCTTATCAGCTATGGCGGCTCACTATGGAAAACACTCGAGGCGGCGACGGCGCTCGCTGCCGAGGGCATCGAAGCCGAGGTAATTGATCTGCGCAGCCTGCGGCCACTCGATGACGCCTCGATCATGGCCTCGGTTGCGAAAACGCGTCGTGCGATCATTGTTGACGAAGGTTGGCGTAGCGGAAGCCTCGCAGCGGAAGTTTGTATGCGTATTATCGAACAAGCATTTTGGTTTCTCGATGCGCCGATCGGGCGGGTTTGCAGCGAGGAGGTGCCAATTCCCTATCCGCGCCATCTCGAAAACGCCGCGCTCCCGCAGGCGCCCAAGATCATCGCCGCGGCGAAAGCGGCTCTGGGTCGGGCGTAAGGCCACGCCATGGCCGATTTCCTCATGCCTTCTCTCGGTGCCGATATGGAGGCGGGCACACTCGTGGAATGGCTCGTAAAGCCTGGTGATTGGGTGAAGCGGGGCGATGTTGTTGCTGTGGTCGAGACGCAGAAGGGCGCGATCGAGATCGAAAGCTTCCAGCCCGGCCAGGTCGAAAAGATTCTTATCGGCCTCAACAGCAAAGTGCCGGTCGGTACGCCGCTTGCGCAGATCAAAACAGAGGCGGAGGGCAAAGCGGCGGTAGCGACGCCTCCGCCCGCTCCGCCCCCATATCCTGTGACGCCAGCCGTTCCACCAGGCATGGTCGTTGCGACCCCGGTGCCGCGTCCCCCGCCGGTCGCGGCAGCAGCGGCATCGCCGGCCGCGCGGCGGCTCGCGCAAGAGCGCGGCATTGATCTTTCAATGATCAAAGGCACCGGCCCCGGTGGTACGATTACCTATGCCGATGTGGAGCAGCGGCTCGGCGCGGCAGTCGCCGTCCCACCGTCTGAACCGATGGAGAAGAAGCGCGCAATAGGACTAGACCTCGACGCGATGAGACTGGCCATAGCCGCCGCCATGGCGCGATCGAAGCGGGAGATTCCACACTACTATCTGGAGCATCGGATCGACGTCTCCGCCTCCGAGCATTGGCTGGCGCAAAGAAACGAGACGCGCCCTCCCGAAAGCCGGCTCCTGATGGCCGCGCTCACCATTAAGGCGGTCGCGCTGGCCGCACACCGCTTTCCCGCCTTCAACGGCTTCTATCGCGACAACAAATTTGAATCATCTAAAGCCGTGCACGTCGGCACGGCGATCGCCATTCGCGGCGGTGGACTTGCGGCACCGGCCTTGCACGATGCCGACCAGCTGCCTCTCGACGAGCTGATGAGCCGTATGCGCGACCTTATCCAGCGCACGCGCGCGGGCCGTATCCGCGGCTCCGAGATATCCGATTCAACGATCACTGTGTCCAGTCTCGGCGAACGCGGCGTCGAAGCCCTCTATGGGGTTATCTATCCGCCCCAGGTAGCGATCGTCGGTTTCGGTAAGACGGTGACGCGGCCTTGGGTCATTGATGGCGCAATAGGCCCGCGCCCAGTACTCGCCGTTACGCTCTCCGCCGACCATCGTGTAAGCGATGGACACACAGGTGCGTTGTTCTTGGCCGAGATCGGCAAGCTTTTGATGGAACCGGACAATCTATGAGCGCCATCGATATCCGCAAGGTGATTCAGGAAGAACTCAACAACATCGCGCCTGAAGCCGATATCGCAAGTGTCGACCCAGTCGCGGATCTGCGCGAAGCGATCGACATTGATTCAATGGATTTCCTGAACTTTGTCATCGCTATTCACCACCGGCTTGGGGTTGATATCCCGGAGATCGATTATCCGAAGCTCGTCACGCTTGACGGGGCTTTCGCCTATATCAATGGGAAACTACAAGCACAGCAATAATTGTTTGAGCGCGAGCATTCCGTGAGTTGACCTGCATCAAAGTTTCAGCCCGCCCAACTTGGTATTTATTGACCGCATTTTTCACAATATTCTAAAAGAGGCGGTCGAATGGCTCACAAGCAAATTTTGTTCCGATCCGCCGCACGCGAGAAAATTCTCCGCGGCGCGA
>Ga0187788_10000059_pt1 | contig 24414 bp, 24 predicted proteins | sample 1015_BV01_MP10_2_FD_133008 | JGI IMG/M metagenome (GOLD analysis project Ga0187788, IMG submission 133008) | Tropical peat soil microbial communities from peatlands in Department of Meta, Colombia - 1015_BV01_MP10_20_MG | ecosystem: Environmental > Terrestrial > Soil > Wetlands > Peat | place...
AAAGTGTGGTCAAGATCCACTTGGGTGGGCATCTCGCCGGTAGCATCGGCCCTATGACCTGCGCTTTTGGAGGCGCCCCCGGCAGGATTCGAACCTGCGCTCCCGCCTCCGGAGGGCGGTGCTCTATCCCCTGAGCTACGGGGGCCGGGGACCGCACGAGGGTATCAGTCCGCCGTCTGTCTCATCCTCCGCGGGGCTCGCGGCCAGGCCGTAGCGTGTCCGGGATGCGCCCCCCGGACCCCGGCCACCAGGACCCGGGCGGCGCACCGCCGACCGCGCCCGCGCGGCGGCGCGGCCTCGTGCTGGTCGCGATCCTGCTCCTCTCGCTCAACCTGCGCTCCGCCGTCACCGCGGTGCCGCCCCTGCTCGCCCGCATCTCCGCCGGCATCGGGCTGTCGACGCCGCTCGCCGGCGTGCTCGGCGCCATGCCCGCGGCCTGCTTCGGGCTGGCCGGCGCGGTGACGCCGCCGCTGCTCCGCCGCTACGCCGCCGAGCGTGTGATCCTGGTCATGATCGTCGTGCTGGCGACCGGCCAGCTGATCCGCCCGTGGCTCCCCGCGCCGGCGGCCTTCCTGGTCTGTTCCGGCGTCGTCCTGCTCGCCATGGGCATCGGCAACGTCACCCTCCCCGCCGTCGTCAAGGCATGGTTCCCGGATCGGATCGGCGGGGTCACCGCGATGTACGTCACCGGGCTCACGCTGGGGACGGCGGTGCCGCCGCTGCTCGTCGTCCCGATCGCGGACGGCGCCGCGCGCCTGACCGGCACGGCGGGCACCCCGGTCCAGGGCTGGCAGGTGGCGCTGGCCATGTGGGGTGCCCTCGCGGCGCTCGCCGCGCTGCCGTGGCTGCCCGCCGCGCGCCACCCGCGCGCGCTCGCGGGCGCGGCTGCGACGGGTCCGGAGGCGCGCCGGCTCCCGCTGTACCGCAGCCGGATCGCGCTCGGCATCCTGCTGATCTTCGGGACGACGTCCCTGAACTTCTACGCGATCATCGCCTGGCTTCCCCGGCGGCTCACCGACGCCGGGCTGAGCGAGGCGGCCGCCGGAGCGCAGCTCTCGCTGGTCGCGGCCGCCGGCCTGCCGCTCGCCGTCCTCATCCCGCCGGTCACCGCCCGGCTGCACCGCCCGCTGCCGCTGGTCGCGGGCTTCGCCGCCTGCCTCGGCACGGGCTACGCCGGGCTGCTGCTGGCGCCCACCCAGATGACCGCGCTGTGGGCGGTGATCACCGGGATCGGCGCCGGCGGCTTCCCGATGTCACTGACCCTGGTCGGCCTGCGCTCGGCGAACCCCGGCACCGCCGGCTCCCTGGCCGGCTTCGTGCAGGGCTTCGGCTACGCCGCGGCCGGGCTCGGTCCGCTGGTGGTGGGCGCGCTGTACCAGCGCACCGGGGAGTGGGTGGCGCCGTTCTGCTTCCTCGCCGCGACGATCGTCCTGCTCGTGCTCGGCGGCTGGCTGGCCGCCGGCCGGGGCACGGTCGACGAGGAGCTCGCCCGGCGCTGCGCCGAGGGGGCCGCGGGGGCCACCGATACCCTGGGACGGTGACTCCCGCCGACCTGTCCGAGGCGATCCGCGACTGCCTGGCGGCCGCCGTGGCCGCCGGCGACCTCGACGTGCCGGTGCCCGATGAGGTCAAGGTCGAGCGCCCGAAGCAGCGCGAGCACGGCGACTGGTCCACCAACGTCGCGCTGCAGCTGGCCGGGCGGGCCGGGCGGCCGGCCCGCGAGGTGGCGCGGATCCTCGCCGATCGCCTGGGCGAGGTGCCCGGGATCAAGAGCGTCGAGGTGGCCGGTCCCGGCTTCGTCAACATCGTCCTGGACGCCGGTGCGGCCGGTGAGCTGGCCCGGACCATCGTGGAGGCCGGCACCCGGTACGGCCACGGCGACGCCGGTGCCGGGCACCGGGTCAACCTGGAGTTCGTATCGGCCAACCCGACCGGGCCACTCCACCTCGGCGGCACCCGCTGGGCGGCGGTCGGCGACTCCCTGGCCCGGCTGATCGCCGCGACCGGGGCGCGGGTCACCAAGGAGTACTACTTCAACGACCACGGCGCGCAGATCGACCGGTTCGCCACGTCGCTGCTGGCCAGCGCGCGCGGCCTGCCCACCCCCGAGGACGGCTACGCCGGGGAGTACATCGACGACATCGCCGCGCGGGTGCTCGCGATCGCGGACGGCGACCCGCGCACCCTGCCGGACGACCAGGCGCAGGAGGTCTTCCGCTCGATCGGCGTCGAGCTGATGTTCGGCGACATCAAGGCCTCGCTGCACGACTTCGGGGTGGACTTCGACGTCTACTTCCACGAGAACACCGTGCACACCTCCGGCGCCGTCCAGCGGGCCATCGACCGGCTGAGCGAGCTCGGCCACATCTACACCTCGGACGGCGCGATCTGGCTGCGCAGCACGCAGTTCGGCGACGACAAGGACCGGGTGATCGTCAAGAGCGACGGCGAGCCGACCTACTTCGCCGGCGACCTCGCCTACTACCTGGACAAGCGGGAGCGCGGCTTCGACCGAGTCGTGATCATGCTGGGCGCCGACCACCACGGCTACATCGGCCGGATGATGGCGATGTGCGCGGCGTTCGGCGACACCCCGTACGAGAACCTCGAGATCCTGATCGGTCAGATGGTCAACCTGGTCAAGGACGGCGAACCGGTGCGGATGAGCAAGCGGGCCGGCACCGTCGTCACCCTGGAGGACCTGGTCGAGGCCGTCGGCGTGGACGCCGCCCGCTACGCCCTCGCCCGCTCCTCCGTCGACTCCACCCTCGACGTCGACCTCGACCTGCTGGTCCGGCGCAGCAACGACAACCCCGTCTACTACGTCCAGTACGCGCACTCCCGCACCTGCGGCGTGGCGCGCAACGCCGCCGAGGCGGGGGTGCGGCGCGCCGACGCCTTCGACCCCGGGCTGCTCACCGACCCGACCGAGGCGGTGCTGCTGGCCGCGCTCGGCGAGTTTCCCAGGGTGGTGGCCGCGGCCGCCGAACTGCGCGAGCCGCACCGGGTGGCGCGCTACCTGGAGGAGCTGGCCGGTCACTTCCACAAGTGGTACGAGGTGTGCCGGGTCACCCCGCGCGGCGACGAGCCGGTGACCGACACCCACCGCACCAGGCTCTGGGTGAACGACGCCACCCGCACGGTGCTGGAGAACGGGCTGGGCCTGCTCGGGGTCAGCGCCCCGGAGCGGATGTAGCCGGTGGGAGCGCACGAGGCCGGGGCCGTGCACGCTCCGGGGTACGGCGGCGTGGCCGTGGTCCCCGCGTGGCTGCGCCCGCCCGACGACGCCAACGCCCTGCTGCCTGCGCTGTGGTCGGCGACGGTACGCCGCGGCGCGCACGGCGCGGTCGAGGTGGCCGGGGTCGACGTCCGGCAGATCGCCGCCGAGCACGGCACCCCGGCGTTCGTCCTCGACGAGGCGGACTTCCGGGCCCGGGCCGGGGCCTTCCGGGACGCCTTCACCACCGCCTTCGCCGACCTGGCCGGGGCCGAGGTCAACTACGCCGGCAAGGCGTTCCTGTGCACCGGGGTGGCCCGCTGGATCGCCGAGGACGGGCTGGGCCTGGACGTGTGCTCCGGCGGGGAGCTCGCCGCGGGCCTGCGCGGCGGCGCCGACCCGCAGCGGCTCACCCTGCACGGGAACAACAAGTCCGACGCCGAGATCGAGCGGGCCGTGGTCGCCGGCGTCGGCCGGATCGCCCTGGACTCCACCGCCGAGGTGGACCGGGTGGCGGACGTCGCGGGCCGGCTCGGGCGTCGGGTGGCCGTGCTGCTGCGGGTCACCGTCGGGGTCGAGGCCCACACCCACGAGTACATATCCACCGCGCACGAGGACCAGAAGTTCGGGGTGTCCCTGGCCGAGGGTCAGGCCGACGACGCCGCCCGCCGCGTGCTCGCCCGCCCCGAGCTCGAACTGCGCGGCCTGCACTCGCACATCGGGTCGCAGATCTTCGACACCGGCGGCTTCGACGTGGCCGCCCGGCGGCTGATCGGCCTGCACGCCCGGATCCGGCGCGAGCACGGCGTGGCCTTGCCCGAGCTCTGCCTCGGCGGCGGGTTCGGGATCGCCTACACCTCGCAGCACGACCCGCTGCCGCCGCACCTGCTCGCCACCGGCCTGGCCGACATCATCGCCCGGGAGTGCCGGGCCGAGCAGGTGCCGGTGCCGCGGGTGTCGGTCGAGCCCGGGCGGGCGATCGCCGGGCCCAGCACCTTCACCCTCTACCGGGTCGGCACGATCAAGGACGTGCCCTTGGACGGCGGCGCGAGCCGGCGTTACGTGGCCGTCGACGGCGGGATGAGCGACAACATCCGCACCGCGCTGTACGACGCCGACTACTCCTGCACGCTGGCCTCGCGGGCGTCGCTCGCCCGGCCGGTGCTGTCCCGGGTGGTCGGCCGGCACTGCGAATCCGGCGACATCGTGGTCAAGGACGAGTTCCTGCCTGCCGACGTGGGGCCGGGGGACCTGCTGGCCGTGCCCGGCACGGGTGCCTACTGCCGCAGCATGGCCAGCCAGTACAACCACGTGCCCCGGCCGCCGGTGCTCGCGGTCCGCTCCGGCGCCGTCCGCGTGCTGGTCCGGCGGGAGACCGAGGAGGACCTGCTGGCCCTGGACGTCGGGTGACGGCGTCCGGATGCTGAGATGGATGGACCGGAATCCGGGCCGGTGTGGGACACAGGTGCACATGGTCCGGGGCTCAGGAAGGGTCCGGCGTTCAGGAAGGAGAGCGGGGTGGAGCCGCTGAAGGTGGCGCTGCTGGGCTGCGGCGTCGTCGGCACCGAGGTGGCGCGGCTGCTGACCACCCACGCCGAGGAGCTCGCGCAGCGGGTCGGCGCGCCGCTGGAGCTGGCCGGCATCGCCGTCCGCCGCCCCGCACGCCGCCGCGACCTGGACGTCGACCCGGACCTGTTCACCATCGACGCCGCCGGGCTGGTGCGCCGCGCCGACGTCGTCGTGGAGGTGATCGGCGGGATCGAGCCGGCCCGGACGCTGATCCTGGCCGCGATGGAGGCCGGGGCGGGCGTCGTCACCGCGAACAAGGCGCTGCTGGCCGAGGACGGCCCGGCGCTGTACGCCGCCGCGGACAAGTACAACGTCGACCTCTACTACGAGGCCGCGGTGGCCGGGGCGATCCCGCTGCTGCGCCCGCTGCGCGAGTCCCTGGCGGGGGACCGCGTGCGCCGGGTGCTCGGCATCGTCAACGGCACCACGAACTACGTCCTGGACAAGATGGACACCACCGGCGCCGGGTTCGCCGACGCCGTCGCCCAGGCCCAGGCGCTCGGGTACGCCGAGGCCGACCCGACCGCGGACGTCGAGGGGTTCGACGCGGCGGCGAAGGCCGCCATCCTCGCCTCGCTGGCCTTCCACACCCGGGTCCGGGCCTCCCAGGTCCACCGGGAGGGGATCACCGCGGTCACCGCGGCCGACGTCGCCTCGGCGCGGGCGATGGGGGCGGTGGTGAAGCTGCTGGCGATCTGCGAGCGCACCGTCGACCCGGCCGGGGAGGGTGTCTCGGTCCGGGTGCACCCGGCGATGATCCCGGCGACGCACCCGCTGGCCGGCGTCCGGGAGGCGTTCAACGCGGTCTTCGTCGAGGCGGAGGCCGCCGGGGAGCTGATGTTCTACGGCCGCGGCGCCGGCGGTCAGCCCACCGCCAGCGCGGTGCTCGGCGACGTGATCGGGGTCGCCCGGCACCGGGTGATCGGTGCCCGGGGGCCGGGGGAGTCCGCCTACGCCGACCTGCCGGTCCGGCCGATGGGCGAGGTGCTGACCCGGTACCACATCAGCCTCGACGTCGCCGACCGGCCCGGGGTGCTGGCCCAGGTGGCCCAGGTGTTCGCCGAGCACGGGGTGTCGATCGAGATCGTGCGGCAGCAGCTGCTGCCGGCCCGAGAGGGTGAGCCTGGTGCCGAGCGGGCCGCGCTGGTCGTCGTCACCCACACCGCGCGGGACGCCGCGCTGTCCGCCACCGTCGAGGCGCTGGCCCGGCTGCCCGTGGTGGACGCGGTGACCAGCGTGATGCGGGTCGAGGGCGAGGGCTGAGCCGTGGCGCACCAGTGGCGCGGGGTGATCGAGGAGTACCGGGACCGCCTGCCGGTAGGCCCGGACCTCCCGGTGGTGACCCTGGGGGAGGGCGGCACCCCGCTGGTGGCGGCCCGGCACCTGTCCCGGCGCACCGGCTGTCAGGTCTGGCTGAAGTGCGAGGGCGTCAACCCCACCGGTTCGTTCAAGGACCGGGGAATGACGATGGCGATCTCGGTCGCGGTGCAGGCCGGCGCCAAGGCGGTGATCTGCGCCTCGACCGGGAACACCTCGGCCTCCGCCGCCGCCTACGCCGCCGCCGCGGGCGTGACCTGCGCCGTGCTGGTGCCCGACGGCAAGATCGCGATGGGCAAGCTGAGCCAGGCGATCGCGCACGGCGCCCGCTTGCTGCAGGTCGAGGGCAACTTCGACGACTGCCTGACGCTGGCCCGGAAGCTGGCCGAACACCACCCGATCGAACTGGTCAACTCGGTCAACCCGGCGCGGATCGAGGGCCAGAAGACGGCGGCCTTCGAGGTGGTCGACGCGCTCGGGGATGCGCCGGACATCCACTGCCTGCCGGTCGGCAACGCGGGCAACATCACCGCCTACTGGAAGGGCTACGTCGAGTACGCCCGGGCGCCGGCCGCGGGTGCCCCCCAGGCGGCGTCTCCGCCGGCCTCTCCAGCCGCCTCGAAACGGCCGCGGATGTGGGGCTTTCAGGCCGCGGGGGCCGCTCCGATCGTCCTGGGCCACCCGGTCGACGCGCCGGAGACGGTCGCCACCGCCATCCGGATCGGCAACCCGGCGTCCTGGCGGCAGGCGGTGCAGGCGCGGGAGGAGTCCGGCGGGCGGATCGACGCGGTGACCGACGAGGAGATCCTGGCCGCGCAGCGGCTGCTGTCCGCCCGCGAGGGCGTCTTCGTCGAGCCGGCGTCGGCGGCCGCGGTCGCGGGCCTGCTCGCCCGGCACGAGTCCGGCGATCTCGACCCCGGGCAGGTCGTCGTCTGCACGGTCACCGGGCACGGTTTGAAGGACCCGCAGCGGGCGCTGGTGGACGCCGACGGGCGGCCGGTCGAGCCGGTGCGGGTGCCGGTGGACGCGCTCGGCGCGGCCCGGGCCCTGGGACTGGAGGCATGAGCGTGGCGGCCCGCACCGCGCGCCCGCGCCGGGGTTCCGGGCCGGAGGCGGCGCAGGTGCGGAGCGGGGCGCGGGTGCGGGTGCGGGTCCCGGCGACCAGCGCCAACCTCGGGCCCGGCTTCGACAGCCTCGGCCTGGCGCTCGGGCTGCACGACGAGATCGAGGTCGAGGTGACCGGCTCCGGGGTCGAGGTCCAGGTCTCCGGCGAGGGCGCCGGCACCCTGCCCTGCGACGAGCGGCACCTCGTGGTGCGCGCGCTGCGCGCCGGTTTCGCGGCGGCCGGGGTCACCCCGCCGGGGCTGCGGCTGGCGGCGCGCAACACCATCCCGCACCGGCGCGGGCTGGGCTCCTCGGCCGCGGCCGTGATCGGGGGACTTCTCGCCGCGCGCGGCTGCCTGACCGACCCGGGAATGCTGGACGACGACGCGGTGTTGGGGCTTGCGACGCGCTTCGAGGGACACCCGGACAACGCGGCGGCAGCTCTGCTCGGTGGATTCACGGTCTCCTGGTGTGAGGAAGCGGGCCCACAGGCACCGGGTCACCCCCGTGCGGTGAGCCTGACACCCCACCTCGATCTGGTCGCGGTCATCTGCATACCGGGCCGGGAGCTGGCCACCGCCACCGCCCGGGCGATGCTGCCGGACGTGGTACCGCACGCCGACGCGGCGTTCAACGCCGGCCGCAGCGCCCTGCTCGTGGAGGCGATGACCCGCCGGCCCGACCTCCTGCTGCCGGCCACCGAGGACCGGCTGCACCAGGATCACCGGGGACCGGCCATGCCGAACAGCGCCGCCCTGGTGCGGCGGCTGCGCGAGGCGGGTGCGGCCGCGGTGATCTCCGGTGCCGGGCCCAGCGTGCTCGTGCTGGGGGCCGGCGACGAGGTCGCCGCGACCGTCGGGATCGCCGCGGCGGAAGCCGCCGCGGCGGACGGTGTGGAATGGAACACCGTCCGGCTCAATATCGACACCAGAGGCGCTCAGCTAACTACTGAGGGTGTTCGACACAGGTGAAGCACAGCAGTGCCGGTCGCCTCCCGGCGCAGCCGCCAACGGATCATAGCGACCAATTGCGCCAAGGGAGTCACCCCTGCGGACGGTTCTACGATCCGGGGACGGCGAGTGTTACAGTACGTGTGCAGCCGCGGGGGAGGCTTGGATCCTGAGCCTCAACACCGCCGCAGCATCGCCGCGATCTCTCGATGCATACCCGTTATGCGTGCGCGGCATCTTCAAGCGTCCCGGGTTCACCGGGCGACCCACGGGACCGTGGACCCAGCCACGGCCAGCGAGGGGGAAGGATCTTCGTGACAGACACCACCGACCTCGCCGTCTCGGATCAGGACGTGACTGATTCCGGCGGCGACGGCCGCGATGACCTCTCTGCGCTCCGTCTGCCCCAGTTGCAGGCGATCGCCGCGGAGTTGGGGATCAGCGGCACGGCCCGGATGCGCAAGTCCGATCTGCTGGAGGCGATCAACGCCCGGCAGAACGGCACCGCCCCGGGCACCGCACCCGCCATCGGGGCGGACACCGCCGAGACCGCGGAGCCGTCGCAGCTCGCGCTCGGCGAGACCCGGACAGACACCCAGCTCGAGCCCGAGGCCCCGGTTGTGCGCCGGGCCAGCGCTCCGGCCGGGCCGCCACCCCTGCGCGAGAGCACATTCCAGGTAGAGACCGTCGAACCGGTCCAGGAGACCGCGGTCGCGGCATTCCCGGCGGAGCACGACGTGCCGGCCGGAGCGGAGCCCGCGGCCGAGGCGGAACCGGAGCCGACGGCGCAGCAGCCCCACGCCGGGGCGGAGCACCAGGGCGGCGGCGAACCGCAGCCCGAGGTGCGGCGCGAGCGCCGGGACGTCCGGGAGGGCGGGCCCGGCCAGGGCCGGGCCGGCCAGGTCGGCCGCGCCGGCCAGGACACCCGTACCGTCCAGGAGCGCGAGGGCCAGCAGCGCGACACCGACGAGGACGACGGCGAGGGCGGTCGCGGCCGCCGCAGGCGCGGCCGCTACCGCGACCGCAAGCGCCGCACCCGCGGCGGCGAGACGACCGGCGGGGCGATGGGGGAGGAGCCCGAGGTCGGCGAGGACGACGTCCTGGTCCCGGTCGCCGGCATCCTCGACGTCCTCGACAACTACGCGTTCCTGCGCACCTCGGGCTACCTGCCCGGGCCTAACGACGTCTACGTCTCCCTCGGCCAGGTGAAGAAGTACGGGCTGCGCAAGGGCGACGCGGTCGTCGGCGCGGTCCGCCAGCAGCGCGAGGGCGAGCCGCAGCGCCAGAAGTTCAACGCGCTGGTCCGGCTCGACACGATCAACGGTGCCACCCCGGAGGAGGCCCGCGACCGGCCGGAGTTCGCCAAGCTCACCCCGCTGTACCCGCAGGAGCGACTGCGCCTGGAGACCGACCCGAACCAGCTGACCACGCGGATCATCGACCTGGTCGCGCCGGTCGGGAAGGGTCAGCGCGGGCTGATCGTGTCGCCGTCCAAGGCCGGCAAGACCCTCGTCCTGCAGGCCATGGCCAATGCCATCACCCGCAACAACCCGGAGTGCCACCTCATGGTCGTCCTCGTCGACGAGCGGCCGGAGGAGGTCACCGACATGCAGCGCGCGGTCAAGGGCGAGGTGATCGCCTCGACCTTCGACCGCCCGGCGGACGACCACACCACCGTCGCGGAGCTGGCGATCGAGCGCGCCAAGCGCCTGGTCGAGCTCGGCCACGACGTCGTCGTTCTGCTCGACTCGATCACGCGGCTCGGCCGGGCCTACAACCTGGCGGCACCGGCGAGCGGGCGGATCCTGTCCGGTGGCGTGGACTCCAGTGCGCTCTACCCGCCGAAGCGGTTCTTCGGCGCCGCCCGGAACATCGAGCACGGCGGCTCGCTGACCATCCTGGCCACCGCGCTGGTCGAGACCGGCTCGAAGATGGACGAGGTGATCTTCGAGGAGTTCAAGGGCACCGGCAACATGGAGTTGAAGCTCAGCCGCCAGCTGGCCGACAAGCGGATCTTCCCCGCGGTCGACGTCAACTCCTCCGGCACCCGGCGTGAGGAGATCCTCATGTCGCGGGAGGAGCTCAACATCACCTGGAAGCTGCGCCGCGTGATGGGCGCGCTGGAGCCCCAGCAGTCGATCGAGCTGCTGCTGGACCGGCTGAAGCAGACCCGCAGCAACGCGGAGTTCCTGATGCAGGTGCAGAAGACCACCCCGGTGCCCGGCCGGGGCGACGAGGACTGACCCTCGGCCCGTCCCGCGCCCGGGTGCGCACGGCCTCGAGCTGTGCCCTTCCCCTGCGCACGGTGCTGCACCGCGCGCAGGGCCCGGGGGTGGGAATGCCCGGGCGGCTCGTGCCGTTTCGGGTCCAGCACGCCCGGTCTGGCAGACTGGGCGACGGTTCCGGTTCACGCCGCGCACCGGCGCAGGCGACCCGGCGACCCCAGTGAAGAGGAGCACGATGAAGAGCGGCATCCACCCCGACTACGTGGTGACCGAGGTGACCTGCACCTGCGGGACCACGTTCACCACGCGCAGCACCGCGAAGAACGGTGTGATCCACGCCGACGTGTGCAGCAACTGCCACCCCTTCTACACCGGCAAGCAGAAGATCCTGGACACCGGCGGGCGGGTCGCCAAGTTCCAGCAGCGCTACGGCAAGAAGAGCGGCGGCAAGTAGGGCCTGCGGCGCCGGCCGGCTGTCTGCTCCCGTTCCGGGACGGACGGCGCGGCCGGCGCCTTCGCTTTGCCACCCGCCTCCGGGCGGGCAGACGGTCTCCACACGGCATACCACGATCGGGAACCGACGGTCGGACAGGAGGGACAGGTGTCGTCCGAGGACGCGGCGGCGCGGCTGGCCGCCCGCTGCGAGCCGCTGGTCGCCGAGCACGCCGACCTCGAGCGCCGGCTGGCCGATCCGGCGGTGCACGCCGACCCGGCGCTGGCCCGCCGGCTGGGCCGCCGCTACGCCGAGCTGACCCGGGTGGTCGAGGCGCTGCGCGCCTGGCGCGCGGCGCAGGACGACCTGACCGCCGGGCGCGAGCTGGCCGCCGACGACGACAGCTTCGCCGTCGAGCTGCCCGGCCTGGCCGAGGCCGAGGCCAAGCGCCGGGAGCGGTTGCGCGAGCTGCTCGTGCCGAGCGATCCGGACGACGACCGCGACGTGATCCTCGAGATCAAGGCCGGGGAGGGCGGGGAGGAGTCGGCGCTGTTCGCCGGTGACCTGCTGCGGATGTACCTGCGCTACGCCGAGCGCCGGGGCTGGCGGGCCGAGGTCCTCGACACCACGGACAGTGACCTCGGCGGGTACAAGGACGCCGCGGTCGCGATCAAGAGCCGGGGGACCCCGGCACCGGGCGAGGGGGTGTACGCGCGGCTGAAGTTCGAGGGCGGGGTGCACCGGGTCCAGCGGGTGCCGGTGACAGAGTCCGCGGGGCGGATCCACACCTCGGCGGCCGGCGTCCTGGTGCTGCCCGAGGCGGAGGAGACCGGCGAGGTGGACATCGACCCCGGTGACCTGCGGATCGACGTCTTCCGCTCCTCCGGCCCGGGCGGGCAGAGCGTCAACACCACCGACTCCGCGGTGCGGATCACCCACCTGCCGACCGGGATCGTCGTCTCGTGCCAGAACGAGAAGTCGCAGCTGCAGAACAAGGAGCAGGCGCTGCGGATCCTGCGCGCCCGGCTGCGGGCGCTGGCCGTGCAGGCCGCCGAGGCGGACGCCGCCGACGCCCGCCGCTCGCAGGTGCGCACGGTGGACCGCTCGGAGCGGATCCGCACCTACAACTTCCCGGAGAACCGGATCGCCGACCACCGCACCGGCTTCAAGGCCTACAACCTCGACCAGGTGCTGGACGGCGACCTGGACGCCGTCGTGGCCTCCTGCCAGGCGGCGGACGAGGCGGCACGGCTGACCGCATCCGAGGACGACGCCCTCCCCGGGCGGGGGGACGGCCGGTGACCTCGTCGGAGGGGTCGGGGGCAGGCGACCTGCGCGCGGCGATCGATGAGGCCACCCGGGTGCTCGCCGGGGCCGGGATCGCCTCGGCGCGGACCGACGCCGAGGCGCTGGCCGCGCACGCCCTCGGCGTGACCCGCGGCGAGCTGGCCCGGCGCGCCGTCCTCGGCGGCCCGGTCCCGGCCGGCTTCGGCGACCTGGTTGCCGAGCGGGCGCGGCGGGTGCCGTTGCAGCACCTGACCGGGCGGGTCGGGTTCCGCGGCCTGGAGCTGCGGGTCGGGCCGGGCGTCTTCGTACCCCGGCCGGAGACCGAGGTGGTCGCCGGGCTGGCGATCGAGGCCGCGCGGGCGCTGGCCGGCTGCGCGCCGCTGGTCGTGGACCTGTGCGCGGGTTCCGGGGCGATCGCGCTCGCCGTGGCCGCCGAGGTCCCGGGCGCGCGGGTGGTCGCCCTCGAGGTCGACCGCGCGGCGCTGGCCTGGGCCGAGCGCAACCTCGCCGAGGCGCCGGACGGCGCCCGGGTCGAGCTGCGGCGCGGGGACGTGGCCGGCGCCGGCACCGGCGTGCTGGCCGACCTGCGCGGCGCCGCCGACGTCGTGGTCGCCAACCCGCCGTACATCCCGCCCGGCGAGGAGCCGCTGGAGGAGGAGGTGCGCGGGCACGACCCGGCACGAGCGCTGTACGGCGGCGGGCCGGACGGCATGGCTGTGCCCGCCGCCGTGGTGGCCACCGCCCGGGCGCTGCTGCGCCCCGGCGGGGTGCTCGTGATGGAGCACGCCGACCGCCAGGGCCGGGCCGCCCGCGCCCTGGTCGACACCGCGGACTGGGACCAGTCCCGCACGGTGCCCGACCTGGCCGGCCGGGATCGCGTGCTGGTCGCCCGGCGCACCGGCGCCGGCGAGTGACCATCCCGCGGCGCGACCGGCGCGGTGGGCACGGCGCCGGGGCGGGCCCGGGGACGGCGTGACACACTCGACGCCGTGAGTGCCCGCTACGACTGCGCGCAGCCGGAGGAACGCGAGCGGGGGATCACCCGGGCCGTCACCGCGACCTCGGCCGGGCAGTTGGTCGTGCTCCCCACGGACACCGTGTACGGCGTGGGCTGCGACGCGTTCTCGCCCTCGGCGGTGAGCGACCTGCTGGCCGCCAAGGGGCGCGGGCGGGACATGCCGCCGCCGGTCCTGATCGGGCACGCCCGCACCCTCGACGGCCTGGCGGTCAACGTGCCGCGCGAGGTGCGCGAGCTGGCCGAGGCGTTCTGGCCGGGGGCGCTGACCATCGTGTGCCGGGCGCAGCCCAGCCTGGACTGGGACCTCGGCGAGACGTTCGGCACCGTGGCGATCCGGATGCCGCTGCATCCGGTGGCCCTGCAGCTGCTCGAGGCCACCGGGCCGATGGCGGTGAGCAGCGCCAACCGCAGCGGCCGGCCCGCGGCGATCACCTGCGCGCAGGCGGAGGAGGAGCTCGGCGAGGCGGTGACGATCTACCTGGACGGCGGGCGCTGCCCGGAGGGCCTGCCCTCGACGATCGTCGACGGCACCCGGGAGATCCCGCGGGTGCTGCGGATCGGGGCGCTGCCGCTGGAACGGCTGCGTGAGGTGGTCCCGGACCTCGCGGGCCTGGAGCCAGAGGCGGCCGACCTCGAGTGAGGGCGTACCTGTTCGTCTGCCTGGTCGCCGCCGCGGTGACCTACCTGACGACGCCGCTGGTGCGCCGGCTGGCCCGCCGGATCGGGGCGATCACCCCGGTCCGCGACCGCGACGTGCACTCCGTGCCGATCCCGCGGATGGGCGGCACCGCGATGCTGCTCGGCCTCATCGCCGCGTTCGTCGCGGCCAGCCAGATGCCCTTCCTCTCCCGGATCTTCGCCCAGGGCACGCACGCGCCGTACGCCGTGCTGCTCGGGGCCACCGCGGTCTGCCTGCTCGGCATCGCCGACGACCTGTGGGGCCTGGACGCGGTGACCAAGCTGGCCGGGCAGGCGCTGGCAGCCGGGGTGATGGCCTGGCAGGGCATCCAGCTGGTGTCGCTGCCGGTCGCGGGGGTGACCATCCCGTCGGCCGGGATGCTGGTTGCGCTGACCGTGCTGGTCGTGGTGGTCACGATCAACGCGGTGAACTTCGTCGACGGTCTGGACGGGCTGGCCGCCGGGATCGTCGGGATCGCCGCCTCGGCCTTCTTCGTCTACTCCTACCTGCTGTCCCGGGACATCTCCAACCAGAACAACCTCGACGACTTCTCCTCGCTGGCCTCGCTGATCACCGCCGCACTGGTCGGCTGCTGCCTGGGCTTCCTGCCGCACAACTTCAACCCGGCGCGGGTGTTCATGGGTGACAGCGGGTCGATGCTGATCGGGCTGCTGCTGGCCACCTCCACGATCGCGATCACCGGTCAGGTGGATCCCAGCGCGGTGTCCCAGGCCAAGATCGTGCCCGCGTTCTTCCCGCTGGCGCTGCCGCTGGCGGTGCTGGCGCTACCCCTGATCGACCTGACCCTGGCCGTGGTCCGCCGCACCCGGGCCGGCCGGATGCCCTGGCAGCCGGACAAGATGCACCTGCACCACCGGCTGCTCGCGCTCGGGCACAGCCACGCCCGGGCGGTACTGATCATGTATCTGTGGACGGCGACCGTCGCGTTCGGGGTCGCCTCGGCGGCCTTCGTCGCCCCGACGACGGCGCTCGGCCTCGGCGTGATCGCGGTCAGCGTGTCCGTCGCGCTCACGCTCGGGCCGCTCCGTGCACGGCGGCCGCCCCCGGCGCACAAGCGGCAGCGCGTGCCCGCGGTCAGCCGCCAGGTGCCGTGATCAGGGGGCGTGCGACGGCCCGGTCGGGCGCCCCCGGTCCGGGGACCGATGCCGTCCCTGCCGCCCCCGACCCCGCGGCACGTCTGCTCCGGCTCTGCCTGCCGGCCACCGCCGCCGCGCTCGCGCTGTGCGTCCTGGCCGGCGCCGCCAGCGGGTGGGCCGCGGCCTGCAGCGCCGCCATCGGGGGGCTGCTGGCCGCCGGACCGCTGGCGGCGGGCCTGATCCTGATGCAGCGCTCGGCGCGCTGGCAACCGCTGGCGGTGATGGCCGCGGCGATCTCGACCTACGCCGCGGTCGTCCTCCTGCTCGGCCTGGCCTGGGTGGTGCTGGACGCGGTGGGGTGGCTGTCCACCGGGCACCTCGCCGCCGCAGCGGTGATCAGCACCCTCGCGTGGGTGCTGGCGCAGGCGGTCGGGTCGGCGCGCTTGCGGGTGTTGGCTTTCGGCAGCCCACCGGGGGAGACGATCGCCGGGAAGGACATGAACGCGGCAGATCACACCAGGTGATTACGGGGTGTCGCTGATAGGCTTCCGTCGATGGTGGAGGAGGCCCCGCGCCCGGCCGCGCCCGACGAACCGGCGTCCGAGATCGCGGCGTGGACGGTCTTGTCGTACCTGATCACCGGCCCGTTGCTGTACGGCGGGTTGGGTTACCTGCTCGACCGCTGGCTGGGCACGCAGTTCCTCGTGGGCGTGGGCCTGGTGGGCGGGATGGCGTTGTCCGTCTACCTCGTGAGTGTTCGGTACCGTACGCGATGACCAGGCCGGCAGGAGGCGCACCACTGCGGCGCCCGTGACTGTCAGTGAGGAGTTGCCGTGAGCGCGCTGCTCGCCGTCCGGGCCGACGGGTTCGTCGCGCCCGACGTCTCGAACTTCTGGCAGCCGATCTTCGGTGACGGCCCCTGGGCGATCACTCGGGCCTGCATCCTGTTCACCCTGTCCGGTGTCGTCATCGCCTGGTGGCTGCTCGCCGTCACCCGCAAGCTGACCGTGGTCCCGGGCCGCCTGCAGTACTTCACCGAGTCCGTCTACGGTCTGGTCCGCAACTCCCTGGCCCGCGACCTGATCGGCAGCCGGGACTTCCTGCGGTTCGTCCCGCTGCTGTTCACGCTGTTCGTGCTGATCCTGCTGAACAACTTCTTCGGCGTCGTCCCGCCGTTCCTGTTCCCCACGATGAGCCGGATCGGCTTCCCGGTCGCGCTGATGCTCGTCGTCTTCGTCACCTACCACTACCTGGGGATCCGCAAGCACGGCGTGGGGGGCTACTTCAAAGGCATGCTCCCCTCCGGCGTGACCGGGCCGCTGGTGCTGTTCATCTACCCGCTGGAGCTGCTCACCTACTTCTTCACCCGCCCGGTGACGCTGGCGCTGCGGCTGTTCGGCAACATGTTCGCCGGCCACCTGCTGCTGCTGCTGTTCATCACCGGCGGCGAGTTCCTGGTCGTGGAGAGCCAGGGGTTCCTGATGAAGATCGCCGGCGCGTTCTCCTACCTGATGGCGTTCGTGATGACGATGTTCGAGATCCTGGTGCAGTTCCTCCAGGCGTACATCTTCACGTTGCTCTCCGCTCTCTACATCGCCGGCGCGCTGGCCGACGAGCACTGACCGCACCGCGCGGTCGGCCTCCCGCCGCACCGCACCCCGCACGCACCCTCCCGGTGCCTCCCGACCCGAGGAAGGCGACGGACCGGGCCGAACAGAAGGGAACGGGAAGCATGCAAGGGAACATCGCGATCCTCGGCTACGGCCTGTCCGCCATCGGCCCCGGGATCGGGGTCGGCATCGTGTTCGCGGCCTACATCAACGGTGTGGCCCGCCAGCCCGAGGCCCGGGGCTTGCTGCAACCGATCGCCTTCCTGGGATTCGCGCTCTCCGAGGCGCTGGCGATCTTCGGTCTCGCCCTCGCCTTCGTGTTCCGGTAAGGCACGGCGGACGACGCCCAGGAATCGGGAGTGACCGTGATCGCCATCACCAGCGCCCTGCTCGCGGCCGAGGACCAGACCGGCTGGGGCACCAAGGCGCCCATCATCCCGCACCCCGCTGAGACGATCACCGGGTTCCTCATCTTCGGCATCCTCTACTTCGTGGTCGCCCGGCGGGTGGTGCCCCGGTTGGAGGAGATCTTCGCCGAGCGCTCGGCGGCCATCGAGGGCGGCATCGCCAAGGCGGAGCAGGCGCAGCGCGAGGCGGCGGCCTCGCTTGAGCAGTACCGGGCACAGCTGGCCGAGGCCCACGCCGACGCGGCCCGGATCCGCGCCGAGGCCCAGGCCCAGGGGGCGCAGATCATCGCGGAGATGCGCGACCAGGCACGGACCGAGGCCTCCCGGATCAATGCGGCCGCGCAGGCGCAGATCGAGGCCGACCGCCAGCAGGCCGTCGTCCAGCTGCGCCAGGAGATCGGCCGGCTGGCCACCGACCTGGCGTCGCGGATCGTCGGGGAGACCCTCAGCGACGACGCCCGGGCCGAGCGCGTGATCGAGCGCTACCTGTCCGAGCTCGAGTCGGCGCCGGCCGCGGGGCGGAGCCACTGATGCTGGGGGCCAGCCGCGACTCCCTCGCCAGGGCGAGGGAGGACCTCGAGGCGCTGCTGTCCACCTCGGGCAGCGACCCGAGCCGGACCGGTGAGGAGATGCTCGCCGTGACCGGCGTCCTGACCCGCAGCGCGGGACTGCGCCGAGCGCTGACCGATCCCTCGGCCGGCGGGGACTCCAAGGCGGAGCTGGTCCGGCGGATCCTCGGCGGAAAGGTCTCCGACGGCACGGTGGACCTGCTGGCCGGGCTGGCCCGCCTGCGCTGGTCGGCCCCGGGCGACATCACCGACGCCGCGGAGACCCTCGGCGTGGACGCGATCCTGGCCGCCGCTGAGCGGGCCGGCCGGCTGGAGGCCGTGGAGGACGAGCTGTTCCGGTTCTCCCGGGTGGTCGCGGCCGACATCGGGCTGCGCGACGCGTTCTCCGCACGGACGGAGGGCGAGCGGCGCAAGGCCGAGCTGGTGGAGCGGCTGCTGTCCGGCAGGGCGGCGCCGGAGACGGTCCGGCTGGCGATCCAGGCGGCGACGGCGCCGCGCGGCCTGCGCACCGAGCAGGTGCTCGAGCGCTTCGTCGAGGCGGCCGCCTACCGGCGCCAGCAGCTGGTGGCGGAGGTGGTCAGCGCCGTCCCGCTCACCCGGGCGCAGCGCGACCGGCTGGTCGCCGCGCTGCGCCGGATCTACGGTCGCCCGATCCGGCTCAACGCGGACGTCGACCCCGAGGTGCTCGGCGGCCTGCGCGTGCAGCTGGGCGGTGAGGTCGTCGACGGGACCATCCTCACCCGGATCGAAGACGCCCGGCGCCGGCTGGCCGGCTGAACCACCTGACGCCATCACGAGAGCACGAGAAAGCAGGGGAATCCCATGGCCGAGCTGACCATCCGCCCGGAGGAGATCCGGGAAGCCCTTGACGCCTTCGTCCAGTCCTACCAACCGGGCACCGCGGCGCGCGAAGAGGTCGGCCGGGTGCTCGAGGCGATGGACGGCATCGCGCAGGTCGAGGGCCTGCCGAGCGTGATGGCCAACGAGCTGCTGGAGTTCGAGGACGGGACCCTGGGCCTGGCGCTGAACCTCGACGTGCGCCAGATCGGCGTGGTCATCCTCGGCGTCTTCGACCGGATCGAGGAGGGCCAGGAGGTACGCCGCACCGGCGAGGTGCTCTCGGTGCCGGTCGGTGACGGGTTCCTCGGCCGGGTGATCGACCCGCTGGGGGAGCCGCTGGACGGCCTGGGCCCGATCGAGGCGGAGGTCCGCCGTCCGCTGGAGCTGCAGGCGCCGACGGTGATGCAGCGCAAGGACGTGCACGAGCCGCTGCAGACCGGGATCAAGGCGATCGACTCGATGACCCCGATCGGCCGCGGCCAGCGGCAGCTGATCATCGGTGACCGGCAGACCGGCAAGACCGCGATCTGCATCGACACCATCCTCAACCAGAAGGAGAACTGGGCCTCCGGCGACCCGGTCAGGCAGGTGCGCTGCATCTACGTGGCGATCGGGCAGAAGGGGTCGACGGTCGCCGCGGTCCGCCGCTCCCTGGAGGACGCCGGGGCGATGGAGTACACCACGATCATCGCGGCTCCGGCCTCCGACCCGGCGGGCTTCAAGTACCTGGCGCCGTACACCGGCTCGGCGATCGGCCAGCACTGGATGTACGCCGGCAGGCACGTCCTGATCATCTTCGACGACCTGTCGAAGCAGGCGGAGGCCTACCGCGCGGTCTCGCTGCTGCTGCGCCGCCCGCCAGGTCGCGAGGCGTACCCCGGTGACGTCTTCTACCTGCACTCCCGGCTGCTCGAGCGGTGCGCGAAGCTGTCCGACGACATGGGCGCGGGGTCGATGACCGGCCTGCCGATCATCGAGACCAAGGCCAACGACATCTCGGCCTACATCCCGACGAACGTCATCTCGATCACCGACGGGCAGATCTTCCTGGAGTCCGACCTGTTCAACGCCAACGTCCGGCCCGCGATCAACGTCGGCGTCTCGGTGTCCCGGGTCGGCGGCGCCGCGCAGACCAAGGCGATGAAGGCGGTGTCCGGGTCGCTGCGGGTCGACCTCGCGCAGTTCCGGGCGCTGGAGGCGTTCGCGATGTTCGCCTCCGACCTCGACCCGGCGTCCCGGGCGCAGCTGGGCCGGGGCCAGCGGCTGGTGGAACTGCTCAAGCAGCCGCAGTTCACCCCCTACCCGATGCAGGAGCAGGCCGTCTCGATCTGGCTGGGCACCTCCGGCAAGCTGGACGTCGTCCCGGTGGAGGACGTCAGCCGGTTCGAGCGGGAGTTCCTGGACTACCTCCGCCGCAACACCAAGATCCTGGACACCATCCGGGAGACCCAGACCATCGACGACGACACGGTGGCGGCGCTGGAGGACGCCATCGGAGGCTTCGGCCGGGAGTTCCACACCGGCGAGGGCAAGCCGCTGGCCGGGGTCGGCCGGGAGGAGGCCGAGGCCCTCGACGAGGGTGAGGTCGAGCAGGAGAAGATCGTTCGGCAGAAGCGCGGCTGAGGCGGGGCGGGAATGGGAGCCCAGCTGCGGATCTACCGGCAACGGATCCGGACGGTCCAGGCCACGAAGAAGATCACTCGCGCCTTCGAGCTGATCGCCACCTCGCGGATGCTCAAGGCCCGGGCGCGGATGGCGGCCTCGGCGCCCTACGCCCAGGCGATCACGCGCGCGGTCTCCGCGGTGGCCACGTACTCCAACGAGGACCACCCGCTGACCCGGGAGAAGCCCGAGGTGCGCCGCGCCGCGATGCTGCTGATCACCAGCGACCGCGGCCTCGCCGGCGCGTACTCCTCGAATGTGATCAAGGAGGGCGAGCAGCTGGCCGAGCTGCTGCGCGGTGAGGGCAAGGAGGTCGTGCCCTACCTGACCGGGCGCAAGGGCGTGGCCTACTACCGCTTCCGGCACCGGGAGGTGGCCGCGGAGTGGGTGGGGTTCTCCGACGCCCCCACCTACGAGGTGGCCGCCGAGATCGCCGACACGCTGATCAGCGCCTTCCTCGCCGAGGAGGGCGGGGTGGACGAGATCCACGTGGTCTACACCCGGTTCCTCAACATGGTCACCCAGATCCCCGAGGTGATCCGGCTGCTGCCGCTGGAGGTGGTCGAGGGCGACGAGCCCCCGGCGCCGGACGAGGTGCTGCCGCTGTACGAGTTCGAGCCGTCGGCCGGCGTCGTGCTGGACGCGCTGCTGCCCAAGTACGTCGGCGCGCGCATCTTCAACGCGCTGCTGCAGGGAGCGGCCAGCGAGCTGGCCTCCCGCCAGCGGGCGATGAAGTCGGCCACCGACAACGCCGACGACCTGATCCGGCGGTACACCCTGCTGGCCAACACCGCGCGCCAGGCGGAGATCACCCAGGAGATCAGCGAGATCGTCGGCGGTGCCAACGCGCTGGCCGCCGCAGCGAGCACATGAGGGTCCGTCCCGACACGAGTCGCCGAGAGAGTGAGTGAGACAGCCATGACTGCCAGTGCCCCGCTGACGGCCGAGGCCGAAACGACCGGTGTCGGCCGCGTGTCGCGCGTGATCGGCCCCGTGGTGGACGTCGAGTTCCCCACCGACGCGATGCCGGCGATCTACAACGCGCTGAGCGTGCAGGTGCGGCTCGGCGAGGAGCGGCGCGACCTGACGCTCGAGGTGGCCCAGCACGTCGGGGACAACATGGTCCGCACGATCTCGATGCAGCCGACCGACGGCCTGGTCCGCGGCGCCCCGGTGGCCGACTCCGGCGGCCCGATCACCGTCCCGGTCGGCGATGTCACCAAGGGCCACGTGTTCAACGTCGAGGGCCGGCCGCTGAACCTCAGGCCCGGCGAGCAGCTGGAGGTCACCGAGCGCTGGCCGATCCACCGCCCGGCGCCGGAGTTCGCCGACCTGGAGCCCCGGACCGAGATGTTCGAGACCGGGATCAAGGTCATCGACCTGCTCACGCCGTACGTGCGCGGCGGGAAGATCGGCCTGTTCGGCGGCGCCGGGGTCGGCAAGACGGTGCTGATCCAGGAGATGATCTACCGGGTGGCCGAGAACTTCGGCGGCGTGTCGGTGTTCGCCGGGGTGGGCGAGCGGACCCGTGAGGGCACCGGCCTGATCGGTGAGATGACCGAGACCAACGTGATCGAGAAGACCGCGCTGGTCTTCGGCCAGATGGACGAGCCGCCCGGGACCCGGCTGCGGGTGGCGCTGGCCGCCCTGACCATGGCCGAGTACTTCCGCGACGTCCAGGAGCAGGACGTCCTGCTGTTCATCGACAACATCTTCCGGTTCACCCAGGCCGGCTCCGAGGTGTCCACCCTGCTCGGCCGGATGCCCTCGGCGGTGGGGTACCAGCCGACGCTGGCCGACGAGATGGGCGTGCTGCAGGAGCGGATCACCTCGGTGCGCGGTCACTCGATCACCTCGATGCAGGCGATCTACGTGCCCGCCGACGACTACACCGACCCCGCGCCGGCCACCACGTTCGCCCACCTCGACGCCACCACGGAGCTCTCCCGGCAGATCGCCTCACTGGGGATCTACCCCGCCGTCGACCCGCTCACCTCGACCAGCCGGATCCTCAACCCGGCGCACATCTCCGCCGAGCACTACGACACCGCGATCCGGGTCAAGCAGATCCTGCAGCGCAACAAGGAACTGCAGGACATCATCGCCATCCTCGGTGTGGAAGAGCTGTCCGAGGAGGACCGGATCATCGTCAACCGGGCCCGGCGGATCGAGCGCTTCCTGTCCCAGAACACCTTCGTCGCCAAGGTGTTCACCGGCCTGGACGGCTCGTTCGTCCCGCTGCAGGAGACGATCGAGGCGTTCACCCGGATCTGCGACGGGGAGTACGACCACGTCGCCGAGCAGGCGTTCTTCATGTGTGGCGGGCTGGAGGACGTCGACCGGAAGTGGGAGGAGATCCAGAAGCAGACAGGTTCGTGACGTTCCCGGCGTCCCCGGCGCTGATCGTCAGGGACGCCGGCGCGCGCCGCGCCGCGGACGTGCCGCTGCAGGTGGCCCTGCAGGTGCACGGTCGGCGTCGCTATCCTGCATGGTGAAGTCTTGTCGGTCGGGAGGTCGGTGGGAGGTCCTCGTTGCCGCTGCGGGTCGAGCTGGTGAGTGCCGACCGCAAGGTGTGGTCGGGGGAGGCGTCGATGGTGGTCGCCCGCACCACGGAGGGTGACATCGGTGTCCTCACCGGCCACGCGCCGGTGCTGGCGGTGCTCGTCGGCGGCGACGTGCGGATCTCTTCGACCACGGGCGAGTCGGTTGTCGCCTCCCTGGACGGGGGGTTCCTGTCGGTCGAGCACGACCGTGTGACGGTGGTCTCGGACTCGGCGGCGTTGCGGACCGGCTCGTCGGCCACCTGAGCGTCGGGCGGCGGCGTGAGAGATCTGGTCATGCCGTTGACGGAGATCGCCGTGCTGCTCGCCGTGATCCTGCTCGCGGTCGGCGTCGCGATCGTAGTGCGCCGTTTCCTGCTGACCCGCGACCTGGGCGCCTTCGACTGCTCGATGCGCCGCGAGCAGGGGCACTCCGCCGGCCGCTGGATGCTCGGGGTGGCCCGCTACGGGCCCGACCGGCTGGACTGGTTCCGGCTGTTCACGATGAGCCCGCGCCCGTGGCGCTCCTTCGCCAGGGGGCGGCTGATGATCCTCGGCCAGCGCCGCCCGCAGGGCTCGGAGTCCGCGATGCCGGGTGCGGTGATCGTCCGCTGCGCCTACGGCACGCTGGTGCTGGAGATGGCGATGAGCGAGCTCGCCTACACCGGGCTGGCCACCTGGCTGGAGTCGGCCCCGCCCGGCCCCCGCACGCTGCTCACCTGAGCGTCACCTCACCGGCTGACCGTCACCTGACCGGCCCGGCGGTCAGCGGGACGGCGGCTCCGTCCGGCCGCCCCCCGGCTGCCACAGCACGTCGCCCTGGGCGGCGTTGGCCCGGCGGCACAGGATGAACAGCAGGTCGGACAGCCGGTTCAGGTAGCGGGCCGCGACCGGGTTGACGCCGCCGTCCGGCGCCGTCCCGTGCACCTCGATCGCCGCCCAGGTGCTGCGCTCGGCCCGCCGGGTCACCGTGCGGGCCACGTGCAGGTACGCGGCTGCGACCGTGCCGCCGGGCAGGACGAAGGAGCGCAGCGGCGCCAGGTCGGCGTTGTAGTGGTCGCAGGCCGCCTCGAGCTCGGCGACGTACTCCTCCCGCACGCGCAGCGGAGCCTGCCGCCCGGTACTGGTGTCCGAAAGCGGCGTCGACAGGTCCGCGCCCACGTCGAACAGGTCGTTCTGCACCCGGCGCAGCAGCCGGACGACGTCGGCGTCCAGGCCGCCGTCGTCCACCCCGCCCTCGTCCATCCCGCCTGCGGACTGCGAGCGGGTGGCGAGCACCACGCCGATCGCGCTGTTCGCCTCGTCGACGTCGGCGTAGGCGGCCAGCCGGGGATCGGTCTTCGTGGTGCGGCTCATGTCACCGAGCGCCGTCGTCCCGGCGTCGCCGGTCCGGGTGTAGATCCGTGTGAGGTTGACCATCCGCCCAGCCTATGCCGACCGGTCCGTGAGCAGCCCCTTACGATCGGGCACCGTGGAGGCCTTCAAGGTGGTCGGCGGGGGACCGCTGCACGGCGACGTCCGGGTGCCCGGTGCCAAGAACAGCGCGCTGAAGTTGATGGCGGCGGCCCTGCTCGCCGAGGGGACCACCACGCTGATCGACGTGCCGGACATCATCGACGTGCGGATCATGGCCGAGCTGCTCGGCCGGCTCGGCTGCACCGTCGGCTACCAGCCGGACCGGGGCGTGGTGTCCATCACGGTCCCCGAGCGCCCGGGCCACCGCGCGGACTACGACCTGGTGCGCGCGATGCGCGCCTCGATCAGCGTGCTCGGGCCGCTGGTCGCGCGCGGCGGGATCGCCGACGTCGCGCTCCCCGGCGGAGACACGATCGGCTCCCGGGGGCTGGACATGCACGCCGCCGGGCTGGAGGCGATGGGCGCCACGGTCCG
>Ga0187788_10000060_pt1 | contig 24334 bp, 24 predicted proteins | sample 1015_BV01_MP10_2_FD_133008 | JGI IMG/M metagenome (GOLD analysis project Ga0187788, IMG submission 133008) | Tropical peat soil microbial communities from peatlands in Department of Meta, Colombia - 1015_BV01_MP10_20_MG | ecosystem: Environmental > Terrestrial > Soil > Wetlands > Peat | place...
CGCCGTGCGCGCGGTGGCCCCGGGGACCATGACGACCGCGCGCAGCCGTGACGGGAAGGGGCGCCCTGCCCTTCTACACCTTGGCGCACTGCTGGGCGATGATCGTGGAGGTGTTGTTCCCGTTCAGCCTCGTGGTGACCCCGCAATAGGTACCGGCCGCGATCGGGGCCATCGGCGTCCAGGTGGTGCCGATCAGGTGCCCGGGGCTGACGAAGCGCCATCCGGTGTGCTTGATCCTCGGGCACTGCGTGTTCGTGCACGGCCCGTACAACCCGACGTCGAGGGTGCGCCCGGCGTTCTGGACGGCGGCCGAGGCGTTCATCTCCACGACGAACGTGCCCGTGTTCTGGATGCCGAAGCAGCTGTAGACGTTGCCGCTGGACGAGCCGAAGGTGCATGACGACGAATCCGCCCGGGCGTTCGCGGCCAGGACTGCCGATGGCACCAGCAGGGCCGCGACCGCGACCGGGATGACAAGGGCTCTGCGCACGGGTGACTCCCTTGAGAGGACCGACTACCTCGGCCCCACCGTGTCGCAGGCGACGACGACGGCCCTACGGCGCGACTACGAGCGCGCTTCAGGCGGCGGCTGCGGCGGCCTCATCCGCAGGACGGCGACGAGGCCGCGGTGCACGGGGCGGTCGCGGCGGTCGTCTTCGGTCGTGACCCACCGGTCGAGCACCGCGAGCAGCTGGCGGTCGAGCTCGGCGACGTCCTCCTCGGACAGGTGCAGCGTGAAGGACGCGAGCGGGGCCGATCAGTCCCCGGCGATGCCGGCGATCAGGGAGCGCAGGAGCTCCCAGGCCGTGTCGTCGTCCGTGGTCCCGGCGTGGGGCCGGCGGAACCGGCGCACCTCGGCGGCGATGTCGGTGACGTCCCAGCGGACGCGGTAGAGGTCCAGGAGGCCGGGCCGCGGCGTCGTCCCGGTCGCCTCGGCGTAGGCGTCGACGATCGAACCGTCGCCGGGATCGAGGCCCCACAGGTCGCGCTCCGGCGGGGCGACCAGGAGGGTGTCCCAGTCGATCAGGAGCCAGCCGTCGTCCGCCAGCATGGTGTTCCCGGGGTGAGGCTCCCCGTGGGTGAGCACCGTGCGGCCCGGCCGGGAACGGGCCTGCGCCACCAGATCGTCGTAGCGCACCAGCAGCCGCCGGATCTGCGCCGCGTTCCGGCTGAGCAGTCGCGCCACCGGCCGGGTGTACGGTCCGCACTCCCCGGCGTCGGACCGGTCCAGGGCCACCTCCAGGCCGTCCCGGTGCGGCACGGCGAAGTCGTCGGCCAGGGCCCGCCGGCGGGCGGCCTCCGGGGCCGTGTGGACGGCGATCAGCAGCTCGAGCACACCGCGCAGGTGTTCCGGGGTGGGCGAGTCGCCCCAGTGGAAGCTCTGCCCGTCGACGAAGGGGTAGACCGCGACGCCGAACCTGTCGCCCGCCCGCGTGACCGGTTCGCCGTCGCGGTCCGGGACCGGGGCCACCACGAACGTGCGGCCGCAGTCACGCAGATCCCGGGCGGCGGCCAGCGACGCGTACAGCCGCGTGAAGCCCGCCGCCAGCGGTTCGGTGCCCGACAGCCGCTTGCCGTCCAGCTCGTCCGCGGTGACGAACCATCGCGAACCCGCCGTGTCGACGGCGTCCCAGTGGTGGCTCCCCCAGCCGACGGCCCGGTACTGCAGTGCCGCCACGGCCATCTCCCAGGACCGCTCCAGGGCCGCCACCAGCACGGATTCGGGCAGGTCAGCCGGCGGCGTGAGCATCCGGCCACGGTAGGAGGTGACCGCGCACCTTCACTACCGTCGCGCCAGTGAGCGCGCCGCTGAACGGGGTCGAGCCGCCCGCGCGCCCGCGGCGAGGACCTGGTTCCTGCGTCAGGAGGCGGGGCGGGCAGCGCGACCGCGCCACCACCGCCACCCCAGCGTCACCAGGACGGCGCCCACGAGCGACCCGATGATCCCGCTCGGCCGGAAGTCCAGGCCGTCGCCGCTGAGCAGGCTGATCAGCAGCCCGCCGAGGAACGAGCCGACCAGACCGGACACGATCGCCATCGCCCAGTCGATGCCCGAGGCCGAGCGTCCGACGATGAGCTGGGCGCCCGCGCCGACGATCATTCCGAACAGGATGAGACCGAGGATCAGCACGATTCGAGATCCTAGACGAGCCGGTCACCCAGGCTGAGCAGCCCGGCCTCGGGACGCCGTGCCCGGCCCACGCGGTCAGTGGACCAGCCGGTAGAAGCGCCAGAACCCGAAGTCGTCGATCGGCAGGACCTCGATGTCGGTGAAGCCCGCCTCCTGGGCGTACCCCCGCAGGACCGTGGGACGCATCACGGTGCCGGTGCCGACCGAGGCCGGGTGCGCCATCCCGTCGGGCAGGCAGATGAAGAGACTGAACCCGTACATCAGCCGCTCGACGTCGTCGCCGGGCACGTCGAACGTCTCCCGCACGGCCTCGTCCATGATCACGACCGGTGCCCCGGGGACGACCGCGCGCCGCATGGCGTCGAGCACCTCGACCGGCCGGGGCATGTCGTGCACGCACTCGAAGGCGAACGCGGCGTCGAACCCGCCCAGGCCGAGGCCGGCGGCGTCGGCGTGGTGGACGCTGACCCGGTCTCCGAAACCCGCGGCGCCCGCGTTGCGCCGGGCCAGGTCGACCGACGGCTCGTCGATGTCGAAGCCCTCGACCCTCGCCTGCGGGTACGCCCGGGCGAGCGCGATGGTCGACCAGCCGGCCCCGCAGCCGATGTCGGCGATGCGGGCCCCGGGCCGGCGCAGCACCGCGTCGAGATCGGAGATCCCGGCCAGGGCGTCCGGCAGGGCCTGTTCGAACCAGGGCCGGTTCATGTCGGCCTGGGACTCGCGCATGTCGGCGCCGAACGCCGCCCAGCCGACCCCGCCGCCGGTGCGGTAGGCGTCGACCAGGGACGGCAACTGGGCCGCCGCCGCACCGAACATCCGCGCCGCCGGTGCCAGGTACGACAGGCTCGCCTCGTCGGTGAGCACCTCGGCCGCCCCCGGCGGCAGGGCGAAACGCCCGTCCTGGTCGACGGCGAGGATCCCGAAGGAGGCCTGCTCCTCCAGCCACTCCCGGGCGTACCGCTGCGATCCGCCCGCCCTGGCGACGAGCTCGGCCGGTGTGGCCGGGCCGCCGTCGGCCAGTGCGCGGTACCAGCCGAGCCGGTCGCCCAGGTACACGGACAGCACCTCGACCGTTCCCAGGACCGCCTTGAACAAACGGTCCGCATACCGCTCGGTGCCGACGATGTCGGTCTGCTGACTCATCGGCCCTCCCTGCCCTCCCCGTGGCCCGAGGCTAACCCAACGGCCTCCGAGTGATCGCGCGCGTTCGTTGAGTAGTGCCGGCGGATCCGGGAGGCTCTGTGCCATGTCGGCCTCACCGTCCTCCGGCCCGGTCGCGGTCGTGACCAGGCTGCGGGCCGCCGGTTGCGTCTTCGCCGAGGACGAGGCACGGCTGCTGGTCTCCGCGGCCCGGACGCCGGCCGAACTGGCCGCGATGGTGGACCGCCGGGTCGCCGGTATGCCGCTGGAGCACGTCCTCGGCTGGGCTGAGTTCTGCGGTCTGCGGATCGCCGTGGACCCGGGGGTCTTCGTCCCGCGGCGGCGCACGGAGTTCCTCGTCCACCAGGCGGAGCACCTGCTCGGCCGGGCCTCCGATCCCGCCGGCCGGGGCATCGGCCGGCCGGTTCCGGTCGTGGTCGACCTGTGCTGCGGCTCCGGAGCGGTGGGCGCGGCGCTGGCCGCGGCGCTCGGCCGGGTCGACGTCCACGCCGTCGACATCCATCCCGCCGCCGTTCGGTGCGCCGGCCGCAATCTCGCCGGGGTCGGTGGCCGGGTGTACCAGGGTGATCTCTACGAGCCGTTGCCCGCCGCGCTGCGGGGGCGGGTCGACGTCCTGGCCGCGAACGCGCCCTACGTGCCCACCGGGGCGATCGGGCTGATGCCTCCCGAGGCCCGCCTGCACGAACCGCAGGCGGCGCTGGACGGGGGCGCGGACGGGCTGGAGGTGATCCGCCGGGTGATCGCGGGGGCCGCGTCATGGCTGGCACCGGGCGGTCACCTCCTGGTGGAGACCAGCACGGACCAGGCCCGGAACGCCGTCCGGGCCATCGCCGGGCACGGACTGGTCCCGCGGGTCGCCAGGTCCGGCGACCTGGACGCCACCGTCGTCATCGGCACCAGACCGCCGGCCGGCGGGGCGATCACCCCAGCCCGGTGAGGACGGCGACCGCCGCCGCCACCGCGATCAGCGCGATGGTGCGCCAGTGCCACGACCGGACCACCACCGGGGCCGGATGCACGGGACCGTGGGGACCTCCATGCCACGCCTGCCATCCCTCATCCACCAGCAGCGTTCACCAGCACCGCGCCGTCCTTCGTCACCTTCACCGCCGGGCGCCAGGTGAGCTCGAAGACGCTTGCGACGAGAGCCACGGACACCGCCACGACCTGGACGAGATCACGCGTGCGGTGCTCCGCCAGATCCGCGGTCGCCGTCGTGCCCGCCAGAACGCCGATCATCGCGGTCACGAGCGCGCCGGCCAGCCGCAACGACCACGGGCGGTAGACCGAACCCCCGGGTTCCCCCGTCATGCTTCCAGTGTGCCCGTTATGGCCGGCGGTCAATCGTCGCCGCGGTAGTCGAAGTCGGTGGTGAACGCCGCGCCGCGCCGTCCGAGCACCTCCCAGCGCAGCGCGGGATCACCCGAGGCGAGGACGTCCGAGAACAACTCGGTCCCGGGGTGGTCGAACCCCGGGATGCCGCACCGCACGTCGCCCGCCTCGGAGGCGTTCCCCTCGGCCTCGACGCTCAGGTACCCGACCACGCTGATCCGCCTGCGCGGGGCGACGTGCTCGAGGTCGATGCGGGCCGGTCGGACGACGTGCACCTCACCGATCGCCGGGCCGTAGAGCCGGCCGACCGTGCCACCCGCACGGCCGAGGAAGATGTCGGCGAGCCGGGCGCGCTGCGCCTCGTCGCCGCGGCGGTCGACGTAGAGGACCACCTCCCACGGCGTGCTCGGCTGCACGTCGTCGAAGTAGCGCAGCGCCAGCACCACCGTGAGGTCGGACAGATCGACCCCGGCGGCGTGGCCCTCGTGCACGTGCCAGGAGAGCGCGCCGAAGCACTCGCCGTAGGTGGACGATCCCCCGGGCCGGCCGCCCACGCTGCGGCACGGGCAGATCGCCTCGCAGTTGCAGCCCTCGAAGTACGACCCGCGGACCCGCCAGTCCGTCAGCCGCGGCGATCCCTCACCCACCACATCGGCCCCCTCCCGGCCGGCTCCGCCGGCCCGGGGGGACACTAGCCGCTCGGCCGCCCTGGTCAAGCAGGCGGCGCGGGCAGATCACCTGCTGAACGGCACCAGCAGCAGGGTGGCAGCCAGGTAGCAGAGCACCACCCCACCGATGACGGCGGCCACCAGACCCTGTGCCTGCCCGCCACGCCGGGCTCGGCGTCCGTACCGGACGGCGGCGGCGGCAGGGGCGGCCACGACCAGGGTCAGGGGCACTCCGATCAGGAGCGCGAGCCACAGCGGCGGGACGACGTCGCCGCTCGGGTACCCGGCCGCGGCGATGAGTCCCTCGCCGGTGACCGTGGCCAGCACGAAGGCGACCGGGACCAACGCCAGCGACACCCAGGCGCGGGTGAGGTCGCGGCGGGCCGTCTCCGGGTCGGGCGTCACCGAGCCATGTGGTGCGCGATCGGTCATGGACACGGGGATCACCTCCTCCCCGACCTCATCCTCGCCGGGCGCGCGTCCACCGCCCAGGGGCGAACGTCCCCTCGTCGGCGGAGGAGCGCGGCGCGGGTGGGTCAGGCGTCGTCCGGCTCGGGCCCGGACCGGTCCCGGCGCGTGAACGTCAGGATGACCGTGCTGCCCGACCCAGCAGCCGCCCGGCACCTCGGGCGCGTCGATGACACCCCATCCCTCATCGGAGTCGAACTCGCGCACCACGCCTCCGAGGCGGCCATCCGCCCAGGATGCCAGCGCCGGGCGGCGCGCAGCCACCGGGACAACCGGTTTCGCGCAGCCCGTGAAGGTCGGCCCGTGAAGGTCAGCCGGTGAACAGCTGGGACGCCTTCAGCAGCGTCTGCCACAGTCCGTACGCCAGCGGGACGCCGACCACGGTCCAGCTCACGATCAGCCGCGCCTGCATCGACATCGCCCTCACCTCCCGGTCCACTCGGCGGCCGCAGCCTTGTCGGCCGGCCCTTCCACCGGCTCGGGATGATGGAAGCGCTCATGGACCGGCCGGATCAGCAGGTTGGCCACGAAGCCGATCGCCAGCAGCCCGACCATGGTCAGCAGGGCCGGCCGGTAGGCCGCCGCGGTCAGCGTGCCCGGCTTGCCCTGCGCGTCCAGGAAGCCGTTGACGATCAGCGGTCCGGCCACGCCGGCGCACGACCAGGCGATCAGCAGCCGGCCGTGGACGGCGCCCACCTGGAAGGTGCCGAACAGGTCGCGCAGGTAGGCGGGGATGGTCGCGAACCCGCCGCCGTAGAAGGACAGGATCAGGCAGGTGACGAGCACGAACAGGGCCACGGACTGGTGCCCGAGGGTGGCCAGGACGGCATACAGCACGATGCCGCCGCCCAGGTAGAGCATGTAGATCCTGCGCCGGCCGATGTGGTCCGAGGTGGACGACCAGACGAACCGCCCGGCCATGTTGGCCAGGGACAGCAGGCCGACGAAGCCGGCGGCCGCGGCCGCGGTGACGGTCGAGACGCCGCCGACGGAACCGCGGAAGAAGTCCTGGCTCATCGGCGCGGCCTGCTCGAGGATGCCGATCCCGGCGGTGACGTTGCAGAACAGCACGATCCAGAGCAGGTAGAACTGCGGTGTCTTGATCGCGTTGGCGGCCGACACGTTGGCGGAGGTGACCAGTGGCTTGGCGGCCACCGTCGCGGGGTCGAAGCCCGCCGGACGCCATCCGGGCGGCGGTACCCGCACGGTGGCCGCGCCGAAGCTCATCATCAGCCCGTACAGCACGGCGAAGGTGACGAAGAGCATCGCGACCGCCTGCCCGGAGGCGACCGAGCCGGGCACGGTGGGATGGAACGACGGGTCGTAGCGGGACATCAGCTGGTTGGACAGCGGGCTGGCGATCAGCGCGCCGCCGCCGAAGCCCATGATCGCCAGGCCGGTGGCGAGGCCGGGACGGTCGGGGAACCACCGGATCAGCGTCGAGACCGGCGAGATGTAGCCGATCCCGAGCCCGATGCCGCCGATCACGCCGTAGCCGAAGTAGAGCAGCCAGAGCTGGCTGGTCGCGATCCCGGCCGCGCCGACCAGGAAGCCGGTCGACCAGCAGGCGGCCGACAGTGCCATCGCCTTGCGCGGGCCGACCCGCTCCACCCAGGTCCCGCCCAGCGCGGCGGACAGCCCGAGCATCACGATCGCCACCGAGAAGATGCCGCCGATCGCGGTCAGGCTGGTGCCGAACCACGCGACCAGCGAGGCCTTGTACACACTTGTCGCGTACACCTGCCCGATGCACAGGTGGATGGCGAGAGCCGCCGGCGGGATCAACCACCGATTGAACCCCGGGCCCGCCACCGTCCGCTCACGATCCAGAACTGTCGCCATAGCCCCGTACCTCCTGGTTTGCCCCGTTATCGCCCTCAGATGGCGCTGGGCGATGCTGCGCCGCGGACCGGGTGTCACAAACGTTTGTGGCAAACGTTTGTGGTGCTACGGAGATAGGGAACATTCCGCCCAGGGGTGCCGTCTAGTCCCTTGGTCCACTCTGTGAGCGGGCTGTGAGCGGGGTGGCCGGGTAACCGCTTGATCGCGGGCTCTCGGCCCAACACCGCCCGCCAGCGAAGGACTACTCAGCGCCACGAAGCGGTGGTTGACACGCCGCCGTGCTCCGAGGGTGAGAACCTTCGTTGTCAGCCCTCGTCCCCAGCCATCAGTCTGAGATTGGAGTGCCGGTGTCCGAGACGCCGACCCCGCGCCCGCCGCTGCCGCCGTTCGACGAGGCCGCGGCCCGCCAGAAGGTGCTGATGGCCGAGGCGGCGTGGAACACCCGCGACCCGGAGCGGGTGGCCGCGGCCTACAGTCCGGACTCGCAGTGGCGTAACCGCGAGGAGTTCTTCCGCGGGCGGGAGGAGATCGTGGCCTTCCTGCGCCGCAAGTGGGCGCGCGAACTCGACTACGTGCTGCGCAAGGACCTGTGGACGTTCGGCGGGAACCGGATCGCGGTGCGGTTCCAGTACGAGTGGCACGACGCGGACGGGAACTGGTTCCGCTCGTACGGCAACGAGAACTGGGAGTTCGACGACCTCGGCTACATGCGCCGGCGGGAGGCCAGCATCAACGACGTCCCGATCAGTGCGGCGGACCGCCGGATCGACGGGCCCAGGGCGGAGGGCGACACCGGCGGGATCCCGCTGCAGTAATCCGGCGCGGCGCTCACCGCCGGTCGGAAAGCGGTTCTTATACGGCAACGATGTCGCGCCATTCATCGAGGCGGCCGAAGACGCGCCGAAGGGACGTCGTCCCGGCCGGATCTAAGGATCGGCATGCCCGAGACGTGCCATTGACCTGCGAAGATCGCCGGAGGACAATCCGTGTCGATCTTCCGGAATTCCGGGGAGTCCGCCGCCTCCTATTGCGGTGATACCTCGAGCGCGGGGGAGCCACGATGAGCGCTCTGGCACGCATTTCGCACGCCCCGATTCACCTTTCACCGAACCGCCGCCGGGTCGGGTCGGTCGCCCTCGCGACGGCCCTGCTGACCCCGCTCGGCGTCACCACACCGGCGATCGCCTCGGCTCCACAGGTCGGGTCCGCGTCGGTCATCACCGACTGGAACAGGATCGCCGTGGCTGCCCTGCTGGCGGACACGTCGAAGTTGGTTCAGGAGGACCTCCTGTACGTCGGATTCGTCAACGCCGCCGTCTACGACGCCGTGGTCGGCATCGACGGCCGCTACCGCCCCTACCTGCTGCACGCGCGCGCCCCGCGCGGCGCCTCCGACCAGGCCGCCGCGGTGGCGGCCGCCCACAAGGTGCTGGTGACCTACGTGCCGACGCAGCGGGAGGCGCTGGATGCCGACTACGCGGCATCTCTGGCGAAGATCCCCGATGGGCACGCCGAGACCGCGGGCATCGCGTACGGCGAGCGGGCCGCGGACGCCCTGATCGCATCGCGCGTCGGTGACGGTCGCAACGCGAAGGTCACCTTCGACAAGGCACCTGCCCCCGGGGTCTGGCGGCCGACGCCACCCGGCTTCCTCGACATGGCCGTGCCCTGGCTGGGAGGCGTGAAGCCGCTGCTGGTGCGCAGCGGTGCCCAGTTCGGGGAGCCGGGACCGCCGCCGGCACTGACCTCCCGCCGATACACCCGTGATTTCGTCGAGGTCGAGGAATTCGGGTCGAAGAACTCGACCGAGCGCACGGCGGAACAGACCACCACGGCGCTGTTCTTCTCCGGCAACCCACTCGTTCAGTACGACACCGCGCTGGGGGACCAGGTGACGGTGCGGCAGTTGGATATCGTGGACGCCGCCCGGATGTTCGCCGTCGTCAACATGAGCATGGCCGATGCCCTGATCTCCGTCTGGCACGCGAAGCTGCTCTACGGCTTCTGGCGGCCGATCACCGCGATCCGAGAGGCCGACACCGACGGCAACCCGGCGACGGTCGCCGACCGGGACTGGACGCCGTTGATCCCCACCAACACCCCGCCGTACCCGGACTACGTCAGCGGTTACTCCGGCGTCACAGGCGCGTTCACCCGCGCCCTCGCCGAGACCTTCACCACCAGGCACCTGCAGGTCAGCCTGATCTCCACGGCGGTCCCGGGCACGACCCGACAGTACGACTCCGGGAAGGCGCTGCGGGATGACGTGGTGAGCGCCCGGGTCTGGCTGGGCATCCACTTCCGCACCGCGGACGTCCGCGGGGTGAACATGGGGCAGCAGGTCGCCCGCTATGCGCTGGCCCACTACTTCCAGCCGGTGAAGAAGGGCCACCGCTGACGGAACCGGACGCGCGTGCGGGAACTCCCCTCAGGCGCTCAACTCGCGCTCCAGCGGGGTGCGGAAGCGCGGGACCACGCGCACCGTCCCCGTCCACCCCGACAGCCGGTCGGCGGCGGCCTCCACGGCGGCGACCGTCTGGCGTCCGACGTCCTCAAGCAGGCGGAACACGACCTCACCACGGGCCCGCTGCGCCCAGCCGCCGATGATCCGGCCGTCGCTCCACACCGTCGGCCCGGCGTTGCCCGATCGGTCGAACAGGACGGCGGCGTGCTCGCCGAGATACCAGGACCGCTGGGACCAGCCCATCGGCGCGGGGTCCAGGGCGGGGAGCAGCGCGACCCAGGGCTCCGGCTGCTCCACCGGCTCCAGGTCGTCGGCGAGCAGCAGCCCGGTCGCGCCGTCCAGGTCGACCTCCGCGACCTGCAGTGCGCCGAGCGCCTGCTTCACCTGTCCCGCCGTCCACCCGGTCCACCAGCGCAGATCGGGGGCGGTGGCCGGCCCGTACGAGGTCAGCCAGCGCCGGACCAGCTCCACCCTGGCCTCCTCCGCCGGCAGATCGCCCATCCCGCCGGGCAGCCATGCCTGGATCGGCGACCACCGCCACTGGCTGCTCGTCCACGAGCCGGTCGGCCGGCCACGGACGATCCGGCCGTCGGCGGCGAGCAGGAACAGCACCCACGTGGTGACGTTCTGCCGTGCGGCGTAGGTCTTGCCCTCCGCCATCAGGATCTGGGTCCGCAACCGTGGCTCGTCCGCGGACAGCTGCGATCCCGTCGCCTCACCGCGAGCCGCGAGCGCCTGGGCGGTCGCGTCCTCCACCTCCTTGAGCCACACCCCGTCACCCACGCCGGCGTCGCTGAGCAACTGGGTGTACCTGCGACGCTGCATCGCAGCGATCCCGTTGGTGCACCCCGCCTGGATGACGGGGGCCAGCTCGACCGGCACGACGAACATCGTCCGGCGCATCCCGAGCATCCGGATCAGGGATCGCTGCTCGTACAGCGCGTCCTCGATCGCCTCGACGCCGACCGATCCGGTCCGAGCGCGTACGGAGAGGAAGACCGAGGCCGGGTCGGTGGCGTGCAGGGCGACCACGCCGCGCGCCGCGTCCAGCGGGGTCGAGGCGGTCGCCGTCCCGGCCAGCAGATGCCGCACGCCCAGCCGGACCCGCCGCTCCTCGATCCCGATGCTCCGCACACCGGACTTCCTACCATCGGGCACCCCCTCCCCCAGCACCTACCGTGGACCAGGCGGGTCGGGACGCAGCGCAGCAGCGCGAGGGAGGGCACATGGGCAAGCCGTTGATCATGGTGATCGACGACCCCGTGACGGTCGAGGCGCTCACCGCCGACCTGCGACGGCGCTTCGGCGGCGACTACGAGGTGGTCGGCGACTCCTCGCCGACCGGCGCCCTGGTCACGCTGGAGCACCTCAGGGCCGCGGGTGAACCCGTGGCGCTGTTGATCGTCGGGCAGTGGCTGCCCGGCGTGACCGGAGTCGAGGTGCTGGGCCAGGCGCACGAGCTGCATCCGACGGCCAGGCGCGTCCTGCTGATCACGTACGGGGACGCGAGCACCTCCGAGCCGCTCCTGACCGGGATGACGCTGGGGCGGATCGACGACTACCTCGCCAAGCCCTGGGGCCCGCCGGAGGAACGGTTGTACCCCGCGATCGGCGACCTGATCAGCGCCTGGTGGCGGGCCACCTCGCCGGGCCACCTGGAACTCGTCCAGGTGGTCGGCCCGCGGTGGTCCCCGCGCTCACACGAACTGCGTGACCTGCTCAGCCGCAACGGCATACCGAACGGCTTCTACGACGGCGAATCCGCCGAGGGCAGGCGGCTGCTCGAGGAGCGGGGGCTGGCCTCGACGCAGCGGCCGCTGCTGCTGCTGTTCGACGGCCGGGTCCTGCTCGACCCCGCCACCGAGGAGGTGGCGCAGGCCCTCGGCGTGTCCACCCGGCCGGAACCCGGACGCTACGACCTGACGATCGTGGGCGCCGGTCCGGCCGGCCTGGCGGCCGCCGTCTACGCCGCCTCCGAGGGCCTGCGCACGCTGGTCCTGGAGCGTGAGGCGGTCGGCGGGCAGGCCGGCACCACCTCGGTGATCCGTAACTACCTCGGCTTCCCGCGCGGGGTCAGCGGAGCCGACCTCGCCTACCGGGCCAGGGAGCAGGCGCTGCTCTTCGGCGCCGACTTCGTGTACGCGCAGGCGGCCGGAGGTCTCCGGGCAGCCGGTGACGATCGCGTGCTGACCCTCCGCGACGGCAGCCGGGCCACCAGCCGGGCCGTGGTGATCACCACCGGTGTCGACTACCGGCGCCTCGACGTCCCGGGCCTGGACCGGCTGACCGGCGCCGGCGTCTTCTACGGCGCGGCGGTCGCCGAGGCCCAGGCCCTGGCCGGGCAGGACGTCTTCGTCGTCGGCGGCGCGAACTCGGCCGGCCAGGCCGCCGTCCACCTCGCGAAGTACACCGCGAGCGTCACGCTGCTGGTCCGGGGGGAATCGGTGGCGGACACGATGTCGGACTACCTGGTCAAGGAGATCGACCGGGCGGAGAACATCATCGTCCGGCAGCGCACGCAGGTGATCGCCGCCCAGGGGGTCGGGCGGCTCGAGGAGCTCACCGTGCGCGACGACGAACGCGGCCGAACCGAGCGGGTGCCGGCCGCGGCGCTCTTCGTGCTGATCGGCGCCGAACCCCGCACCGACTGGCTGGCGACGGCGCTGGAACGCGACGACCACGGCTTCCTGCTCACCGGGACGGACGTGCCGGTGAGCATGGGGGCGGACGGGTCGCCGCCGCTCCGCATGCCGCTGCCGATGGAGACCAGCCTCCCGGGCGTGTTCGCCGCCGGCGACGTGCGGCACGGCTCGGTCAAGCGGGTCGCCTCGGCGGTCGGCGAGGGAGCGGTCACCGTCCAGTTCGTGCACCAGTACCTGTAGCCGCGACTTCTCGTGACCTCGCGATCCCGTCGATCGCCTCAGTGCCGGACCGTGACACCGCGCGACTCGGCAGGGATCGTGGACCCGTGGGGACGTGGCTGCGGCGAGGTGATCGGCCGGCATCCGGCGCACGGCGTGCCCTGGTCATCGCGACGTCGCGGTACACCGATCCCACGCTGAGCGAACTGCCGGCTCCCGGGCTCGATGCACCGGCGCTGGCCGACGTGCTGGGGGCCCCGGAGATCGGAGCCTTCACGGTGTCCACGCTGTTCGACGAACCCGGCGACCGCTGGCGGCGTCTCGTCGTCGAGACCTGCACGAGCCTCCGACCGGCGGATCTGCTGCTGCTCTACCTGTCCTGCCACGCGGTCCTGGACGATCGCGGCGACCTGTACTGCGCGACGGTCGACACCGACCGTTCGGATCTGCCCGCCACCGCGGTGTCGGCCGGCTGGCTGAGCCAGAACCTGGACGCCTGCCGCGCCCGACGGCAGATCGTGATCCTGGACTGCTGCCGCACCGGCACGGTCCCGCCCGGTGCGCGTGGGCCCGACCTCGCCCTGGGGCGCAGGCTCGGGGGCCGACGCCGGGTCGTGCTGACCGCGCCACGGGCCGCCGACCACACCCCTGCGGCTGACGACGTGAGCGGGCAGCCGGTACGGCCGGCGTTCACCCGCGCCCTGGTGGACGGATTGGTCACCGGAGAGGCCGATCGGGATCGGGACGGCCTGATCACGATGACCGACGCGCACCAGCACCTGTGCGAGCAGGCCGGCAGCGGCGAACCCGGCCGGGCCCCGGAACTGTGGAGCCGTCGGGCCGGCGGCGACCTGCTGCTGGCGCGCAGCACCCGGGGCCTGGTGATCGACCCGGATCCGTCCGATGTCACGCCGAGCGTGCCGGAGGGTTCACGACCGGCCGGACGACCGACGCTCCGGCACGTCGCTGCCCTGGCCGCCGCCGCGATCGGACTGTTCTGCGTGGTCGCGGCGGTCATCCTCGGCACCGGGTACGGCGACCTGAGCTCGGCGAGGTACGCCGGTTCCACCTCGGGCACCTCGATCGGGGCGGCTGCACGTGATCGAAGCAGGCCGGCGGTCCAGCGCACGACCAGGCTGTCGCCGGAGGAGAGGTACGCGCTGGCCCTGATCTCGAAGGTGTCCGATCGCGTGAACGGTCGCTGCGAGTACAACGAGAACTACCTGACCACCATCGGCAACGCGTACGGGCCGGAGCCGATCCCTGCCCCCAGGGCGCTGACGGCGATCTGGTGCCCCGACTCTCCCCTGGTGATCCAGCTCTTCCCCTCCGACGCTGTGGCCGGCCGGGCCCTGCACGTCAGCGGGATGATGAATCCGGGGATCCCGTACTCGACGACGCGGCCGGGTCCATGCCGGAGCGGGGTCGGGCATCACCAGAGCTACGACGACGGCACCGTGTCCGGCGAGTTCGTCTGCCTGCGGTTCCCGGTGAGCGGCAACGCGTGGGAGTTCACCTGGACCGCCGCCCCGATGCACGTCATGGTCGACTGCCTGCCGGACGAGGCCGGCAGCGCCGGGATGACGTATGCCAGGGCACTGCGCGTCTGCACGGCCCTGCGCGCGACGATGTGGAAGTAGATCGGCGCACCGTTAGCAGAAGCGCGGCAGGTGGTGGGCGAGCTGCCGCTGCCAGGAGGGCCAGTCGTGGGGTGCGTCCGGGCCCCACACGTCCAGCTCGCAGTGGATCCCCTTCGCCTGCAGCAGGCCGGCCAGCCGGCGGGTCGAGGGCAGCGCGCCGGTGGGGTCGACCTCCCAGGCACCCTCCCCGACGACCAGGACGAGCGCCAGTCGCCCCCGCAGCCACTCCAGGTGATCACCGTGCAGGTGGGTGACGTAGTCCATCGGGTTGTTGAAGTAGGTCGCATCGCCGCGCTCGCCCCACGCCCTCCAGGTCGAGGGGTCGTAGTTGCCCGACAGTCCCACCGCGAGCGGGAACAGGTCCGCGCGGCGCAACGCCAGGTTCACGGCGTGGTAGGCGCCGAGGCTCACCCCGGTGGCGATCAGGTCCGAGCGCCCGGCGCAGTCGGCGTGGATCCACGGCACCACCTGCTCGACCACCCACGCCTCGTAGGCACCGTGCCGGCGGGCCCTCTCCTCCAGCGGCAGCGAGGTGTCAGACCAGGACCTGGCGTCGTAGCTGTCGACTGCGTAGAGCTTGATCCGGCCGGCCTCGAGGAGCCCGCCGACGGCGCCGACGACCCCGTTGGACTCCAGGTCCCCGGCCCGCCCGTTCTCGGCCGGGAAGATCAGCACGGGCCGCCCCCAGTGCCCGTAGGCCAGGACGTCGCCGTCCCCGATCACCGGCGAGTGCAGCGTGACCCGGCGGCTCACGTCCGCGCCACCCGGGTGATCAGGTCGGCCAGGTGAGGCGCGAACGCGTCGCGCCAGGCGGTGTAGTTGTGCGCGTCCGGGACCTCGGTGAGCGTCACCGGGTAGCCCTGTTCCGCCAGTGAGCGCGCGACCCGGCGGTTGTTCTCCAGGTTCTCCTCCACGCACCCGCAGGTCATCGCCGTCGGCACCGGGCGTCCCGGCGGATCGGCCCGGTGCAGCGCGAGCACCGCCGCGACGATGGCCGGGAAGCCCGGGAACCACTGTTCCTGCGGGTCCGTCGCGGCGAGGAAGAAGCTGCCCGACTGCAGGAACAGGCCGTCGGCGAGGTCCGGATCGCAGCGCTGCGCGTGCAGCCAGGACAGCGCGCCCAGGCTGGTGCCCATCCCGATCACGCACGCCGTCGGCCACCGGTTGCGCAGGGCGGGCAGCACCTGGCCGGACAGCGCCTGGGCGTAGCGGGGGTTCGCGGAGTACCACTCGTCGCGATGCCCCGGATCGAGGAGCGCCACCCGCAGCGCCGGTGCCCGGCCGGTGTGCACCGACACCGCCAGGTACCGGCTCAGATCGGCGAGCCGGTCGTACTCCGGCCCGTCGTGGACGGCGAGCAGCGGCGCGTCGTCCCCGGCGGCCAGGCCGGGAGAGGTCCACACGTGGGCGCGCACCGGCAGGTCGAGGGAGGCATCGGTGATCTCCGTCGCCTCCCACTGCCCGGCGGGAGCCGGGGTGGTCTCCCAGTCCGGCACGGCGTATCCGGGGAAGGTGAGCACGCTGTGCGCGCCGAACGCGGTGGCGACCCGCTGCGGGTTGCCCGGGTCGGGCACCGTCTCCCGGCGGCCGTCCGCGTGGCTGATCTCGAACAGGTACTCCATCCGGACGACGGGCGGGCGGGGCACCCGCAGCCGCCAGGCCCGGCCCTGCCGGTGCATCGCGAGGTGATCCGCGGGCAGGCCGACCTCCTGCCACAGCCGGACGGCGGTCAGCCGGCGCCCGGGGTCCTCGAGGGTGAACTCCACGTGCGTCGCGTCGACGCGCGGCCCGGGCGGCGGGAGCGGTGCCGCAGTGGCCGGGTCCGCGGAGCTCATCGAGGCACTCTAGACCGGCTACCGCGCGGCGGACGGCTTCGGCCGGGTCGAGGTGCGGGGCAGGAGCAGGTAGGCACCGAGCAGGAAGCACAGCGCACCGACGAACGTGCCGAGGTTGGTCAGTGTGACGTTGCGTGGCAGCCCGGAGTCGGGCACCACGTAGGAGGCGACCGCGGAGACCCCGAAGGCGATCGAGCCGAGCATGTTGAGCGCGGCGATCCACCACTCGCGGTCCTGCGGCCGCCAGGACAGCAGGCCGCCGGCCAGGCTCAGCGACAGCCCGCTGGCGACCAGGAAGCAGATCGACCCGAAGGCGTCGGGCCGCCACACCTGCTGGTCCGCCTCGGCCGCGGACAGGCCGGTGGCCAGCGCGTGCAGCGTGCTGGCGTTGAAGAAGAGGGTGCCGGCCAGCTGGATCGAGGCGGCCCACCACTCCCGGCTCCCTCGCCCACGGCCACCGCTCCCCCGCGCCTGCAGGAACTGCCCGTACCCCGCGGAGGTGAAGAACAGCGACCCGATGAAGAAGGTGACGCCGTCCACGGTCACCCCCACCGCGTCGAGGTAGCCCGGCAGCGCTCCCAGCGCGAAGCAGGCCGATCCGATCATGAACAGGATCCCGATCGTCCGGTTGCTGGTCACGGCCGGCCCCCTGGCCCACGGCTACAGGTGGTTGAACCCGCTCGACTCCTCCTTCGTCATGGACACGGTGATCGGGTGCCGGGTGAAGTGCGCCACCGCGTCGCGGAAGTCGGCGAGCAGCAGGGAGGCCATGTCCCGGCTCACCCCCAGGCGGACCAGCACGCGCTGCACGGCGATGTCCGAGACGCTTCCGGTCAGCGTGTAGGCGGGCACCTGCCACCCCCGCGCGCGCAACCGGTCGGCCAGGTCGAAGAGGGTGTAGCCGGGGTTCTCACCCTCGCGGATCCGCCACGTGACGGTCGGGATCCCGGTGGCCGGGTTGCTGTCGCACAGCAGCTCGAAGGGCCCGACCTTGACGATCTCGGACGCGATGTGCTGGCCGATCTCGTAGGAGGCCTGGTGCACGCGCCGGTACCCCTCGCGACCCAGCCGCAGGAAGTTGTAGTACTGGGCGACGATCTGCCCGGCCGGACGGGAGAAGTTGATCTGGAAGACCGGCATGTCGCCGCCCAGGTAGTTGACGTGGAACACCAGGTCGTCGGGGAGTTCCCGGCGGTCCCGCCAGATCACCCAGCCCACCCCCAGCGGGGCCAGCCCGAACTTGTGCCCCGACGTGCTGATCGACTTCACCCGGGGCAGCCGGAAGTCGAAGACGACGTCGGGCGCGCAGAAGGGGGCGAGGAACGCGCCGCTGGCGCCGTCGACGTGGATGTCGACGTCGAGGCCGGTGTCGCGCTGCAGCTGGTCGAGGGCGTCGGACATGGCCTGCACCGGCTCGTAGGCACCGGTGTAGGTGACGCCCAACGTCGGGACCACCATGATCGTGTTCTCGTCCACCCGTTCCAGCATCGACTCCGGGTCCATGCCGTAGCGTCCGGGGGCCATCGGGACCTCCCGGGTCTCGATGTCCCAGTAGCGGGCGAACTTGTGCCACACCACCTGGACCGGCCCGCACACGAAGTTCGGCCGGTCCGTCGGCTTGCCCTCGGCCCGGCGCTTGGCCCGCCAGCGCCACTTGGCCGCCATCCCGGCCAGCATGCACGCCTCGGAGGACCCGATCGCCGAGGCGCCGATCGTGTTGGCCGCGTCAGGCGCGTACCACAGGTCGGCGAGCATGTGGACGCAGCGCCGCTCGATCTCGGCGGTCTGCGGGTACTCGTCTTTGTCGATCATGTTCTTGCTGATCGACAGCGCCATCAGCTCGATGACCTCGGGCTCCACCCACGTCTGGCAGAAGGTGGCCAGGTTCTGGCGGGCGTTGCCGTCGAGCATCAGCTCGTCCGCCACCACCTGGAACGCCTCCCTGGACAGGCTCTGGTTCTCCGGGAACCGGTACTTGGGGACCGGGTTGGTCAGCTGGTGCCCGGCGAAGACCGAGTCCTCCAACTCCATCCGGATCTCGTCGCGCTCGTGCAAGGGCATGGTCGGCATCTCCTCGATCGGGATCACTCCGCCGCGGCCGTGCGGGCATCGCTGCGCCGGGCACCCCTCCCTCCGGCGGATGAGCAGGCTCCTCGATTCGGATGCTTTCCGGCGGCGACCGGCTGCGCATCACCCGCTCGGGGTGAGAGTGCCGCGGTGTCCCCCCGGCAGGATCGCCCCCCGGCCCCCGCCGATGAACCCCTAGGGGGTTGGGGTGTTGGATATACCCTGATAGGGTATCTACGGAGGAGGTGCCATGGCCGGGTACATCGAGAACAAGGACGCCGTGCTGGCCCGCCTGCGCCGGATCGAGGGCCAGGTCCGCGGGCTGCAGCGGATGGTGGACAACGATACGTACTGCATCGACGTGCTCACGCAGGTGTCGGCGGCCACCCGCGCGCTCGAGTCGGTCGCGCTGAGCCTGCTGGAGGACCACCTGGCGCACTGCGTCGCGAACGCGATCGCCGAGGGCGGCGGGGAGGCCGACGCGAAGGTCAGGGAGGCCTCACAGGCCATCGCCCGGCTGGTCCGCTCGTGACCGGGAAGGCTGCCGCGAGATCACGATGACCAGAACCACCTACGCGGTGTCGGGCATGACCTGCGCGCACTGCGTCGCCGCGGTGACCGAGGAGATCAGCAGGCTGGACGGGGTGAGCGCGGTTGAGGTCGACCTGGTCGCCGGCGGCGACTCCCAGGTCACCGTGACCAGCCGGGCCCCGCTGCCTGCCGAGGCGCTGCGCGCGGCGGTCGACGAGGCCGGCTACCGGCTCGGGGAGGTGCTGCGATGACCCAGCCGCCGGACACCGCGCGCCGCGCCGTCGACCTGGACATCGGCGGGATGACCTGCGCCTCCTGCGCCGCCCGGGTGGAGCGGCGGCTGAACCGGATGCCCGGCGTGCAGGCCAGCGTGAACTACGCCACCGAGAAGGCACGGGTGCTCCTGCCCGAGGGCACCAGCGTCGCCGACGCGATCGCCACCGTCGAGGCCACCGGGTACACCGCCGTGGTACCGGCTCCGCCGCCGGCCGAGCTGCCGGACCGGCCGGGCGCGGCCGGCCCCGACGCCGAGCCCGACCCCCAGGTCACCGCGCTGCGCCGGCGGCTGCTGGTGTCCGCCGCCCTCGCCCTGCCGGTCCTGGCGATGGCCATGATCCCGGCGCTGCAGGTCGACGGGTGGCAGTGGCTGTCGCTGATCCTGGCGACCCCGGTCGTCATCTGGGGTGCGTGGCCGTTCCACCGGGCCGCGCTGACCAACCTGCGGCACGGCACCACGACGATGGACACGCTGATCAGCATGGGCGTCCTCGCGGCGTACGGCTGGTCGCTGTACGCCCTGTTCCTCGGCGGCGCCGGGGAGCCCGGGATCCGGATGACCTTCACCGTGCTGCCGCGGGCCCAGTCCGGCAGCGACGACCTCTACCTGGAGGTCGCCGCCACCGTGACGGTGTTCATCCTCGCCGGCCGCTACCTCGAGGCGCGGGCCCGGCGCCGCTCCGGCGCCGCCCTGCGGGCGCTGCTCGCGCTCGGCGCCAAGGACGTCGCGGTGCTGCGCGACGGCGCGGAGCAGCGGGTCGGCATCGCCGAGCTGGCCGTCGGTGACCTGTTCGTCGTCCGGCCGGGTGACAAGATCGCCACTGACGGCGAGGTGGTCGACGGGCAGTCGGCGATCGACACCAGCCTGCTCACCGGAGAGCCGGTGCCGGTCGAGGTGGGCCCCGGCGATCCCGTGGTCGGGGCGAGCGTGAACGCCGGGGGCCGGCTGGTGGTGCGCGCCACCCGGGTCGGTGCGGACACGCAGCTGGCACAGATGGCGCGCCTGGTCGAGGAGGCCCAGTCCGGCAAGGCACCGGTGCAGCGCCTGGCCGACCGGGTCTCGGCGGTCTTCGTCCCGGCCGTGATCGCGATCGCGATCGCGACGCTGATCGGCTGGCTGGCCGTCGGTGCGGACCCCGAGGCCGCGTTCACGGCCGCGGTCGCCGTCCTGATCATCGCCTGCCCGTGCGCGCTCGGGCTGGCCACCCCGACCGCCCTGCTGGTGGGCACCGGCCGGGGAGCGCAGCTGGGCATCCTGATCAAGGGGCCGGAGGTGCTGGAGTCCACCCGCCGGGTGGACACGGTCGTGCTGGACAAGACCGGCACCGTCACCACCGGCCGGATGAGCCTGGTCGAGGTGGTGCCCGCGGACGGGGTGGACGCCGACACGCTGCTCCGCCTGTCGGGCGCCGTCGAGCAGGCCTCGGAGCACCCGCTCGGCGCCGCGATCGCCCGGGCGGCCGGGCAGCGCCACGGCCGGCTCCCGGCGGTCGAGTCGTTCGCGGCCACCCGGGGGCTGGGGGTGCAGGCGGTGGTCGACGGGCACGCGGTCGTCGCCGGCCGCCCCGCCTGGCTGGCCGAGCAGTGGTCGCTGCGGCTGGACGGCCTGGACGCCGCGCGGCAGGCCGCGGAGGCCGGCGGCCGGACCGTGGTCGCGGTCGGCGTGGACGGGGAGGTCGCCGGCCTGCTGGTACTCGCCGACACGCTCAAGCCGAGCAGCCGGCAGGCGATCAGCGAGCTGCGGATGCTCGGGCTGGAGCCGGTGCTGCTCACCGGCGACAACGAGCGCGCGGCGGGCGCGATCGCTGCCGAGACCGGGATCGAGGAGGTCGTGGCAGGGGTCCTGCCGGCCGGCAAGGTGGACGCCGTCCGCCGGCTGCAGGAGCGCGGCCGGGTGGTGGCCATGGTGGGTGACGGGGTCAACGACGCACCCGCGCTGGCCCAGGCCGACCTGGGGATCGCGATGGGGACCGGGAGCGACGTGGCGATCGAGGCCGGCGACCTCACCCTGGTCCGCGGCGACCTGCGGGCCGCCGTGGACGCGATCCGGCTCTCCCGGCGGACCCTGGCCACCATCAAGGGCAACCTGTTCTGGGCCTTCGCCTACAACGTGGCCGCGATCCCGCTGGCCGTGGCGGGACTGCTCAACCCGCTCATCGCGGGCGCGGCGATGGCGTTCTCCTCCGTCCTCGTGGTGACCAACAGCCTGCGGCTGCGCCGGTTCCGGGCGGTATCGGTTCGGGCCTGACCATGCATCGCCGAGGTGGCGATTGGGTCCTGGCGGGCGGCAGTGCTACCGTCTGGTCGGTTGCAGATGCAGTTCCCGTACGTTCACGAACGCTCGCGGAGACGTCTCCAGCGGGCGTTCGCCGTTATCGGGCCTCGAACGATCGAGCCGGGTCACCCGACCAGGTGGTCCGATCCGATCCTGAGGTGGGATGGCGAACGCCGCGGCAGCCCGGGGCCGGCCAGCAGGCCGACCCTGCAACGCTCATCCCCTCAAGGAGAAGGAATGGCTCAGGGCACGGTGAAGTGGTTCAACGGTGAGAAGGGCTTCGGCTTCATCACCCCCGACGGCGGCGCCGCCGACGTCTTCGTCCACTTCTCGGCCATCCAGGCCGACGGCTACCGAACCCTCGAAGAGAACCAGCGCGTCGAGTTCGACGTCACCCCGGGCCAGAAGGGCCCGCAGGCGGCGAACGTCCGCCCGATCTGATCCCCGGCGCCCTCAGGGCGTCTCGGGACGAATCACCACGTGGGTCCCGCCGGCAACGGCGGGACCCACGTGCGTTCGGCCCGATCCGGCGCTCCCCCTCCCGAGCCGCGTGACTGCCTTGGGGTGAAGCTCGCCCCTCGGCCCGCCCGCCGAAGTTACCCTCGAACTCCGCCCGTACCTCGGCGAACCCGGCGGTGAGGAGGATGGCGCCGATGATCTATCGCAGTCCGTTACCGGATGTCGAGATCCCGGATCTCCCGCTGACGGAGTACGTCCTGGCCCAGGCCGCGGCCATGGGCGACAAACCGGCGCTGATCGAGGGGACCACGGGCCGGACGCTCAGCTACAGCGCGCTCGAGGCGGCCGTCCGGTCGCTGGCCGGCGGCATGGTGGCAGGCGGGTTCGCCAAGGGGGACGTGCTGGCCCTGATGGCGCCCAACCTGCCGGAGTACGCGGTGGTCTTCCACGGCGCGGCCATGACCGGCGGGATCGTCACGACGATCAACCCGACCTACACCCCGGGTGAGGTCAGGCACCAACTGCAGGACGCCGGGGCGCGGTGGCTGGTCACGGTCCCGGCGCTCCTGGAGACCGCCGCCGGCGCCTGCGAGGGCACGGGCATCGAGCGGATCTTCCTGCTCGGCGGGGCGGACGGCGTCGATCCCGGCACCGCCCAGCCGCTGACCACCCTCTTCGGCCCCCCGCTGGCCGAGCAGGTGCCCGTCGCGCCGGACGACGTCGTGACGCTCCCCTACTCCTCCGGCACCACGGGGCTGGCCAAGGGCGTGATGCTGACCCACCGCAACCTGGTCGCGAACATCGTCCAGACGCTGCTGACCGCGAACCTGCGCGAGGACGAGAACCTGGTTGCCGTGCTCCCGTTCTTCCACATCTACGGGATGCAGGTGCTGATGAACACGGGGCTGCGGGCCGGCGCGACGATCGTCACGCTGCCGCGCTTCGACCTGGAGCAGTTCCTCCGGGCCCACCAGAACTACAAGATCACACGGTCGTTCGTGGCGCCGCCGATCGTCGTCGCCCTGGCGAAGCACCCGCTGGTGGACCAGTTCGACCTGTCCTCCCTGGAGCAGATCTTCTCCGGCGCGGCGCCGCTGAAGCCCGAGCTGGCGCTGGAATGCGGGAACCGGCTGAAGTGCGAGGTGGTCCAGGGCTACGGGATGACCGAGTTGTCCCCGGTGTCGCACCTGACGCCGCCCGGCTGGTTCAAGCCCGGATCGGTGGGGGTCACGGCGCCGAACACGCAGACACGCATCGTCGACCCGGCGACCGGCGAGGACCTGGGGGTGGACCTCGACGGCGAGATCTGCGTGCACGGACCGCAGGTGATGAAGGGCTACCTCAACAACCCGCGGGCGACGGCCATCACCCTGGACGAGGACGGGTGGCTGCACACCGGGGACCTCGGTCACGTCGACGCCGACGGTCACCTGTTCGTGGTCGACCGGCTCAAGGAGCTGATCAAGTACAAGGGCTTCCAGGTCCCGCCCGCGGAGTTGGAGTCCCTGCTGCTGACCCACCCTGCCGTGGCCGACGCCGCCGTCGTGGGCCTGCCCGACGACGAGGCGGGCGAGATCCCGGCCGGCTTCGTGGTGCTCAGGCCGGGTGCCGACGCCACCCCCGAGGACATCCAGGCCTTCGTCGCGGCCCAGGTGGCGGGATACAAGCAGGTGCGGCGGCTCACCGTCGTCGACGCGATCCCCAAGTCGGCGTCGGGCAAGATCCTGCGCCGCAAGCTGAGGGAGCAGGCCACCGCGACCGGCGGGTGATCCGCCGGGAGGCGGTCATCGGGCGTGCCGGGCCAGGTGGTCCCCCTTGCGCTGCTGGCCGGGGTCGGGGCCGGGTGGCAGCGCGCGCATCGGCGCCTGGCCGGGCACGGACCTGCGGCTGGGATAGGCAGTCCTGCCGGTGTCCGGACCCGGCGGCGGCTGACCGGAGTACGGGGCGGGCGAACCGGGCTGACCCGGCGGGCTCGGCGGAGCCGGCGGACCCGAGTACGGAGCGGGCGGACCGGGCTGACCCTGGATCTGGCGCTGGTCGGGGTACTGGCGCTGGTCGGGGTACTGGCGCTGGTCCGGGTACTGGGGTTGCCCCTGGTACTGGCGCTGGTCCTGGATCTGGCGCTGGTCCTGGGTCTGGCGCTGATCCGGGTACTGCCGCTGGTCCGGGTACTGGGGTTGCTGCCCCTGGTACTGCGGCGGGGCCTGGTACTGGGCCGGGCCCTGCGGCTGGGCCGGGCCCTGCGGCTGGGCCGGGCCCTGCGGCGGGGCCTGGTACTGCGGCGGGGCCTGGTACTGCGGCGGGGCCTGGTACTGCGGCTGGGC
>Ga0187788_10000061_pt1 | contig 24288 bp, 23 predicted proteins | sample 1015_BV01_MP10_2_FD_133008 | JGI IMG/M metagenome (GOLD analysis project Ga0187788, IMG submission 133008) | Tropical peat soil microbial communities from peatlands in Department of Meta, Colombia - 1015_BV01_MP10_20_MG | ecosystem: Environmental > Terrestrial > Soil > Wetlands > Peat | place...
ACCACCGACCCTGCTCTTCAGCCTGCTGGCCGGGGGCGCCTTGGCCTCCGCCTTCGTCCCCACCTTCACCGGCCTGCTGACACACGAACAGCGCGAGCGGGCCTGGCGACTGGCCTCCTCGGTGGCCAATCTCATCACCCTGGCATTGGTGTTCTTCGCCGCCGTGGTGTTCGCTTTCGGTCCGTGGATTGTGACGCACATCGTCGCCCCCGGATTCACCGATCCGGACCAGATCGCCCTGACCGTGCAGCTGTTACGCATCCTGCTGCTCTCGCCCATCCTGTTTGGGCTGAGCGGCCTGCTGATGGGGATCCTTAACGCCCATCAGCACTTCCTGCTCCCCTCCCTGGCGCCGGCGATGAACAACGTGGGCGTGATCGCCGGCGTCATCTTCCTCGTCCCCCGCATGGGCATCTACGGTTTGGCCTGGGGCGCCGTGGTGGGCGCCGCCCTGCACCTGGTCGTGCAGTTGCCCGGGCTGCGCCACCGCCAGGCGCGCTACCACCCCACCCTCGGTCTGGACGATCCGTCGGTGCGCCAGGTGTTCCGCCTGATGGCCCCGCGCCTGTTGAGCGTGGGCATCGTTGAAATCAACTTTCTGGTCAACGCTATCATCGCCTCCGGGCTCCCCACCGGCAGCCTGACGGCGCTGACCAACGCCTTCACCATCATGCTCATGCCGCAGGCGTTGATCGCCCAATCGACCGCCATCGCCGCGCTGCCGACGTTCTCGGCGCAGGCAGCCCGCGGCGCGCTGGGGGAACTGCGCCTGACGCTGGCGCGCACTTTACGCGGCGTCCTGTTCCTGGCCCTGCCGGCCACCCTCGGCCTGGTGCTGCTGCGCACCCCGATCGTGGCCATGCTCTTCGAACGGGGCGCCTTCACCCGCCAATCAACCGCTCTCGTGTCGTGGGCGCTGCTATGGTATGCCGTCGGCCTGCCGGCGCACGCCATCCTGGAAGTGGTCGTGCGGGCCTTCTTCGCCCTGAAAGACACCTTGCGGCCGGTGCTCGTCTCCCTGGTGGCGATGGGGCTCAATATCGTCTTCAGCCTGACATTGACAGGCGTGTTCGCCTGGATCGGCTGGCAGCCGGTGGGCGGCCTGGCGCTGGCCAACAGCCTGGCCACGACCATCGAGGCCACCGTCCTGGTCATCCTCATCCGGCGTCGTCTCGACGGGTTGGCCTGGGATCAGATCCAGCGCGGCGTCCTCGCCGCCGTCGGCGCCTCGGCCGTCATGACCGTCGGCCTGATGGCGTGGCTGACCCTTAGTCGTGGCCGAGGTGATTGGCTTGTCGGCCTGGGCGGGGTCCTGCTGGGCGGGGGACTGTACTACCTGACGGCGCGCTGGCTGCGCGCCCCCGAGGCGGAACATCTCCCGCAGATGATTTTGCCGCGGCGGGGCTGAAGCCCGCGTCGGCACGGGGCACGCCGTCGCTCTCAGCGAGGCGGCGCCGCTTCGACCTCCTCGGGCGGCTTGACTCCCCGGAAACCTCGATAGATCAGCAGATCGTAGAGGATCTTCAGCCCGCCGGAGACGAAGAACGGGATGGCCGCCAGTCCGGGTACGGCCATCAGCTGGGCGCTCAGCGTCGGGGAAAGGAGCGCGCCGAGCGATCGGGCGGTGGTGGTGACGCCGGCGGCGGCCGCCCGCTCGTCCGGGGCGACGACGGCCATCGTATACGACTGCCGTGTGGGCACGTCCATCTGCGAAATGGAGTAGCGCAGCAGCAGAGTCGCCATCGACGTCGACAACGTCGGCATGATCGGGACCAGCATCAGCAGGATGTTCGACGGCAGGTGGGTGAAGACCATGGTGTTGATCAAGCCGAAGCGGCGGGCCAGCCGGCCGGCGATCAATCCGGAAAAGCCGGCCAACAGGTTGGCGGCGAAGAAGATGCCGCCCAGCGCCGCCGGCGGGACGGAAAAGCGCATGGTGATCCAGTAGGCCAGGAGACTCTGGACGAGGAAGGCCCCGGCGAAGGCGTCGAGGGCGAAAAGGCTGCTGAGGCGCAGCACCGCCGGGCGCGAGCGGTGCAGCCCCAGACGGCGCGGCGCCGACGAGTCGGAGGGTGGCGCCTCCACCGCCGACGACAGGCAGAAGAAGATCACCCCCAGGCACACGCCGATGAAGGCGTAGATGCCGATCGTCGAGCGGTAGGCTCCTTGACGATCGGTCGTTGTGGCGACCAGGGCCGAGACCGCCAGGCCGCTGATCAGCGCGCCCAGCGCCGTCGCCAGCGATCCGGCCAGGTTGTACCAGGCAAAGAGTCGCGTGCGCTCGCGGTCGGGGGTGATCTGCGTCAGCGCCGCCTGTTCGATCGACAGGAACGGCCCGACCTCATTGCCGCTGGGGCTGAGAACGCCCACCAGCGCCGCCGCGCCGATCAGCCACGGACTCTGCGTCGTCGCCAGAACCAGCCCGGCGAAGACGATGAGCAGGGCGCCGAGGCGGAGCATGCGGCGGCGGCCCAGGCGATCGGCCGAGGTCGTGATGAGCAGGGACAACGCCACGTCGCCCAGCAGCGCCAGGCTGAGCACGGCGCCTACCGCCCCGGCCGGCAGGCCGAGGCCGCTCAGGTACAGGGCCAGGTTGACCGAGAGAAAGCCATACCCGAACAGGCGCAGGGCGCGGCTGGAGAAGAGCAACAGCAGGTCAGTTCGGGGCCGCCCCATGCACCTGCCCCCGGCGGACCATCTCCTGACAGTAGGCGTATAACGCGTCGTAGACGATCGCCTCGGCGGCGACGATCGGGTGGTCGTCGCGATAGCCCAGGTGCCGGAATCCTTCAGCGACGGCCTTGAGCCCAGGGCCCTCTGGCTGGCGGTAGAGCGTGTTGTCGGTATCGGCGCCGTTGACGATCCGTCCCAGCAGCGTCAGGGCGGCATCGGACCCCAGCTGGTAGCGATCGAGGATGGCTTCGAACGAGCAGCGAGGCCCGTGGTGCCCGAGCTCGACTCCGGCTACGTCGAACGGGATCGCCCCTTCCCGCTTCGCCACGTCGCTCACCTGATCGGCCGGAACGAAGAGGAATTCAGCCTGGGGGTCGACGAACTTGCGGATCAGCCAAGGGCACGCGACCCGATCGACCTTGACGTGCTCGCGCGTGATCCACTTCATGCGATGGACCTCCTCCTCCCACGCGATGCGAGGCCCGGCCATCGAGGCCGGGCCGTTCGGCGAACTCCGGCCCCAACCTACTCCTCAACTTCGAGGTCCTCTTCCCGATAGCCGCCGCGGTCGTCGGGCACGAGCTGCTTCAGTCGCAGTTCGGCGTGCTCGAGCAGTTGGCTGCAGCGTTCGGCCAACGCCTGCCCGCGCTCGAACAGCCGGAGCGAGTCTTCCAGGGGAAGATCGCCGGACTCGAGGGCGGCGACGACCTCCTGCAGCTCCTCGAACGCCTGCTCGAACGTGAGTTCTTCCGGAGGCTTCGACTTGGCCTTGGGCATGATGCCGCTCACCCTTTCTGGGGGACGCCGGCCGCCGCCGGGAAGGTGCCGTCGGCGACACGAATGTCGAGCGCCTCGCCCGGGCGCACCTGGCCGACGGAACGCACAATCGACCCGGTCGACGTCTGCTGCACGACGGCATAGCCGCGCGCCAGGACGGCGGGCGGGCCGACTGCGCGCAGGGTCTGGCCGAGGCCCCGTACGGCGGCGACGCGCAGCGCGAGCTGCGACCGGATAGCGTGCGTGGCCCGCAGGCCCAGCTCGTCGATGCGCTGGCGCGCGTTGGCCAGGCGAGCGCGCGGCGCGGCGCCGGCCAACCCGAGCCTGGCCTGGCGGAGATGATCCTGATGGCCCCGCAGGCGAAGGACGGCACCCTGCTGGAGGCGGCGGCGGGCGTCCGCCACCGTCTCGGCCAGCTCAAGGCGGTCGGGCGTCACGAGCTCGGCCGCCACCGAAGGCGTCGGCGCTCGCACATCGGCGACGAAGTCGGCGATGGTGAAATCGGTCTCGTGGCCCACCCCGCTGACGACCGGCACCTCCGAGGCGGCCACAGCCCGCGCGATCTCCTCGCTGTTGAAGGGGGCTAGATCCTCGAGCGAGCCGCCGCCCCGGACGAGCAGGATCACGTCGGGCCGGGCATAGCGGTCAAGGGCGCGCAGCGCGGCGGCGATCCCCTGCGGCGCCTCCGGCCCTTGCACCGGGGCCGCGGCCAGCACGACTTCGGCCAGCGGAAAACGCCGCCGCAGGACGTGCAGCACGTCGCGCAGCGCCGCCGCCGCCGGAGAGGTCACGATGCCGATGCGGCCCGGCCGCGGCGGCAGCGGCCGCTTGCGGGAAGCCTCGAAAAGGCCTTCCGCCTCCAGGCGGGCTTTGAGGCGAAGGAAGTTCTGATAGAGCTCTCCCTCCCCCGTCGGCCGCAGCGTGTCGGCGTAGAGCTGCACCAGGCCGGCCGATTCGAAGACGCCGATGTGGCCGTGGACTTCGACCGTCTCGCCGTCGCGCGGCAGGTAGCGTTGCCGCAGCGCCTCCGAACGCCACATGACGCAGCGCAGCGACGCTTCCGCATCCTTCAGGGTGAAGTACAGATGTCCCGACGCCGGACGCGACAGGTTGGAGACCTCGCCGGTGGCCCACAAATCCTGCAGCCGGAAATCGGTCTCGACCATCTGGCGCAAATAGCGCACCAGGTCGCTGATCTTCCACGTGCGCGGGGCATAGCCGGAAAACGACAATTGCGCCATGCGCGGAGGATACTGGGCGGAAGCGCGGGTGTCAACGGACCCGGAGGGGGGACCGGATGGCGTGATGGCCCCGAGCTTTCGCGCGAAGATGCGGAGGCGGCCCAGCGGACATACAATTCCCCACGCCGCGCCCATCGCCCGGGCGCGCCGCGGGAGATAGACGGAAGGGCTGGAGGAGACGCCGAAGATGACCGACCCCCTTGAAGTTCGCGTCGGAAAGGCGTTGCGCCAAAGCGGCAAGACCCTGGCCGTCGCCGAGTCGTGCACCGGCGGCCTGATCGGCCACCGGCTGACCAATGTCCCCGGGTCGTCGGACTACTTCCTCGGAGGGATCGTCGCCTACGCCTACGAGGCCAAAGAGCGGCTGCTGGGCGTGCACCATCGCACGCTCTACGAGCACGGCGCCGTCAGCCGCGAGACCGCCATGGAGATGGCGCGGGGGGCGCGCCAGTCGCTCGGCGCGGATGTCGGTCTGGCGGTCACCGGCATCGCCGGCCCGACCGGCGGCCTGCCCGACAAGCCCATCGGATTGACCTGGATCGCGTTGAGCACCCGCGAGGGCGAGACGGCCCAGGAATACCGCTGGCAGGGGGATCGGCATGCCAACAAGGAACGGTCGGCCGAGGCGGCGCTGGAAATGCTGCTCACCTCCCTGGGGTCGGCGGCGCCCCGAAGCCCCTAAGGCCGGACGCGCCCGGGGCATTCGGGGGCGGCGCCCCGGATACCCTTCAGGGTTCCCGGTAACCGTCCCACACCGCCAGCGCCGGCTTCGCCTTGCCGTTGGACTGGCGCAAACCGACGGCGGCGAACAGCCCGAGGGTCTCGATGTCAACCTCGCTGTGCCCCTGATCGCGCATCATGGCGGCGTACTCGTCCGGATCGAAGTCGCTTAAGAGCAGGTAGATCCAGAAGGCCAGGCGGTCTCCCACCTGGTCGTGCAGCGCTTCCAGGTAACCGACCTGATCGTCGGGCATCCCCTGGAACGGCCCGATGGGCCGCGAGGTGAAGCCGCCTTCGCCGACCGCCAACGGCTTGTCGGTGCGAGTCCGCAGCGGCGTGTAGTAATCCGAAGGGATATCCGCCGCGGCAGGGAAGGCGACGAAGGGATAGGACGAGATCACCCACAGATCGAGATCGGGTTCGAAGGCTTCGACCTGGTCCCAGTTGACTTCGAAGCGTCGGCGTCCCTCCTCGGCCCCGGCGAAGAGGTTGTTCAAATCCTCCCATTGGAAGGTCACGAAGATCCGGGTCTCGGGTGCCTCGGCCTTGATGGCGGCGTAGGTCGCGCGGTACAGGCTCAGGAAGTGAGGGAAGTCATTCGGGTGGGCGTCGGCGTAGGTGTTGATCTCCGAGGCCAGCCCCAGGTAGCGCGGCCGGATTTCACGCACAATGCGAAGGGCGAAGTTGGCGAAGGCGGTGCGCACGGAGGGCGTGGCAAAATCCGCCCCGGACCATCCCGGCGGAAGCCCGGCGAACTCGCGCCGGTTGAGGCCGTTGAGCGGATCGACGACCACAATGACGTCCAGGCCGTTCTGCCTCGCCAGGATCACCTGATGGCGGATATCGGTGATCGCCTGCGATTCGCCGTCGGCCCTGTCGACGAAGTCCAACCAGGGGATGTTGGGTTGGAGGAGGGCGACGTCGCCGTGCTCGCCCATCGCCTGAAACGTGTCGCGCACGCTCTGGAGGGTGGGACGGGGCGGCGAAGGGAAGAAACCGTAGGCCGTCCGACCGGTGTCGAACACCGACGAGTCGGGCGGCGGCAGGGTCGGCGAGGGGCCGCCGCCGCAGGCCATCGCGGCCGTGAAAAGGGCTAGCACGGCCAGAAGGCTTGCTCGTCTCACGGTCATCGCCTCGACAGGGGCTTCCCTCTCGTATACCGCCCATCAACCTCGGAAGTCGCGCCCGCGGCAAGACGAAGCCGCGGCGGAGCGCGCAGGACCGGCGGAACCGGGCCGTCGTGCTCGCCCTGCCCACGGCTCAAGGGATGGAGGTCTTAGCTCAGGTAGTCGCGCAGTTGCCGCGCCCGGCGAGGATGGCGCAGGCGGCGCAGCGCCTTGCCTTCGATCTGGCGGATGCGCTCACGCGTCAGGCCGAACTTCTGGCCGACTTCTTCCAGCGTGTACGATCGACCGTTGTGCAACCCGAAGCGCAGGCGCAAGATGCGGGCCTCGCGCGGGCTGAGAGTGGAAAGGACGTCCTCGATCTTCTCGCGCAGCAGGTTCTGATAGGCCGACTGAGTCGGCGTCGGCGTCGTCTCGTCCTCTACGAAGGAGCCCAGCTCCGAGTCTTCCTCTTCGCCCACCGGCGTCTCGAGCGAGAGGGGACGCCACGAGACGCGCATCATCCACTGCACCTTGCGGGCGTCGGTGTCCATCTCGTGGGCGATTTCTTCCGGGGAGGCCTTGCGCCCCATGTCCTGCTCGAGTTGGCGGGCCACCTTGTAGAGGCGGCGGATGCGGTCGGACATGTGCACGGGGACGCGGATGGTGCGCCCCTGGTCGGCGATGGCGCGGGTGATCGTCTGGCGGATCCACCAGGTGGCGTAGGTCGAAAAGCGGAACCCGCGCTTGTAGTCGAACTTCTCGACCGCCTTCATCAGTCCCAGGTTTCCCTCCTGGATCAGGTCGAGGAAGGGGACCCCGCGGCCCATGTAGCGTTTAGCGATCGAGACGACCAGCCGGGTGTTGGCCTTGATCAGGTGCTCGCGCGCCAGGCGCATGTCCTGGATCTGGCCCTGGTACTCGGCCCGTTTCTTGGCGGTGGCCTGGCCGTTGAGCCGGGCCAGTCGCGATTCGGCCAGCCGGCCGCGCTCGATGCGCTTGGCCAGGGAGACCTCCTCGTCCACCGTCAGCAGTGGGACGCGCGACATCTCCTTGAGATACAGGCCGACAGTGTCGTCGGTGGAGATGGTCGTCAGGTCGAAGGTCTCCTCGACCGCCGGCGGCGCCGCCTCCGGCCGCAGGTGGGCCGGCACCTCCTCCGGGTCGCGGTAGACCTCGATCCCCGCCCCGCGGAAGAAAGCCTGCAGCCGTTCCATGCGCTCGGCGGCGTCCTCCAGGTCTGGAAAAACCGCGAGCACGTCGCTGCTGATAAGGTAGCCCTGATCGTCCCCCTTCTCGAGCAGGGTGGCCAGCCCTTCGCGGCGTTGCCAGCGATCTTTGACTACGCTCATCCAAGCCTCCACAGGCGAAGCCACTGGTGATGCGGCGCGGTGCGACGGTTAGGCAGGGCCATCCAACAGGGCGCGCAGCCCGGCCAGGCGCGGGTCGGTTGTCGGCGTTTCGTGCTCACACTTGGTCTCGTTGCGGTTGGCGCCGCATTCCGGGCACAGCCCCCGGCAGTCGGGCCGGCACAGCGGCTGGAGCGGAATATCGAGCAACATGTACTCCCGCGTCAGAGGCGTCAGGTCGAGCAGGCCCGTCTCGGGGACGAACAGCAGCGGCTCGACGGCTTTGGACGCTGGATAGACGAACAGGTCGTCGAAAGCGATAGCCAGATTCTGATCGAAGGGCATCAGGCAGCGGACGCACTCGGCCCGCGTCGTGGCGCGCAAGCCGCCGGTGGCATAGAGCCCTTGCGTGGTGCGAGTCAGGCGCAGTTCTCCACGCAAATTCGAAACGTCCAGGTCGTCACTGACCTGGACGCTGGGGTGCTCGAACTCGAAGGTGCGGTTGTACCCAACCGTCTGGTGGAGCATGAACCCGACGTTGAGGCACAACGGTCGACTGGTCAGGCCCTTACCCGTCCAAAAGGGGTTCCCAGACAAGCGCCGGGATTATAACATGCTTAACGCCTATGCGTCAACTCGTGCAAATTAGTACGAGACATAAGTGCCGGTTCTCCGGCCAACAGGGCCGGATATGCGGCCCTTTCCCTTCCGCAGGCGCCAGGGATGGGCCTCTGGTACCATTCGAGTAGCCGAAGGGCGCAGCGAGCCAATGAGTAAGCTCTTGATCGCAACAACCAACGCCGGGAAGTTGGCCGAACTGAAGGCCTTGCTGGCCGACTCCGCCCTGGTGTTGACCGACCTGGGAGAAGTTGGGCTCGAACTCGACGTGGAGGAGGATGGGCCGGACTACGACGCCATCGCCCGCGACAAGGCGAGGCGCTACGCCGCCGCCAGCGGTCTATGGGCGGTCGCCGACGACACCGGGCTGGAGGTCGACGCCCTCGACGGTGCGCCCGGCGTCTTCAGCGCGCGCCAGGCCGGCGATGATCGGGCCCGGCGGGCCAAGTTGCTCGAGCGCCTGGCCGGCGTGCCCCGGCCGTGGAAGGCCCGCTTCCGCTGTGCGGTGGCCCTGGCCTCACCCCAGGGCGTTGCTCTGATCGGCCGCGGCGCCTGCGAAGGGGAGGTCATTTCGCAGGAACGCGGTCAGCATGGGTTCGGCTACGACCCAATCTTCCTAGTTGCAGGCACGGGCCGCACCATGGCCGAACTGCCTCTGGAGGAGAAGAACCACCTCAGCCACCGCGCCCGAGCGGTCGCCGACCTCCTGCACCGTTTGGAGAAGGGCGAGCTGCCGGAGGCGCCGCCCTCGCCGCACCCTGCCTGACGGGACAACGAACGTTCCCTGCCGCGCGATCGCAGTCGAACCCGGCTCAGGCCTGGCGGGCCAGGCCCCCCAGGAAGTTGCCCAGGCTGCCGGCTACAGCTCCGGGCTGCTCCTGAATGACCATATGGCCGGCGGCCTCGACGATCTCCAGTCTGGCCCCGACAATGCCGGCCCGCAGTTCCTCGCATAGTTTTAACGGTGTCATGCGGTCCTGACGGCCGACGACGATCGTCGTCGGCAGCTGAATCTCACCCAGTCGATGCCGCACATCGAAGGCGTCGCAGGCGGCCAGGTCCGTTGCCAGTACCTGAGCACCGGCCTCGATCAGCCGCCGCCGCGCCAGTTCGATCAGGCGCGGATCGACCTCCGAGGCATAGGACCAGGACAGAATCCGTTCGACGGCGACGGGGAACGTCTCCGATCGCGAGGCTTCTTCCAGCAGGACCGGGTTGACTCGGATGCGGGCGGCGCTGCCGATGAGGACCAGCCCGGCGACCTGCGCCGGTTCCGCCAGCGCCCAGGCCAGGGCGATGGCCCCTCCCATCGAGTGACCGACAAGTACCGGCAGACTCAGGCCGACGGCGCGGCGCCAATCCCGCAACCGTTGGGAGAAGTCCTCGACGCTGGCCTCACCCGGCCCCGGCGATCGGCCATGGCCCGGCAGATCGACGGCCAGTGTGCGCGCCCCATCCAGCCGACGCAGGGAGGGCGGCCAGTGCAGCCGGCTTCCGCCGGCGCCGTGGATCAGAACAAGCGGCGGACCCGGATGTCCGCCGCCGTGTTCCTCGTAGTCGAGCCCGGCCGCGCGCGGCAAGTCTTATTCCCGCTCCGCCAGCCAGCGCTCGACCATCATCCCCGCCGCTGCCCCCTGCCCGACGGACGTGGCCACTTGCCGGTACACCGGGTCCTGCACTTCGCCGGCGGCGAAAACGCCGGCGACGCTGGTCATCATGCGCCCGTCGGTTTGCAGATATCCGTGATCGTCCATCGCCAACTGGCCACGGAAGAGGTCGGTGTTGGGGAAATGGCCGATGTAGATGAACACGCCGTCGGTCGACGTCCGCTCCACGGCACCGGTCTTGAGATGGCGCAGGGCGACCGCCTCGACCTTGCCGTTGCCGAAGATCTCCTCGACGACGGTGTCCCAGACGAAGGCCATTTTCTCGTTGGCCAGGGCGCGGCGCTTGAGCGTTTCCCCGGCGCGCAGCGCGTCGCGCCGATGGATCACCCGTACCCGGGTGGCGAAACGCGTCAGGAACAAGCCCTCCTCGAGGGCGCTGTCGCCTCCGCCGACGACCACGACCTGCTTGTCGCGGAAGAAGAAGCCGTCGCAGGTGGCGCAGAAGGAAACCCCCTTGCCGATGAGTTGGTCTTCGCCGGGGATCCCCAGGCGCCGCGGCGAAGCCCCGGTGGCGACGACCACCGCCTCGGCTTCGTACTCGTCGCTGTAGGTCTTCAGGCGAAACGGCGGTCCGTGCTTCAGATCGACCTCGACGACCTCGTCGACGACCAGGCGAGCGCCAAAGCGTTCGGCCTGCTTCTGCATCCGCTCGACCAGCTCCGGCCCGGTGCTCCCTTCGGGGAAACCCGGGTAGTTCTCGACTTCGTAGGTGATCGAGACCTGGCCGCCGAGCTGGCTGCCGGAGATGACAACCGGCTCGAGGTTGGCCCGGGCGCTGTACAGCGCGGCCGTCAGGCCGGCCGGCCCCGAGCCCAGAATGACGATGCGTTCCTTGGTCATCCCTTCGTCCTGCCAGGTCTCAGCCGGAGTGCATCAGCGTTTCGGCCAGCCCTCCGAGCGTCCGTTGGAGCCACCACAGAGGTGCTCGCGTGCGAACCCGCCCCTGGGCGTCGATCCACGGCCGGCGGGAGGGATCGTCGTCTGTTCCGGTTCGGCATGCGGGGCGTGTCTGACCACAGCGCGGGCACGGACCGGCGACGTCCCCCGCAAGCAAGCAGCGCGGGCACAAATACAACGGGTCCACGGTTCCCTTGGCGCGCCGATTGTACCTCGCGCCCTCGCCTTGCCGTGGCAGCCGAAGGTCATCAGGCCGACGGAGCACCCGGCTTCTGCCGGAGAAGGAGGGCCTGCGCTGCCGCCTGGGCCATCAGGATGAGCCAGAGGTTGTGGACCAGGGCAAACAGACCGGCCGAAACCGTTAGCCGGACCAACCCGGCCCAGACATGTGGCGGGGTGCGACGCGCGGGCCGTCCGCCCCGGGCCACCCACTCGACTACCCCCAGCACCCAGCCGACGACCTGCGCACCTACCGGGTGGAGAAACATCATGGCGGCCGCCCCGCGGTAGAAAGTCCAGCGCGGCTCGTCGAAAAGGACCGTCCAGGACCCGTTGTGGCCGTACCAGGTCGAGGCCGCCCGGCGGACTTGCGGCAGGCGCAGCGCTGCGCTCCACGCCGCAAGGAGCACGAAGATGACGACGGCCCCGCGCAGCCAGTCGGCGGGGCTCATGCCGGAGAGGCCGCAATCCCATCCGATGACGGCGCCCGTGACCCAGGCCAGGTAGAGAGGCAGAACACCGTAGGCCGCCTGGGCCCAGAAGGCGATCTCCGATTCCCAGGCCTGAAGACGAGGTGCCAGACGGCGCCACATCTCCCTCGCCGCCGGCGGCGCGACCAGGGTCAGGAGAACCCACAGGCCTGTCATGGGGTAAGGGGCGTGCGGCGTCTCTGATCCGAGGCATCCAGGACGGGCCGCGCAGACTCGGCGTTCGTCACTACCCCGTCCCGAGCGGCACCGTCAGCCGAACCGTCGTGCCGCGGCCTTCGGCTGAGTCGACCGACAGGGTGCCTCCCAATAGCTCGCTGCGCTCGCGCATGCTGACCATGCCCAGGCTGCCGCGTTGCGCGTAGGAGGCGTCGACGGCGCCGACATTGAAGCCGACCCCGTCATCCTCGACCTCCATCACCAGCGCACCGCCCTGGCGGTGCATGCGAACCCAGATGTGCTCCGCCTCGGCGTGCTTACGGGCATTGTTGACCGCTTCCTCGGCGACGAAGAACACCATTCCCTGCCGGCTCATCTCGAGTCCGTCGACGGCCTCGTCGTCGATCTCCAGAACGACGTCATGTCCCGTCAGGCTGCCGGTCTTGTCGGCCAATTGCTGCAGCGCGCTGACCAGGCCCTGCGATTCGAGGATCAGGGGTCGCAAGGTGAAGAGCATGTGGCGCACTTCGCGCGTGGTCCGTCGGGCAAGGTCTTCGGCCCGGCCCATTTCTTCTTCGGCGGCGAGGGCATCGCGCCGCAGCAGGCGCCGGGCGAAACTGGCGCGCATGGCGATGGTCGCCAGCGACTGAGTCGGCCCGTCATGCAGGTCGCGCGCCAGGCGGCGACGGGCCTCCTCCTGCAGCTCCTGGATCCGATCGCGCGCCGTGCCCAGGTCCTGCACGCGGCGGGCATTCTGCAGGGCGATCATCGTCTGCTCGGCCAGGGCGCCCAGCAGGGCGGCCTCCCCTTCGCCGAAGACGTCGGCCGGATGACCGAAGAGCATGGCGCCGATGGTTTCGTCGGCGTGCACCAGCGGCGCCGCCACCAGGGACCGGCAGCCATGCAGCCCGGCCAGGCGTGCCAGCTCGGCGTCGTCACCCAGCCGTGCCCGCAGCGGCTCGCCGCCGCCGATGACGCGGCCGATCCATCCGGAGTCGACGGCGAAGTCGAGACGCCAGTCGGCGGGCGGCAGGCCGCGACCGGAGACAATGCGCGCCCGGTCCCCGGCGAGCAGAAGCAGCATGCCGACGAGTTGATCAGGCCGGTCGTCGGGGTCGAGCAGCGCCTGGGAAGCGATCTCGAGCGCCTGGTCGAGCACGCGCTCGTGGTCCAGACTGGCATTCAACAGGCCGGCGGCGTGGAAGAGTCGCGCCATTTGCCGGCGCTCGCGGCGCCGGGCTTCGCGCAGTTCGACGCCCTGCGCCTTGCCGGCCTCAATCGCCACCCGGCGAACTTCTTGCGCCGGCCAGAGCAGCGCCGCGCCGCCGAGTAGCGTCGCCGCACCGATCACGAGCGCGCCGGCCAGGGCCGGCAGCCCGGCCGGGTCAAGCCCGGCGACGACGATGACCCCGGCGCCGACGGTCAGACCGCCGGTGGCCAGCGCGCCGCGGCGGCCGTCGAGCAGCGCCACGCCCAAAGCCCCGATCAGGACGGTCCACCACAGGGGGCTGGCGACGCCGCCGGAGAGCGCCAGAGCGCCGATGGCCAGCATCGAATCAACGGCGGCGGCGACGTAGACCACCCGGCGCGAGGCGGCGCCGGCCAGACGCGCCAGGGTCATCGCCAGCGCGAAGCCGGTCCAGCCCAGGCTTAGCACAATGAGCGGCTTCGACAACGGGCCGGCCAAGCCGGCGACGATCGGCAGCGCGATGAGCCACAGCCAGCGCTGCGTGAGGGCGATCCAGACCAGGGGCGTGAGCGGAGGCCAGGAACGCGTCATCGGGCGCCTTGCCGACGGATCAGTTGAAACCGGGGAAGCGCGTCAACATGGCGTCGACGACGGCGGCATCCGGGCCGAGCAACCACAGGACCTCGCGCCCGGCCAGGTAGGCGCACGACCGCTGGGCGTTCGCCTCCCAGCAAGCCCCGCGCGGCACCTCCACGCGGTTCCCGCCGTAACGTTCATGCAGGTAGTCGCCCAGGGTGCTGCGGAAGGCGGCTGCATCGCCGATCGTGTCCCACGACCAGCGCGCCGCCATCGCCGGCTTGTCTTGGTCGTCGTTGTAGTAGACCCAGTAGCGGTCGCCGCCCCAGCCGGCGGCGGCCTGGCGGGCGACGGTCTCATCGAGCTGCGCATCGAGGTCGGCCCCGTAACGGAGCATCAGGTACGTCATCCACTCGCCCAGCGAGTCACTGCCGAGCAGGCGCCAGCCTTCCCCCAGGACGGAGTCCAGCGGGGTGTCGGGCATTTCCTCCGGCGATTCGCCGTTGAAGTACTTCGAGGGGTGCAGGATCTGTTCCGTGCTCTGCGGTGGATTCTCGTAGGCGGCGTTGACGAGCGCCCAACGGCCGCGGGCGTAGAGCGCTTCCACGAAGGCCAGGCCTTGGACGTACGGGAACCGCGCGTCCGGGTCGACGAAAGGCGGGGCGAACTGGTCGGGCATGATCTGGGCCGGCGGCTGGTAGGCCTGGATGTCCAGTAAGTCCTGCGGGCCGGCGTACTGCTCCAGCCACTGGTGCATCGTCAGCGTGGCGTCACCTTCGACCATAGCGCGGATCGCCTGGCAGCGCTGGCCATCGCCCTGGCACAAGGGGTAAGTGCCCAGTCGGTCGAGGTCGAAGTGCTGATCGACCAGGGCGTGCCCGTATTCGTGCGAGAAGATGTAGCGTTCAACGCCGCCGTAGCCGGTGCCGATGACGTAGAGTTCGCCGGTCGAGGGGAGGTAGAAGCCGCCGATACCGTCGGCCAGGCTGTTGAGGGTGTTGGTGTACAGGTTGTAGGTCGGCTTGATCAGGCCCAGCGCGCTGAGGACGCGCGCCTGATCGGTCAGGGCCGCCTGGGTTCCGCCGCCGGCCTCGAAATTGGCCGCCAGGACCGGACGGACCTTGGCTTTGGGCAGCAGGTAGCGCGGGACCGGCGAGCCGACCGGCTCCAACCCGCGCACGTCGGCGACTTCCTGCTCGACCACATCCATGTCGGCCAGAATCGTCGGGTTGGGGATAGGCGGCGAAGGCGTCGGGCTGAGAGTGGCCGTCGGGCGCGGGGTGCGCGTCGGGGTGATGGTGGCGGTGTCGGTCGGTGTCCAGGTAGGCGGCAGGGTGTAGGCAGCCACGGCGGCGGCGGTGGCGAAGGCCTGCCGCTGCTGCGTCTGCCTGGAGGCGGCCAACAGGTAGGCCACGATCGCCATGGCGGCACACAGCATGCCCACCAGCACGAGAACGAAGATGATCGGAGTCAGAGAACTACCGCCCTTCTTCCGCGGGGCGGCGGCCGAAGCCGCAGCGGGGGTTCGTTCGGCCGCGATCACGGTTGCGGCGTCGGGCATCGGCCCCGGCAGGAACGGCGGGGTCGAACCGGGCGCGGCCTCAGGGGCGGCAGGGGGCGCGGCGGGCGGCACGATGCTCCAGGTCGTCGTGCCCGTCCCGCTCAGCAGCTTCTTCAGACGCGACTGCGCCAGCGAATTCTCGGGCTGGAGGCGCAGGACCTGGCGCAGACACTCGATCTGCCTCTGCCGATCGCTGATGCACATGCTCATCAGCATCCAGGCGTCGGCCGAGTCGGGATGCGTCTGCAGGTGGCGCGCCAGAATGGGCCGCGCCTCCTCGCGCCGACCGATGCGGATCAGGTCAGCTGCCTGGCGGATGGGATCGGGTTGGCCTTCCATGGCGTTGTCGAATCGAGTCTAGCATCCAACGACGCGGGAGACTACCCGACGGATGGTACCGGTGTGGCGGCCGTCCTACCCGGGAGGTGGACTCATCTGTCCTGACCGTTCCGCAGCATCCCGGAAGGAGCGAAGCGACCCGGAGGGACTTGGACCAAGGCACGGTTGGCCACGGGCGCGCCGGCAGAGTAGGCGGGTCAGGAGAAGGGGCCGCGTCGCACGTCGTCTGATTTGGCGCCGGATGGCCAGCGGGGAGGCGCCGCCGGCTTTGCCCCTTCGGGCACCTTAAGCGGGGCAAGTCCCGGCAGGGCCATGAGTCCGAAGGTGCGCGTCCAAGCGCGGCGAGTGGAGTGTACCGGTAGTGGGATCAGGCAACGCGCCGCCGGATGCGGCGCACGACAAACGCCACAGCGAAAGCGGCGGTGGCCGTCAGGACGATGGCCGGGCCGGAGGCGAGATTGGTGTAGTACGAAAGGTAGAGGCCGACGACGGCCGAGAGGGCGCCAATGCCGGCGCCCACCAGCATCATCATCGGTAGGCGGCGGGTCAGCAGAGATGCGGCTGCCGCCGGCGTAATGAGCATGGCCAGCACCAGAGCGACGCCGACCGCCTGGATGGAGGCGACGATGACGACCGCCAGCAGGATCAACATCAGGTTCTGCAGCCGGTGTACCGGAAGGCGCAGCGTCAGCGCCAGCAGCGGGTCGAAGGACAGGACCAGGAACTCCTTGTAGAAGGCTACGACCGTCAGCAGGGCCAGCAGGCCGAGCCCGGCGATCAGCAGCACATCCGAAGGCGAAACCCCCAGCAGATTCCCGAAGAGGATGTGCGACAGGTCGACGGCATAACCGCGGCGGGAGGACAGCAGGGCGATGCCGAGAGCGAAACAGCCGGCGAAAACGACCCCGATGGCGGTGTCTTCCTTAATCGTCGATCGGCGGCTGATAGCGCCGACGGCCAGAGCGGCCAGGACACCGACGATCAGGGCGCCGCTCACCAGCGGCCATCCCAGCAGGAAAGCCGCCACAACGCCCGGCAGGATGATGTGGGCCAGCGCGTCGCCGAAGAAGGCCATGCCGCGCAGCACGACGTAGGCGCCGAGGACGGGGCACACCACCCCCACGGTGAGGGCCGCCGCCAGGCCGCGCAACATGAAGGGATAGGTGAAGGGTTCGGCGAGCCAGGCCAACCAGGCGTTCAAGCGTCGGCCTCGTCGCCCTCGCAGCAGGTGTCGGTGAGAATCAGCAGGTCCCCCTCGGGCAGCACGTGCACATGCCCGCCATAGGCCCGCACCAGATGGTCGCGCGTTAACACGTCGGCCGGACGCCCGAAGGCGACCAGGCGGTGATTGAGCAGCATGACCGCGTCGAAGCGCTCGGCCGCCAGGTTGAGGTCGTGCGTCGCCACCAGCTCCGTGACGCCGGCGGCGCGCAGGTTGTCCAGGATTTCGAACAACGCCTGCTGGCTGGGGAAATCGAGGCCGGTGAGCGGCTCGTCCAGCAGAATGAGCTCGGCCTCCTGGGCCAGCGCCTGCGCCAGAAAGACACGCTGTTGCTGTCCGCCGGAGAGCTCGCCGATCGGCCGGCCTGCCTGATCGGCCAGGCCCACCCGGTCCAACGCCCCGCGCACGACCTGCCAATCGCGCCGGCCGGGCCAGCGCAGCGGCCCGATCTCGCGGATGCGGCCCATCATGACGACTTCGGCCGCGGAAGCGGGGAAGGCCGGGTCGATGCGGCTGCGCTGAGGGACGTAGGCGATGCAGGTGTCGCCGCCCGGCGGGTGGCCGAAGATGCGCACCGTGCCGTCGTGCGGACGCTGCGCGCCGGCCAGGACGTTGAAGAGGGTCGTCTTGCCGGCGCCATTGGGTCCGACAACCGCCAGGCGCTGGCCGGCCGGAAGGCGGAAGGTCACGTCGCGCAAGGCCTCGCTGCCATTGAAATGCACCGAGAGTCGTTCGACGGACAGCGAAGGGGCTTGCGGATCGTGATCGACGGGGCGGACGGTGCTCTGGGGCATGGACCGCACCTCTAGGGCGTCAACGCCGCTGCGATCGCGTCGGCATTGTAGCGCATCAACGTGAGGTAGTCCGGCGCCGGGCCGCCGGGCGGCGTCAGGGAGTGCCCGTAGAGGGTGACGACTTTGATGCCGGCGTCGGCGGCGAACGTGTCCACCAGCGAAGGGTTGACCACCGAGGAAACGAAGACGGCCGGGACGTGCTCGGTCCTTACTCGGTCCAGCAACGAGGCAAGCTCCGACGCCGACGGCTCCGCCAAGCTGCTGGCGCCGGGGATCACGGCGCCGACGATGGTGAAGCCGTATTCGTCGGCGAAGTAGCCCAGTTCGTCGTGATCCGTTACCAGGCGCCGGGCTTGCGGCGGGACCAGGGAGACCGCCTGCCGGATGTGCTGGTCCAGGCTGGTGAGGTCGGCCCGATAGGCGTCGGCATGCGCGGCGTAGGTCTCGGCCCCGGCCGGGTCGAGCGCCGCCAGCGCGGTCTGGATGTTCCGGGTCCAAACGATAACGTTGTTGGGGTCGAGCCAGGTATGCGGGTCGACTCTCCCGCTCGACTCGGGCGTCGCACTTTCTCCGTGGGATTCTCCCCCGAAGGGAAGAGGGTCGATGCCGAGCGAAACCGAGACGACGGGCGCCGGGCTGCCCGAGTCGCGCAGCAGGTCGCCCAGGAAGGCTTCCAGGCCAAAGCCGTTGATGAAGATGACGTCGGCCTGCGCCAATGCACGCGCGTCGGACGGCGTCGGCTCGAAGGCGTGGGGATCGGTGCCAATGGGCACCAAGGTGGTGAGGTCGATCCGGTCTCCGCCAATCCGAGAGACGACGTCGGCGACGATCGACGTGGTGGCGACGACGTGCAGCCGCTCGCCGTCGGCCAACGATACGGGCTGGAGCCGATCGAGCGGCGTCAAGAACGGCTCGACCGCGGACGCGGCCGGAGCGGAGCGCCCGACGCAGGCCGCCAGCAGGAAGGAGACGCCGGCGAGGGTGGCGGCGAATCGGAAGAGTCTCATTTCGCCCGGCGTGCGCCGGCCGGTGGCCGCCCCGTTGTCTGGCAGTCCGGACAGATTCCCATCAGCTCGAGCAGATGGTCGTCGACGAGAAAGCCGGTCTGGCGGGCGACCTCCCCGATCACGGCGCCCAGGTCCTCCGAGCCGGGGAACTCGACGGCGCGTCGGCAGCGGCGGCAGACGACGTGATGGCCGTGCGCCAGGTTGGCCGCCACATACGCCAGGCAGCGATCTTCCTGGTGGAGGCGTCGGATCTGGCCGAGATCGCTCAGCAGCGCCAGGGTCCGATAGACCGTGACCAGCCCGATCCCAGGGCAAAGGGGTTCGGCTTTCTCGAGGACCTCCTCCGGCGTCAACGACTCGCCGGCCCCCGAGAGGACGGTGAGGATGGCCTTACGCGGCCGGGTCAGGCGGAACCCGGCCTGCTTAAGGGCGCTCTCGGTCGAAGGCCAACGTGCCGGGGGAGTAGTTGAAACCATTTTTCAATAGGGGCCAATAGTATCACGACCGGCATGTCTTGGGAGGCAATCTGATTTCGAAATCCTTGGCTAGGAGAGGCTGAATGCAGGACGCGCCGTTGGCACGACTTCGGCGAGTATCAGGCGCCGGCTCGCCGCAGGAGATGGGCCCAGGTGAGCGGATCCAACTGGTAGAAGTCCCTCATCAACGGGTACAAGTCAGGATAGACGGCCTGGAAAGAAACCGGCCTCTCGAAAAACGTCTCGGTAGCGGCGGCGAAGAATTCGGCCTCGTCCTCGGCGGCGTAGGCGCCCAGCAGCGTCTTGCGACGGCGCTGCAGATCGGCCCCCAACGCATCGAGGGCGGCCCCGAAGGCCTGGCGCCAGGCTTCGACCGCCTCCTGGTCTGCCAGCAACGGCACGCCGTCGCTCTCGCCCGTCTGGGCGTCGAGGGCATGCGCCACTTCGTGGAACACGACATTCGTTCCGTCGTCGATGTGGATCGAGTCGTACAGGACGTCTTCCCCGGACAACAACAGTGTGCCGTAGGACCAGGCTTCGCCCAGGCGCTCTTCGTCTTCCTCGACCTCCACCCCTTCTTGCGTGTGCCGGGTTTCGCGGGCGTGGTAGGCGCCCGGATAGACGATGGCCGTCTCGATTCGGGGAAGGTCCGCGAGAGGACGATGCAGCAGCAGCACGCCGGCCTGGGCGGCGATCAGGATTTGCATCGTCTCATCAACGGCGGCTAACCCGGCCCCAGCCTCGAACGACACCTCGCCCATCAAGACACCCACCATCCCGCGCAGCTCGGCCTGCTCCCGCGCCGGCAGGACCTGATAGTAGGCGACACGACTCTCGAGAGTGGCGAGCCATGCCGACGGCAACGGCCGACGCCCGCGCCGTCTACGACTCCGCGTGGTTCGACTCAGGAACGAAGGCATGGCGGGACGAGGCCGTTTCCCGATCCCCGGGCCCGCCGCCGGGCCGGGCATGCCTGGATCAAGGCGTGGCGGAGGCGGTGGGGGTAAGGGTAGCGACGTAGCGGGCCAGGATCCAGCCGAGCCGGCCATCGGCGACACGGACCTGGAGCCACACCTCACCCGCGATCGTTTGCGGTCCGCCGACGACGAGCAGTGGCAACCCCTCGATCAGGCCGCTGGTGCTCTGGCCGTTGGGGGTATCGCGCAACAGAACGCCGGCGCCCCCGGTACCGAAGACGACCGCCGACGGAGGCGTCGGCGTGACCGTGGCGGTAAACGTGGCCGTGGCGGTGGCGGTGCGCGTGGGCGTGACAGTCGCCGTCGGTGTGCGAGTGGCCGTCGGCGGCGGGGTCGCGGTCGCCGTCGGCGTCGGCGAAGGCGTCGGCGTCGGGGTCGGCACCGCCGCCAGGACGGAGACCCCCAGGTTGAGTGCCGAGACCAGCCCGACAGCGGCCATCAGGCCGATGGCGGCCGGCAGCGAGTATCCGCTGCCGGTGAGAGGGCGGAAACCGTACAGGACCAGGACCAGGCCGCAGGCCACCACCGCCCACGAAAGATGCAGCGCCAGCGTTAGCGCCGCGCCTTGCCACAGGGCCGCCTGGCCGGTCAGCAGTCCATAGCCGACGGCTCCGGCCGGCAAGAACAACTCGTAGGCAACCAGCGCACTGGGAATGGGATCGACGGTCCCGGACCGGGCCAGGGTCACCCCCATCATCGTCGCGCCCACCGCCAGGACGAGGAAGTCGACGATGTTGAGTCCGGAGTAGCCGGCAGCCAGCACGGAAGCGCTGCCGGCGTCGCCGATACCGCCCAGCAGTCCCGCGGCCACCGCCGCCAGCAGAAGGGCGAGCAGCAGAGCGCCGAGCTGGCGGCCGAAGTAACGCATCGAACCGCAGACGGTCGCCAGCGCCAGGCCAGGCACCGGCGCCATTCGCGGCGCCACCAACACCGCTGCCACGAGCAGGGCCAACTGGTCGAAGCGAAACGCCAGTCCGATCAGCACGCCGGCCAGGGCGGCGAACAGGTACAGGTCGATCCCGGGCGAGACCTGGTGGGCCAACTCCTCCAGGTACGTCTCCCGCTCGTCAGCGCGCATCTGAGTCAACATGCGGTTGGCGCGCCGGCGCCGGGCGCGCGGCAGGGATTCGGGCTCGTCGACGGGCTGTAGCGGTTCGAAGGTCATCGGGGACGGTCACCCGCTCGGGACACAGGTCACCTGCACGGGGGCCAGCGCTCGCGGCCGCGCGGGCCCCGCTCCGCCAGCGGCTTCGGCTCGAGGGACAACGAAACGGCGCCCTCGACAGGGCATCGAGGCGCCGCATTATAGCATCGCGAGCAGCGGGCGGAACCGCGCCCGGCGCTTGCGCCCTCACCGGGGGGACACTATCCTCGGCGCATGGCCAGCGCCAGCCCGCAACTCTCGAAGTCCTCCTTCCTGCGCGGCTGGCAGTGCCCCAAGTCGCTGTACTTTTCCGCCTTCGAGCCGGACGTCCCGGGCTCCCTCCCACCCGGCCAAGCGGCGCTGATGGATGCCGGACGGCGTGTCGGGTTGCTGGCGCGCCGGCTTTTCCACGGCGGCGAGGCCGTTGTTTCGGTGGACTCGACCTCGGCCGCCGCCCGCACGCGCATCCTGGCGGCCGGCGGCGCGCCGGCGATCTTCGAAGCTTTGCTCGATTCCGGCGATGGGCTACGCGCCGCCGTCGACATCCTGGCGCGCGGCCGCCGCGGCTGGCGGCTGATCGAGGTCAAGAGCTCGACCTCCGTCAAGGACGAGCATCTGCCAGATGTTGCCTTTCAGCTTCACGTGGCGCGCGCCGCCGGCCTCGACGTCGAGAGCGTGGAGGTCCTTCACCTCAATTCGGACTACGTCCGCCGCGGCGATCTCGACCTGCCGGCTCTCTTCCGCTCCGAGGAGGTCACAGACCGGGCCGAGGCGCTGCTGGGGGAGGTCGCCGATGTCGCCGTCCGGCTGCGCCGCATGCTGCAGGCTGGAGGGCGGCCGGAGATCGACATCGGCCCGCACTGCCGACGCCCGCGGGATTGCGACTGCCTGGACGTTTGCTGGCAGGACGTCCCGGCCGGGTCGGTGATGGAGATCGCCCACCTGACGTGGGAGAAGAAATTCCATCTCTACGATCAGGGGATTCGCCTGATCGACCAGGTGCCACCCGATTTGCCGATGCCTGCCGACTCGCGCCGCCACGTGACGGCGGTGCAGGCCGGTGCCCCGCTCATCGACCGCGCCGGGTTGCGCGCTTTCCTGGGCGAATTGGCTTTCCCGGTCTTCCTGCTCGACTTCGAGACCGTCGCTCCGGCGATCCCGTTGTGGGACGGCACGCGACCGTACCAGCAGGTCCCTTTCCAGTACTCCTTGCACGTTCTGCGCGCGGTGGAGGCCGAACCTGAGCACAGCGGGTTCCTGGCCGAGGCCGGGCCGGATCCCCGCCCGGCGCTGCTGGCCTCGCTCCTCCCGGCGACGGCCGCCTCCGGTTCGATTCTGGCCTTCCACATGCCGTTCGAACTCGGCGTCTTGCGACGATTGGCCGAGGCCTTTCCCGATGTTGGCGGCGAGATCGAGATGCGCCTGCCCCGCATGGAGGATCTGATCCGTCCTTTCCGCCGTTGGCACTACTGGCTGCCGGAAATGGGAGGCTCTTTCTCGATCAAGTCGGTCGCCCCGGCGCTCGCCCCGGATCTGAGTTACGCGCAACTCGAAATCGCCGACGGACTGGCGGCGGCACGGGCCTTCGAGGGGCTGCTGGCCGGCCCGTCGGCCGAAGCGGCGGCCCGCCTGCGCAGCTCGCTCGAGGCGTACTGCAAGATGGATACGCTGGCGATGGTGCGGGTGTTGCAGGCGATCTGGCGCGAGGCCGGCGGGTCGTCAGCGCCGCAGACCGGCGACCAGTCGTAGCGGACGCTCGAGCAGGGCCAGCGCTTCCAGGATGCCGGGCGCGATCAGGTCGGCCGCCATGGCGGCGTCGGCGGCGAGCCCTTCCGGCCCGAGCACGGCGATGCCGATGGCGGCCTGGTAGAGCATGGCGGCGTCGTTGGCCCCATTGCCCAGCGCCACCACGCGCTCGCTTCCCAGTTGGCGCACATAGGCTGCCTTGGCCGCCGCTTCGCCCCCGCCCGGCACGCGGACGGCACGCAGCCCCAGCTGGCGATCGATCTCTGCCTGCCGGCCGTGGGTGTCGGCGGTAAGCAGGTGCAACTCCAGCCGGTCGCGCAGGGCCAGCAGATGTCCGGCCACGCCCTCGATCAACCGTCCATCGGCAGCCAGCGTCCCGTTGACGTCGCTCACCAGATGGTGAAGGTGGATCGTTCCTCGCCCCGGAATCGTCAGCTCGATCATCGCATCGCCTGCGGCGGGATTATAGCGGCTCGTCCGAACGCCGGATGTCATCGCCCGGCGGTGATGCCACCCACTGCCGGGCACGGTCGCCAGCGGGCACACTCGAAGGGACGAAGGGGCGACCCCGAGCAGATCGTGGGCAAAGCCGGAGACAGGAGGCTCGCATGCGTATCGTGATTGACCACGACCAATGCCGTCATGGCGGGGCTTTCGCCGATCGCTGTCTGGCGATGACCCTCGAGCATCCGATGGGCCACGAGCGCTACTGCACGGCGGCGATCGAAGACGACGGCCGAGCTGAGTGGACGGTGACGCTGGTGATGGACGGAGGGCGGCACACGCGGATCTTCGGCAATCGCGCCGATGTCTTGTCGGCAGCCGGCGAGGGGTGGCCGGCGTTCGTGAACTAGGACCCCTCGGCCTCGCCTCGGCTTCGGCTTGTCCGCTCGGCTCTCCGGTCGGGTCTTCGCTCGGCTCGGCGCGGAGTGCTGATGTGTGGAATGCTGCGCGACCTCCCTGAGCGGAGGCGCCGAGCGTGAGCCCGGCGCCGCAGTCGAAGATCGTGAGATCAGAAGATCGCCTCGCTTGAGTTCTCGCTGACTCGCCTGCTATAATCCTCGCAACGGGCGCGTAGCTCAGCTGGTTAGAGCGTACGGTTCACATCCGTAAGGTCGAGGGTTCGAGCCCCCCCGCGCCCACACAGGCACGTCAAGCTCCAAGATCCAGTTCCCTCGCAGGCAGTCAACACCGCACACCCAACGCTAGCGTCCCGAGGAGGGCGCCTTCGCCCGACGAGGGACCGCGCCCACCGGCGGTTCACATCCGTACCCCCTGCGGGGGCCATGGAGGTCGAGGGTTCGAGCCCCCCCGCGCCCACACAGGCACGTCAAGCTCCAAGATCC
>Ga0187788_10000062_pt1 | contig 23910 bp, 22 predicted proteins | sample 1015_BV01_MP10_2_FD_133008 | JGI IMG/M metagenome (GOLD analysis project Ga0187788, IMG submission 133008) | Tropical peat soil microbial communities from peatlands in Department of Meta, Colombia - 1015_BV01_MP10_20_MG | ecosystem: Environmental > Terrestrial > Soil > Wetlands > Peat | place...
AGAAAGCGGAGAGGAAGCCTTGCGCGCGCTGGGGTTCCGCCAGTTTCGCGTGCGCCATCACGGGCAGATTGTGCGCATCGAGATTTCACGCGACGAGATGGCGCGCGCGCTGACCGCAGAGATGGGCCGCGAGTTCGTTCGCATTTTTAAGGCGCTGGGATTCGCCTACGTCACCCTGGACCTGGAAGGCTTTCGCTCAGGATCGATGAATGCCGTCTTGCCGGTGGAGAAGCTGAAAGGGAACCGGTGATGCCTCGCCCACTCCTTCCAACGGCGCGCCTGGCCGGCCGCCTCCCCCCGCGCGCGGTTCGCCTTCGTGCTTGCCGGCCAGGCCGTTGCGCTTGGATCAGCCCTTATCGGGATTCGCGCGTCATGCGATAATAAGGAGTTTGCCGTCCCCTATGAACAATTCCCTATTCAACTTCATCAAGCGCTCATTTGCGCTTCTGCTGGTGCTGTCGACAGGCTGCGCGGCGCAATCCGCGCCCCCTGATCTGAATCGCCGCATCGAACGGCAGGTGCGGGCTTACTACAACGTCCCGCCCGACATAAAGATCAGCGTAAGCGCGCCCAAGGCGAGCGATTTCCCCAATTACGATGCCGTGGTAATTACCTTCGACACCGGCCAGCGCAAGGAGGACAAAGAGTTTCTGGTCTCCAGGGATGGCCAGACCCTGGTCCGCATGACCAAGTTTGATCTGAGCAAGGATCCCTACGTCAAGAATATGGAAAAGATCGACCTCGCCGGCCGTCCGGTCCGGGGCAGCAAGAGCGCGCGGGTCACCATCGTCAACTACGACGACTTTCAGTGCCCTTACTGTGCACGCATGCACGAGACGCTGACCGGCGACATCCTGAAGACTTACGGCGACCGGGTAAAGATCGTTTACAAGGACTTTCCGTTGTCGCAGATCCACCAGTGGGCTGAGCATGCTGCCAACGACGCCAACTGCCTGGCGGCGCAGAGCAGCGACGCCTATTGGGCGTTTGCCGACTACGTGCACGCCAATCAGAAGACCATCACCGAACCTCGCGCGCTCGATGTACAGCGCAAGGAACTGGATCGCATCACCCTGGAGCAGGGGAACAAATTCAATCTACAGACGGCGGCGCTGGAATCGTGCATCAAGGAGCAGCCTGACAAGGTGTTGCGCGCCTCGGTGGCGGAAGCTTCTTCGCTGGGCCTCGACGCCACTCCCACGCTGTTCGTGAACGGCTACCGGGTGGATGGAATCCTGCCCAGCGCTGAGCTGCACGCCATCATCGATCAGGCTTTGCGGGATGCCGGCCAGAACAGCGGCAGCATCTCGGGAGCGCCAAGCCAGTCCAATTCTTCTGCGGCCGCCCACTGATGCACGCACTAGGTGATACATCCCGTCTGGGGTCGGTTGAGATGACCATGAGGACAAAATTGAGCTCCCCAACCCAGCGGCCGGCGCCTGCCCTGTGCGCAATCGCGAGCCTTGCGCTTGCTCTCTGTTGGATAACCGCTTGCAACCGTACCCAGGCCAGCGGAGACGTTCTGGCCAAAGTCAACGGCCGAAAGATACTGGGATCGGAAGTGGAAAAGTATTTTCGCAATCAGACCGCCGGCTCGCCCCAGCCGCCGACCGGAGAGCAAGCCGACAGCCTGCGCCTGAGCATCCTGAAGGAGTTGATCGACAACGAAATTCTGATGCAGCGGGCAGAGAAACTCGGCTTGCTGGCCACCGACGAAGAGGTGGAAAGCAAGCTGAACGAGATTCGCGCTCCCTATAGTCCCGAAGACTTCAATAAGCGGCTGCAGGAGCGGAAAATCACTCTGGACGACTTCAAGCGCGACCTGCGGCGAAGCATCACCGTCGAGAAGGTGCTGAACAAGGAGCTCACCTCAAAGATCAACGTGACCGACGCCGACGTTCAGGCCTACTACAACGCCCACCGAGCAGAGTTCAACCTGATCGAGCCTCAGTACCACCTGGCGCAGATCTTTGTAACTCCGCAGCCTAATCCGCAGGTCCGCAACCTCAAGAACGACAAAGCGCAGAATGATCCTGACGCCAGGAAGAAGATTCAGCAGATCCTGAACCGGCTCGATAGTGGAGAGGATTTTGCCACCGTCGCCATGAACTATTCCGAGGATCCCGACTCGGCGGGCAACGGCGGCGACCTCGGCTTCACCCAGCAGTCCGGTTTGCAGCGGACCGACCCCTCTACCCGTGATGTGGTGATGAAACTCAAGCCCGGTCAGTACAGCAGTGTCATCACCGTGATCAACCCCCAGACCAAGCAATTGTTTGGCTACCGCATCGTCAAGCTGATCGCAAAAGAACCCGCCGGGCAGCGCGAGCTGTCCGATCCGCGTGTGCAGCAGGCGGTGCGCGATCAACTGCGCGAAAGACGGGAGCAACTCCTCAAGGCCGCGTATTACGACGTCATTCGCGACCAGGCCAAAGTCGAAAATTATTTCGCCGAGCAGATCCTGAAGAGCACAGCAAGCAAGTAGAAACGCGGCTCCCGTATGTCTAGCGCGGGCGTCGAAAGAGCGCGCCCATGCGGTCCGGGGACAGTGTCCCCGAGGACACGGCCGAAGGTTCAGAATTCTTGTGGAAAAATCTGTGGATTCCTTTCCCCGGGCCTGCGTCAGGCGCAGCGAATCCGCTCCTGCTGGGAGATTGGCCATTCTCTTGTCGAGCTTGCAACAGTAGGCCCGGGAAAGATTTACGCAACCCGCCCGATTTCGCTGCTTGTCATTCCTTACAATGCTGTTACAGGCCGCCCTTCAAGGGGATTTTCACATTTTCGGGGGAGCAGGGGGCGGACACTCCTGCCCAGGATTGCACAATAACTAGTGCATTTGGCCCTGCGGCTCAACGAGCAGGTAAGTCGGGGGCGTGGCGCCGTTTGCACGCCCCAGGAGAGGCCTAAGTCGCTGGCTAAACGGTGATGGACACAGCCGGTGTCACTTGCTCTTGTTGACTGCCTTCTTGAGATCGACGCCTGGGGTGAATTTCGCTACCCGGCGCGATTGGATTTTGATGACCGAGCCCGTTTGCGGATTTCTCCCGCTGCGCGCCTTGCGCTGATAGGTGGAGAAAGTGCCGAACCCGGAGAGTGTCACGCGGTCACCTTTCCTTAGGGCCCCGGTCACGGAATCGATGAACGCCTCGACCGTCGTGGCTGCCTGCGACTTGCTGATCGTGGCAGCCGTAGCGAGTTTTTCGACGAGATGCCCCTTGTTCATTGTCCCCTCCCGGAGAGGTGAGTGATTCTGGCCGGGGACATTTAGCTCCTGCGGAAATGGGTTGTCAAGATGCGCTGGCGGAGTGAAAAGGGGGAAGGCCGAGCCAGACCGTGTTTTGGCCTGACCAGGCCGCCGGTCAAGGCGGCTGACTTCGCCCTCTTGGGAAGGCTTGCCGGTTCCTGTCCCGGCCAAGCCGCAGGTCATCCTTTCTACTTTTCCTCCGCTGTCCACAGAGAAATCGCAAAGTTCACAGTCGCCCGTGACTTCTTCGATCACCCTGCCCTTGCACACCTGCGCGCAATGGTGCACCTTGGAAGTTAACCTGAGTGCGGGATGGGCCCGTGGTGAAGATTGCTCCGGAATTGAAGAGCTGCCTGCTCTGCGGGGACACCGGCTGGAAGCCGGTGGGCAGCAGCCGCGATCGGCGGGTCACGCGCTGTGACTGCCGGCTGCAGGCTCGCTCCTCCAGCTTGCTGGAGGCTGCTCGCATACCCAGGCGCTACCAGGGCTGCGAGCTCTCCAATTTTGTAACCGAGTTCCCTGACCTGGAGGAAGGCGAGCATCACGATACCGCCCTGGTAAAGGCACGTTTCCTCGCCGGCAGATTCGTGGAGGAGTACACTCCCGGCTGCCGCGGCTTGATTTTCCTCGGAGGGAACGGCACCGGCAAGACCCACTTGGCCGTCGGTGTGATTCACGAACTCATGCGCAGCAAGGGTGTGCCCTGCCTGTTCGTGGATTTCCGCGAGCTGCTGCGCCAGATCCGCCACTCCTATGATCCTTCTACCCAGACCACGGAATTCGATGTCCTGAGCCCGGTGTTCGAGGTTCCCGTCCTGCTGCTCGACGATCTGGGAGCTTTTGCCACCACCGCGTGGGAACGCGATACGATCTCTTTCATTTTCACCAGGCGCTATAACGACGAGCGCACCACCATTATCACCACCTACCTGTCAGACAGGCCCACCCCGATGGGCGAAGCCTCCGACGCGGCCGCTCCCTTCTCCAAAGCCGCCCGTGCCCTCGATGAAGCCCGGGCCGCGGTGCGCGAGCGCACCCTGGGCGAGCGCATCGGAGACCAGATGCGCGCCCGCTTGCATGAAATGTGCCGCAAGATCGAGATTCCAGCCCGTGATTACCGCGAGCGCACCCGGACGCAGTAATCATCTGCTGCCTCCTCCCCAGTTTCCTGAAGCTACAATGGATTGAGTGCTCTCCTGCCGCGCTGAGTTTTGTCCTGAACGCGATGCTGAATTCTTCGCCGCCATCCCGGCGAAACCCGCGGTATTCCGCCTGCGGGGTGGCTCCGGCAGCCAGCCGTACGTCAGCAAAACCAGCAATCTGCGCCGCCGCCTCATCCGTCTTCTGGGCCAGCCCGAGCAGCACACCCGGCGGCTAAACCTCCGCGGGCAGGCAGAGCTCCTGGAGTATGCGTTAACCGGCTCCGACTTTGAATCCACCTTGCTGCTCTACCAGTTGCTGCGCGAGAGCTTCCCCAGGAATTACCTCGATCGCCTCAAGCTGCGCTTTGCTCCTCTGGTTCGCCTGCACATGGACAATCGCTTTCCCCGGGCCTCGGTCACGGTGCGCATCAGCCGATTGACAGGGCCGGCGGTGTTCTACGGCCCGTTTCCCTCACGCGCCGCGGCGGAAAAGTTCGCCAACGATTCGCTCGACTTCTTCAAGATGCGCCGTTGCGTCGAGAAGCTCCATCCCGATCCGGCATTTCCCGGCTGCATTTATTCGGAGATGAAGATGTGCCTGGCGCCCTGCTTCAAAGGGTGCACCGACGAGGAATATGCTGCCGAGGTGAAGCGTGTGCGAGATTTCTTCGATTCCGGGGGACGGTCGCTCCTGCGCGAACTCGGCGCCCAGCGGGATCGTGCCTCGACCGAGCTGGACTTTGAGAACGCAGCCGCGATCCACGCTCGCCTGGAGAAGCTGGCCCCGGTGTTAAACCAGCTGCCGGAGGTTGTGCACCGCATCGATCGGCTCTCGGCGCTGATGATCCAGCCTTCGGCAGAAGCGGAGTCGGTCACCCTGTTTCGCATCGAGAAGGGCCGCTGTTCGGAGGGCATTCGATTTGGCCTGAGGCAGGAGAGCGGCCAGCCTCACTCCATGGAAGGCCGCCTGCAGCAGGCCCTGACCGGCGCCCCTCTGGCTGCGGCCGCCAGCGCCCTTGAAACCATGGAGCAGCTTGCCATCCTCCGCCGCTGGTATTACCGAACCAGCAAAACGGGCGAGATCTTCTTTGCCGATGAAAGCGGGGAATTTCCCTGGCGCCGCATTGTGCGGGCGGTTTCGCGCGTTTTCCGCGGTGAGAAGCCTGCGCCCGACCTTAGCGAGTCTGCGCGCGACTACTGGATCAACCGCGGCCGAGAGTCCAATCACGCCGACCACTAGAATTCAGGCGTGGGCGCGGCGCTTGCGAAATACCACTTTCAGGCCTTGCCTCCACCTTTCGTCCACGGCTGCCAGCTCCCATTCGATTTCAGGGGCAATGTAGCGCAACAGGGTGTCGGTGGCTGGATGAATGCGCAGCGCGGGCGCGATCAGGAGCAGCAGGGGCGGTTCCTGCTTCAACTCCACACCGGGGAAATAGCCGAATTTCTGAAATTCTCCGCGCGCCTGATGCCAGCTCACCCGAGCCCAGTAATCCAGCCCCTGCAGCGGCAGGTGGACATCTTCGTCAGCCTTCAGTTCCAGGACGGCAAGCCGATGGTCGCGTGTGACCGTAAGCACGTCGATCATCGCGCGATCAGCCGCCGAAAAAGCCGGCACCTGGGAATACACCGAGTGGCCATCCAGGCGATGATCGAGCGCACGCACATCGCGCACCACCAGCGACTCCAGCCAGCGCTCGGGAGCCAGCCGCCACAGGACTTCGTCGCTGGCCGGCCGTTCGGGCCGGCGCGCATCCGCCAGCCGGTGCACAATCTCCGAAAACAGGGGCTCGGTCTGCTCGCTCAGAACGGTCTCGGAGGGCCCCAGGCCGAAGACGATCTCCTCGCTGTAGCGGAACGATCCCAAGTCCGCGGAGAGACGGGCACGCGCAAACTCCAGTCCGTGGAGGCGAAACGACAGCTCCGCCGCAGAGAGTACGGCAAGCTCAAATTGGTCTACCAGGGCGCGAATCCGCGTGATCGAAGCGGCGAACCGCCGGTGGGCTTCCTCGGAATTCGGGCAGAACACCAGGCGCGTGGCAATGTTGCCGCGATCGCTGGTGTCCTGCGGCAGCAGGGTCAGGCTGCGCTCCTCCAGCTCCCGCATCTCCCAGGCTGCCGCCTCGCGGTTCAGGCAGGCCATTCTTTCCCGCACTATTCCCGACTTCCCCTGAGGCACGACCATCCGGAGACCTGCGACGTGCATGCGGCCCGCCTCACGTTCGCGCAGGTGGTGCAACCATAGAATGCCGAAGGTGAGGGACGCATCGATTGAGGCCTGCGTCTCCTGCGAGTTCACTCCCAGAACGGCAAAAGCCGAGTTCCCTTTTCGCATCCATCCCCGGGCATAGATCGGGCCGAAGGAGGGCTCCAGATCCACACTCGAGCTGAACGCGTCGATCTTGAAATCGGGGAAATAGTGCTCCAGTGCCCGGCGCAGCAGCAGACGGTAGGCTGATCTCTGCGCCCGCTTGGCCGAAGGAGTCCGGACATCGCGCTCCCGGCAGATCTCCAGCTGTGTGGGCTTGGATTTTCCGAAGCGCTGCACGGAGAGCTCGAGGACATCATTGTGCACCTCCGCATCCACAACTCTGCGAACCGCATTTCGCTCCGCCGACCAGAAGTGCAGCACACACTTGTCCCGCTCGGTCGCCAGCGAGTACTTCGCCTCACTCAAGTCGAAAATCACCAATCCATCTTCGACAACCACGGCGCCGTGCGATGCGGCTACGAATTCCTGGATCGTCTGGGCGAGCGATCCCGCCACCAGTGCGGGCAATTCATCCTCCGTGAGTGGGGCCCGGGAACCCGTTGCTTCGGCCTTAGTCTGCCCCCGGCGGCTCAACCGGCGCTGTGATCTACCACACGTGGCAAGCGTTCTGCCGGACCATGGGTTGACCGGCCTTGCAGCCAAACGCCTTCTGAAATTCCGGCATGTTCGCCACCACGCCGTTCACGCGATATTGCCCCGGCGAGTGAGGATCGGTGTAAACCCGCACGCGCGCGGCTTCGGGGGTAATGTTCTGGCACCAGATGCGCGCGTACCCCAGGAAGAATCGCTGTTGCGGGGTAAAGCCATTGATCTTCGCCATGTCCTTGTCTTTGAGCAGGTCCTCGAGTGCAAGGTATGCAATCCGCAGACCGCCGTTGTCGGCTGTGTTTTCCCCCAGCGTCAGTCTGCCGCGCAGATGCAGATCGCCGACCGTGAACCCCTCATACTCCTTCACCACGCAGTCGGTACGGCTGTCGAACTCCTTGCGGTCTTCCGGCGTCCACCAGGATTTGAAGTTACCCTGAGCATCGAATTGACTGCCCTGATCGTCGAAACCATGCGTCAGTTCATGCCCGATCACAGCTCCAATCGCGCCATAGTTCACGGCATCGTCCAGGCTCTGATCGTAGAAGGGTGGCTGCAAGATCCCCGCAGGAAAGGTGATGTCGTTAAACGGAGGCCGATAATAGGCGTTGACCGTCGGCGGTGACATGCTCCAGTCGCTCCGGTCAACCGCTTTGCCAATCTTCCCCAGCTGCCGGTTGAATTCGAAATGATTGGTGCGCACGGTGTCCTCGGCGAACTCGCCGCGAACAATTTTCAGCTTGCTGTAATCACGCCACTTGTCGGGATACCCGATGTTGTTGCGGATGGCATCCAGCTTGACCTGCGCCTGCTTCTTGGTGGTGTCGGTCATCCACGAGAGGTCCTTGAAATCTTGGGCCATCGCATTTTCAATTCGCTGCACCATCTGGAGAGTGCGCTCTTTGTTTTCAGGACCGAAGTATTCGTCCACATAGGGGCGACCCAGCAGTTGGCCAAGCTGGCGGTCGGTCCGCTCCACACACTGTTTCCAGCGCGGTTGCATCTCCTTCTGCCCTTGCAGGTACTGCCGCTCAAAGCGGAAGTCCTCGTCCACGAAGCGCAGGGCAAGAAGCGGAGCCGTGCTTCGAACCAGGTGCCAGCGAAGGTAAATCTTCCACTGCGCCAGGGGAATGGAATCGATCAGCGGGCTCACGGTGCGGAAGAAATCGGGGTTAATCACGTTGAGGAACGAGAATTCCGGCGCACCCGCGTCCTGAAAGTAGGCGATCAATTCGAAATTTGGTGCGACCGAGCTGATCTCCTCCACCTTCATCCAGTGATCGCGTTTTGCGGGGTTACGGCGCTCAGCACGGTCCATGGAGGCGTTGGCCAGACTGGTCTCGATATCCATGACCACCTTGGCATTGGCGGAAGCCGCCGGCGGTGCGTCGCCCAGCAACTGCAGCATCTTCTGCACATGCTCCAAATAGCGCTGCCGTGTTTCGACGGACTTGGCGTCGTTGTTCAGGTAGTAGTCGCGGTCGGGCAGGCCCAGGCCACCCTGGTCAAGGTTGGCTACGCTGCGCGTCGCATCGTGAAGGTCGGGCGCCTGCGTAAAATTGAACAGTGCGGGAACGCCTTTGGTGTGCAGCAGCGCCACCGCACCGATCAGTTCTTTCTTGTTGCTGATTTTGTCGACCGACTTCAGCAGCGGCTCGATGGGGGTTGTGCCCTGCGCTTCGATTCCAGTAAGGTCCATGCAGGAAGCGTAGTAGTCGCCCAGCTTCTGCATGATCTCAGTGCGCGCTGGGTCGGGCGCGGCCGCCTTCTCCAGCAGCCCGCGTAGATCCTTGTAATTGTTCTCCTGCAGCTCGTTGAATCGGCCCCAGCGTGACTGGTCGGGGGGAATGGGGTTGCGCACCATCCATCCACCGCAGGCATACTTGTAGAAGTCCACACAGGCATCGACGCTCGTATCCATGTCCGTGAGATCAAGTCCGCGAGTCTTAGCGCCAGCCGTGGCGCCACTACCCGCTTGCGCCCATGCCAGACTGGCCAGGCAGCAGGCAAGCATCGGCAATATCCATCTCTCATGAAAGCGCATGGATCTCCTCAACTCAGGCCAAAACAAGGTAGTCTAAACCAGGCCTGGAGAAAATTTCGGTGTTGGCTGCTGGTAACGGGACGAGTCGAAGACACGCGGGGAATCGACGACTTTCGCTGCCTCTCCGATCATCCGTCGCTAAAACACCTTGAAATGGATGGTCAGGTACTTCTTGGGATTCTCGCGAATCGCCTGCACCAGGGTGCGAGTCTCAACCAGCATCTGATCGGCGTTCACATAGAGCGAAGGATCGCGCAGTAGCTTACCCGCTGTGCCCTCGCCGGCCTCCAGCCGATCCATGATCGTGGAGAGCTTGGAAATCGTATTGTCCAGCTTGTTGGCGAAGGCCTGGTCGCGCGTGAATTTCCCCAGCGCTCCCTTGCCTTCGTTCACATCCGCCATCAGCTTGTTGACCTTCTCGACGGTGGCATTCGTATTGTTGTAGAGGGTGGGGTCCTTCAGCAGCTTGCCCACCGTTCCCTGGCCCTTGTTGATCTCATCGATGATCTGGTTGAGATGATCGACAGCTTCATTGGCTTTGTTGTAGAGCTCATCGCTCGCGATCAGCTTGCCGATGCTGCCCTTGCCCGAGCTCATCTCGTTCACCATGCGCTGGACCTCAGACAGGGTGGAATTCAGGCGGTTGTACAGATCCTGATCGTAGATCAACTTGCCGATGGAGCCCTGCCCGCTCTCGATGAAGCTGACGATGCGGTCGATGCGGCGCACCAGAACGTCAATGTTCTGCAGGCTGGTCTGGCTGGCGCGGATCATATCCTGGAGATCAGGCTGATCGCGAATTGGCAGGACGTCGCCGTCGTGCACCTCGCGTCCTTTGGCCTGCGTGCTGTTGATGTCCACGAACGATTCGCCCAGCACGCCCACCGTGGCCATCGTTGCCACGGAGTCCGTACGAATGTCCGGCGCGAAGGTCTTGTTGACCTTCATCACCACTTCCACCGGAGTCAGGCCATGGCTGGGCACTACCTGAATGGTCTTGACGTTGCCGATGTCCACGCCCTGCAGGCGCACGGGAGCGCCCACGCGCAAGCCGCCCGCGTTGTCGAAGTAGGCCTTCAGGGTGATCTTCCGCGACAGGAATCCGCCTGAGCCGGTCATCAGGAAGATGAGCACGCCCAGAACTGCAGCAGCAAAGAGAACCGTCACCCCAACCCGCAGCTGCGCCCACTTGACCTGACGTTGACTCGGCAAATCTCCCCCGCCCCAGGCGTGAAGTCAACACATTGGCACGGAAACAAGAGAAGGCATGATAACAAAACCGCCGCTAAGAGTCAGCAGCGGAGCAGGCTGGGGACACGGGACAAGGGGCGGAGTGGAAAGCTCAAGCCTGGAGGCCGCGCGGGTCCAAGCGAAAGCCGCGTGTGAGGCAGGCTGCCAGCAAGTAGGCCGCGGCCCCGCAGGCCAGCGTTGCACTCAGCCCGAACTCGATGGCCATGGCCATCGCCAGCACCGAGCCCAGCACGCTGGAGGTGGCATTCATCGCCCAGGCCCACTCGACGATGTTGTCGGACCCGCGCCTGGCCTCCAGCATCCTCAGGCCGGCGGGAAAAGGCATGCCCATGGCGAAGCCGAGCGGCACCAGCAGAACGGCGCTCATCGCCAGTTTGACCGCATAAGGCGAGCCCACCATGGCTCGCAACACCGCCGGCAGCAGCCAAAGGTAGAGCAGGAGTGCGCCCGCCACCAGCAGGGTTGGAAGCCACACTGTTCCGGGATCCGCCAGCCATTTCCTGGAAACCGCGCTCCCCACTCCGCTGGAGAGCAGCATCAGAAACACCACCACGGTGAGTGCGTAGATGGGATGGCCCAGGAAGAGGACCAGGCGCTGAATCAAGGTGACCTCGACCACGATATAGGCCAGCCCGATCGCGATGAAGTAAGCCAGCGGCGGAGCGCGCGGAACACGGTGTTTGCCTTGCCGCCCCAGCGTCAGCAGCAGCGGCAACAGCAGGAAGGCGACCACTGCCAGCAACGAGATCACCAGGACCATGAGCAGCACCACCACGCCCATGTTCACTTTCCAGTCGATCGCCGACTGGGTCCCAGGTTGACGCAGCAACTGGCTCGGCTTCAGCGTGAAGAAGAAAAACGGAGCGCTGTCGTGTACCGGCGCCACGTTGTAGGGATAGGTTTGGGCAAACGCCTGCGGCCTTCCTGCCAGGATCAGGTCGCGAAAGGCGCCCGGGCCGGACGAATCCAGATTGGCTGGCCGCGATTTCTCGGCATCTGACGGAAGAAACAGGGGCACGAGATTCGCATGCTTCTCCAGGTGACGGCGAACTGCCCACTCCTCCTGCTCGGTGAACGGCGTCCTCTTGGCTAGCACGGTTACCGGCCGCCCATCCTCGTTCAAATTTCCGTCGGACACCACGATAAAGTTGCGCCCCAAGTTGCCGCTGCCCAGCGCTTCCATCGCCTGCGACACTACCCTCAACGCCTCTCGCGGCTGCCGGAATTCCCAGCGGGTAATGGCAATGAAGCCCGATGGATTCAGGTGGTCGAAATACTCGCGAAAGGCCTCGACCGTGTAGAGGTTGTTTTCGCTGAGCGAGAATGCCCCGGCAGCGGTCGAGGCCCAGGTGTCCACCAGGGTCATCTGCAGTACGTCGAACGTCCGGCGGCTGTGCCGGATCCAGGAGCGCCCGTCACTTACCCCAATGTGCACCTGGGGTTGCTGGTAGAGGTGGTATGACCAGCCGGCGTAGCGCCCACGCATGATGTCGTCGGCAATGATGGGGTTGATCTCGATCGCGGAGACGCTGGGGCTGCCGTTGGCCACGGCGCGCAGCACGTCCACGCCGCCTCCCGCCCCGATGATGGCGTACTCGCCCCGGGGGCGGAGAATGTTGGTGACGGACGGCGCGGCCGACATCAGATTGTCCTCGTAGTCGCTGCCTTCCCACTCTTCGGCGGGATTGTGCGCCATGATGTAGGTGGAGGCGTCGGCATCGATCACGATCACCTTGGCGCCGTTCTGGCTGTCCACTTCCACACGGGAAATAGCGTTCCACTTGGCGAATTCCACCCATGGCTGGTCGCGGCGCGCGCCCTTGGCGTAGATAATGTCGATCAACCTGCCGGAGCGATTGAGGACGATCAGGCTTGCGAAGATCGCGGTGAGCGCAATGCCGGTAGTCTTCTGCCGCCGATCGAGGGCCCACGTCCAGCTTCCCGCGCTCATCACCACGCCAGCGAACAGCACCGTGTTGGGACCACCCAGCCTGTTCAGGAGGCCGACAATCGCCAGGCAGGCGAGCGCGCCGCCCACTAAATCGGCTGCGTAGAGCCGCGAAATCTCCCGCGTCCGGCGGGCGAAGAGCACGGCGAATAGAAGCCCGGTGAAGAAAAACGGCAGCGCCGATACCAGGTAAATGGCGGAGAGGCGAAGGAAATTTCCCAGGCTGAGAGAGAGAAAAACCGGCACATGCAGGTCGATCTCCAGCACCAGCAGCATCAGCACCGCATTGATGGCGCACACTGCGCTGCCGATGGTTTCTACCGGCCAGCGCAGCAGTCCGGCCTTGGCCAGATAGGCGAAAACGCCGCCGGCGCCCAGTCCCAACAGGGCAATCGAAATCGCCAAGAATGCAAAATGGTAGAAAAGAATTACGGAGAACAGGCGGGTGAGCGCAAGCTCCAGCAGCAGGCTGGCAAAGCTCACCATCATGACTGCAGTCAGAAGCCGTATGCTGCTTTTCTCTTCCGCTACCTGGCGCGCGATGCCTGGCGCGAGCAGTGTTTCCGCCATCGTGCTCCCGTGGGCAAAACGCCCGATCAGTTCTCTAAGATCACCTGCGCCACCGCATGCTCTTCGGTATGGGACATGGACAACGAGGCTCGCTTCACTCCCAGCCGGTTCGCAAATTCAGCCGCCACGCCGGCAAAGATGATGGTGGGCCGGCCTCCCGGCTCGCGCCCGACTTCCACGTCGGTCCAGGCCACACCGCTCTTCCAGCCGGTGCCGATGGCCTTCAGCGCCGCCTCCTTGGCGGCAAACCGCGCCGCATAGCGCTCTGCCCGGTTGCTCTTGGAATCGCAGTAGCGGATTTCGGCTTCCGTAAAAACGCGCCTCAAGAAGCGGTTCCCAAAGCGCGCGATGGCTGCCGCCACCCGCGGGACTTCCACGATATCGATGCCCGTGCCAACGATCATAGAGTGCGCTGCAGATCCCCCCCGGTCGTGAAACGCGATTTAAAGTAACACACCGGAAATCCCGTAGGCGCGGAAATGAAGGACGGGAAATCACCGCCGAGGGACACAGAAGCGGTGAACCGAGCGGGGATCGCTGGATGACAACCCTGCCTGCAGCTAGCCCTTCAGGTACTTCTCCTCCAGAACTCTGCGGTGATGCAGCTCATGCCCAGCAACGATGTAGGCAAGGGCGCGCACGCTAACCTCGCTCTTGTTGGCTACTCCCCGCCGCGTCCACGCCTCGGGAGGAAGATGCTGAAACAGATCTAGAGTAGCGCGCCGCACATCCTCGAATTCCGATGCCAGGTCCGCCAGCCGCACTTGCTCAAAGGGACCGTAACGGACGTAGTCATCCTGCTCGAAGCCTTCCATCGGAGTCGCATCGTTGCGCGCAATACGCAGGGCGCGATAAGCAAAAACCCGCTCCGAATCGGTGAGGTGCCCAACCACTTGCTTGATGCTCCACTTGTCCGCGGCATAACGGTATCCGGCGCGCTCTTCCGGGATGCCGCGCAGCAGCGCAAGCGTCTCCGGCAATTGGCGCTCCAGGCTGACCAGTATGTCCGCTTGCGGCACAAGCGAAATATAGCGGCTGTAATACGGGTTGTACTCATTGGCTGGCGGGGCGGCAATAGCAAGCTCGCTCATGTTTTGTCTCCTGCTGCGTGAAGGGCTCCCGTGGCCCCTCAAACCTGGATTGCGATGACGACCTGTTTGTGACCCATCAGGCGGCTGAACACATCGCCTACACGCTTCCAGAAATATTTCCGGCTCAACAAGCGCTGAGCCTTTTCGGCGGTGCTGCCTTCCACGATGGCTGCCTGGGCATCGACCCACGCGCCCTTCAGCGTGCCACGCATATCGCAGGGTGCGATCTTCACGTGGGGATTGTTGCGGATGCGCTTGACCTTCCAGGCATCGTCCGTGGTGTACACGTAGAAGGTCCCAGGCGCCTCTTCCGCAAACCACACCGGAGTGCGCACTCCCGCCCCGTCCTTGCGATAGCTCTCAATGCTGAGATAGTTCTGATTGGCAAACTGCTCTGTCACGCCCTTGCCCATGGCATTCCTCCGCTGACTCTAGCGGTGCTCGGGCTTGGGCACCAGCGACCGCAGGATCAGGTTCATCACGCTGAGCACGATCGCGCCCAGAAACGCCGCCCAAAAGGTGTTGATGTGAAATCCCGGCACCAGGCGCGCCGTCAGCTTCAGCATCAGCGCGTTGATGACGATCCAGAAAATGCCCAGCGTCAGGATGGTCAACGGAAATGTCACCACCTTTAACAGCAAGCCCAACGTTGCGTTAATCAGGCCAATCACCAGGGCGGCCAGCAACGCTGTGCCGATGCCATCCACCTGGAAGCCCGGAACAATGTAGGTGACCAGCAGCAAACTGATTGCGCTTAGCAGCCAGTTGATCAGCAGTCGCATGGTGCTCCCTCCCACAATAGATGTGCAAAAGGCCGCCCGGATGCGGCGGCCCTTAAACCACGGAAGTTTACTGCCGGCTAGCGCTTGACGTCGATCTTCAAATTCATCACAACTGTTTTGCGGCTGTCGAAGGAACTGACCGTCTTGGTGTCGCTTCTGCTGCCGTTGGCTTCGGCGTAAACCTGGTAGTCCACGTTGAGCGAGAGCGCGGTAAAACGATAGTTGCCGTCCTTGTCGGCGATGTAGGTGCGGACGCCCAGCGTCTTGGTGTTTTTCAGGTAGACCACAGCATCAGGGATGCCGGCGTCGGCTGCATCCAGCACCTGGCCCTGCAGCGTGCGCGTGGTTCCCAGCTTGTCGTCCGACTTGTCCTTGGCAGTTGTGCCGAAGGCCCAGAGACAGAATGCGACTGCAGCCGCCAGCGACATTGCAACCCTGAGTGCTTTTTTCATGGCCCACTCTCCCTGCAAACAAGACAAGTAAAAGCCTTATAATTCAATAACTTGCACGGAAGCTGAATTGTCCAGACCCGCAACCGGCAACCCATCAGTTTAGATGCAGGCTGATGTCCACCCGCTCATCGTTCTCGATGTGCACTTTGGTCTCAGGCCTGGAGCTGCCCTTTGGGGTCTTCACCTCAGCCCACACGATGTAATCGGCCTGCCCTGTGGGCACGCGCTGCGCAAACTCGCCCATCGTGTTCGACAACAGTTCCCACTTCGCCTTCTTCTGATCGGCGCGGCGAATCTTCACCCGGACACCCCGAACCACGTGGCCGTCGGCGCTGAACACGGTTCCAAATATGAGTGCGTAATCCTTGCGGAGCTCCTTGCCGCTTTCGGCAAACAGGAGCGCGGACGTCAGAAGCAATCCCAGGCAGGCAACAAAGAGAGCCCACAACAGCGCGCCACGAACCGATCTGAGCTTTGCAGCAGGAAGGAGCGCGGGCAGCGGTAAAGAATCGCACATGAGATTATGAGTAGTCTCCGTCTTCGCTTTCCTCTTCCTCTTCTTCCTCCTCCTCTTCTTCCTCCTCGATTTTGCTCAGCTCCAGGGGCTCCACGGTAACCACCTCGAAGTCAGTGCCGCACTCCGGGCAGGATACCACCTCACCTTCCTCGACCTCGTCCACTTCCAGGTCGATGTCGCTCTCACACTCGGGACAAACTACCATGATTGCGGCCTCCTCTTGCGGTTGTCTGGGCGATAGCTGCCGGCCTGCCGCTGATATATTTAGAGTCTCTCGCGCACAGCGTCAAAGAAAATCTTATACTCGGCCTGCAATGCCCAAGACAAGATCGCGCGGCAAATTGTTCCTGACTGGTTTTCTATTGATGACGGCGCCCTCCCTGATAGTTGCACAAACCCCCAAGCCTCATCCGAAGGATGATGGGCCACCGCTGAGCCGCGATCCACTCTTTGTGGGGGAGAGTACGCATCCCGCGCCGTCCCGCCGCAAGGCGGCGCCGGATCCGGCGATCGCGGCGGCGCTGCGAGAGGTCTCTCCGCTGCGGATTCGCGCCACCATCGAGAAGCTGGCGAGCTTTGGCACGCGGTTGACGATCTCGCCTGCGGATGCCCCGTCGATCGCCTCCGGCCATGGTATTGGCGCGGCCCGCCAGTGGATCAAGTCGGAATTCGAGCGCTACGCGCGCGATTGCGGCGGCTGCCTGGAGGTCAAGACTGACAGCTTTGTCGAAGAGCCGATGCGGCGCATCCCCAAGGCAACGGAGATCGTCAATATCTACGCCGTGCTCCGGGGAACCGACGCCGAAGCGGCGAAACGCATCTACCTCGTGACCGGGCACTACGATTCGCGGCCGTCCAACGATCAGGACACGGCGGCTGCGGCTCCAGGCGCGAATGACGACGGCAGCGGCACCGCTGTTTCGCTGGAATGCGCGCGCGTGCTGAGCAAGCATCGCTTTCCCGCCACCATCATCTTTCTGACCGTCGCCGGAGAGGAGCAGGGTCTGAACGGCAGCCGACACTTTGCCAAAATGGCACGCGAGCAGGGATGGAACCTGGAAGCGGTGCTGAACAACGACATCGTGGGTGGCGACCGCACCCCCGGTCAGGATGCCAGTGTCGTCCGTGTCTTCTCGGAAGGCATTCCCGCAACCGCCGGTGACCCGGAGATCAAAACCATTCGCACCCTGGGAGCAGAAGGCGATTCGCCCTCGCGTGAGTTGGCCCGCTATATCCGTGAGACAAGCCGGGTTTATCTCCCCGCCACGTTCGGCCCCAAGCTGATCTTCCGGCCCGACCGCTACCTCCGCGGTGGCGACCACACCTCCTTTAACGAGCAGGGCTTCGCCGCGGTGCGCATGACCGAATACCGGGAGAACTATAACCATCAGCACCAGGACGTGCGCACCGAAAACGGCATCGAGTATGGAGACCTGCCCAAGTTCGTGGACTACGAATACGTGGCCAACGTGGCCCGCCTCAATGCGGCCACCCTGGCGTCGCTGGCTTCGGCTCCCGCTCCCCCCTCGAACGTACGGCTGGAAACGCGTAAACTGGAGAACGATTCCACCCTGCTCTGGGACCCTTCCCCGGGCGGATCGGCCGCAGGCTACGAGGTACTATGGCGTCCGACAACCGCGCCGGAGTGGGAGAATGTTCAGGCAGTTGGAAAGGGAACGCAGGTGACCATCGATCGCTCCAAGGACAACGTTGTCTTCGCGGTGCGCGCGGTCGATGACAGGGGACATCGCAGTCTCGCTGTGCTGCCCAAGCCCGAACGCTAAGCTCGACTGAGTGCGACCTATGAATCGACGCATGTTTACTGGACGGGAGATGACGCTCAGTCTCCCCCCCTTTACCCGCGCGGTGGTGTGGCTGCTGGCCATCAATACAGGGATCTTCCTGCTGCTGGCGTTGCTGTCGCGGGTGATGCCCGACACGGTGATCGAAGTGATTCGCTGGTTCGGCCTCTCTCCCGCCGCCGTGATGCATGGGCTGGTCTGGCAGCTGGTCACTTATTCCTTTCTCCACCTGGCTTTCATGCACTGGTTCGGAAACATGCTCGGCCTTTGGATGTTCGGCTCGTCCTTCGAGACCTCTTGGGGCAGCCGCCGATTCCTGGAGTTGTACTTTGCAGGAGTGTTGGGAGGCGCGCTGTTCAGCGTGCTACTCGCCTACACGCGCGTGTTGGGTTCGCCGGCAGGGGTTACCATCGGCGCTTCGGGCGGGGTTTACGCGGTGCTGATGGCGTTCGGCATGGTGTACGCCGAGAACGAGATCATGCTGATCCCCTTCCCCTTCCGCATCAAGGCCAAGTACTTTGTCGCCATCCTCATCGTGGTCACGGTGTTCTTTTCACTCGACGAGCGCGGCGGCACCAACTACCTGGCCCATCTCGGCGGCCTGCTCTTCGGCTACCTCTACGTCAAGTTTGGTCGCCGCGGCCTGACGCAGGGCGTCAGCGAGCGCTATTTCAATCTGCGCAACTCTTATTACCGCTGGAAGCGGCGGCGCGCGGCGCGCAAGTTTGAGGTTTACATGCGCAAGCACGATCGCGTCGTCAGTTTCGATGATCAGGGAAACTACCTCGGCCCCGAAGATGCCAAGAAGAAGGGCAACGGCGAGGGGCGCTCGCCCTGGGTGAATTGAGCCGCGCGCCAATGACTCGGCCAACGAGTGTGTGCCTCATCAGGCAGCTGGGCGAATACCGGCTCGCGCAAGCGATCTGCGGGTTTCAACTTGCCCAATTACCTACTTTTCGGCGGTGATGTCCACCAGTTGCTCGTACACTGTCTCCACCACGCACAGGTTGCCCAATCGGCTCCAATACTTGTGAACCTCTGGGTCTTCCTGCGCCTCGCGCCGGCTCCTGTCTGAGCTCCAGTAGCGCAGGTTGAAGTAGCGGCCGGGCTCGATGGTGTCCCGATACAGCCGGTCGCGGCTGTACCCTTTTCGCGTCATGACAACGTAGAGTGCGCGCAAAACCTCCAGCGTCTGCTGCTCCATGCCTTCGTTCGGCCGAACAATGGCAATCGCCAATATTTCCTGTTCCATCACGCCTCCGCTGGAACTACCTGCGGCGTCCGTCGCGCCCAGCGCGAGATTCCGCCCGCCGGCGAGAATGTGACCTGCCTTCGGAAACCTGGTCTTCACTGCCCACCGGGTGCAGACGCATCAGATTGGTCGAACCCGAGGCGCCCGCTTTGCCCGAGATGATTCCAATCACATCGCCGGGCTTCACCAGTCCCAGCTCGCGCAATCGCGCTCCTGCGCCTCGCGCCATCCGCTCCGCGGAAGGCTCGTAATCGATGGTAAAGGGATGCACGCCCCAGAGCATGTTCAGCCGGTTGGCGACGCCTGGATAGTAGGCGAAGCCGAATATCGGGCAGATGGGACGGTACTTGGATACCAGCCGGGCAGTATTGCCGGTCTGAGTGAACACGGCAATGGCCTTCATATCCAACACGCGCGCCGCGTGGGCGACGGATTCGCAAATGGTCTCCGAGATCGAGAGCGGATGCTCGCTGCGCCGCCGGTAAGGCCGCGCGTCCTCCAGGTGAGTTTCCGCCCCTACAATGATTCTCGCCATCATGTTCACGGCTTCGCGCGGATAGCGGCCGCTGGCGGTCTCGGCGGACAGCATCACTGCGTCGCTGCCGTCGAAGATCGCGTTGGCTACATCGCTGGCTTCGGCGCGGGTGGGACGGGGATGGTCGATCATCGACTCCAGCATCTGCGTAGCAGTGATAACCGGCTTGCGCCATTCCGCCGCGCGTCGAATCACGTGCTTCTGGATGACCGGGACTCGTTCGGGAGGAACCTCCACCCCAAGATCGCCGCGCGCCACCATCACGCCGTCCGCCACCTCCAGGATGTCTTCCAGATTGTCGATGGCCTGCGGCTTCTCGAGCTTGGCGATTACCGGCACGATGCTGCCCTTCTGCTCGATCATGCTCTTGGCCTGCTGCACATCACGCGCGGTGCGCACAAATGACAACGCCACCACGTCCACGCCGTGCTCCAGGCCAAACTGGAGGTCGCGGCGGTCCTTTTCCGTCAGCGAGGGCAGGCTCACCGGCGTGCCCGGCAAATTGATGCCCTTGTGCTCGCCCAGCAGGCCTCCGTTGACCACCGTGCATTGCACGTCCTGCCCCTGAACCGAGCGCACCCGCAATTCGATTAGTCCGTCGGAAAGCAGAATTCGCCCACCAGCCTTGACTTCGCGCGCGATGGGAAACTCGGTCGAGATCAGGGACGCGGTGCCCGGAACCCGCCTCGATGTGATGGTGACTCGCGAACCTGTCTTGAGAAGAACCGGAGCGTGTCCGGCGAGGGACCCGGTGCGCATCTTCGGCCCCTGCAGATCCTGCAGGATGCAGATGCTTCGGCCCTCCTCGGCAACGATCTTGCGAAGCAGGCTGATCAGCCGCCGATGCTCCTCATGAGTGCCGTGGGAGAAATTAAGCCGCGCCACATCCATGCCTGCGCGCAGCAGGTCGCGCACTATGGACTCAGAATTGGTCGCCGGCCCTAGCGTGCAGACGATCTTGGCGCGCCGCGCGGACAACGTGCGCAGCTCGCCGGCATCGCTTCCGAGACCCGCAACAGGCTTGAACTCAATCTCGCGCATGAATGCTTGTTTTCAGCGATTCTAACAAATGGAGAATGATCCCCCGCTGCAGGATCGAGCGCCCACCTATCGCGCGTTCGCGGCTGCGGGCGAGGACAATCCGCTGGTGAGAACAATCAGGAAACGGCTAGCGGGTGCCCACGGGTTGATTGACGACGGGAATTCCTGTGCTGGTTTCGACCAGTGCCCGGGGGAACAGCAAGGCGTTGAACTCGGCCCCCACCAGCACGATCACGGAAATGATGTACATCCACACCAGCAGCACGATGGCGGTTGCCAGGGATCCGTAAAACAGGCTGTACTGGGCGAAGTGCCGTACGTACGCCCCAAACACCGCGGTGGCTGGAAACCACAGGGCGGTAGCCAGCGCCGAGCCGGGCAGCACGCTGTGCCATCGCTGGGTGCGCGGAACTGCGTGATGATAGATCAGCGACATCACCGACACGCCGGTCAGCCCGGCAATCAGCCAGCGGATCACCGTCCACAGGATCAGGATGTAGGGTTCAATCTCGTGCCCGAGTTCCTGCGTTATGCGGCCGGCCATACGCGCTTCGATCTGGCTCCCGAAGGCGACCAGCACCGTGGCAAAGGTCAGCGGGATCCCGGCCATGATCACCAGTCCAAATGCGATCAGCCTCTCCTTGACCACGCCCCAGACCTTGGGAAAGCGATAGGCATTTCGAAAGCCCTCCATCCAGGAGATCATTACCCCCGAAGCCGTCCACAGGGTGATGAGCGAGGCGGCGACCAGCACCTGCACAGGCTGGTCGGTCGCAGTCTTGAAATAGGCCTCGGTGGTCGCCGAGGAGCCGGGAGGAAGGATCTTGGCCACCAGCGCCGCGATCTGTTGAATGGTGGTGGTTTGGGAGAAGGAGGCGAGGATGGCGGCGGTGAGCATCAGCGCCGGAAACATCGTCAGGATGGAAGAGTAGGCCGCTCCCTTGGCCACGCCAAAGGCATCGTGTTCAAAGGCCCGCCAGAAGGCCAGCCTGAACAGGCGGAAGAAGCGGTCGGCTACCCTCATATCTAACTTCTCTGTCTTCTCCTTGACTGAACTCCACCCCCGGAGATCCGGCATCTGCTCGGCGTTCCCGGGGAGAGAAACAAAACAAAAGGGGCGACCTCAGCATCGCCCCATGCGTTTCTTGGTGCTAATTTTCCACTGACAGACTCCAGCGGAAGGAATTACTCTGCCGCCAACTCCTCGGCCTCGCCTTCCTGGCGCATCATTTCCAGGGCCCGTTCGGCTTCTTCGTAAGCCGCCGTGACCTCCTCCTGCACCTTGGCGGCTTGTTCCTCGAGCTCCGGCGACAGCCGGATGTTCCGGTAATACTCCATGCCCGTGCCCGCGGGAATCAGGCGGCCCACAATCACGTTCTCCTTTAGGCCGCGGAGATGATCCACCGCCCCCTGGATGGCGGCTTCCGTGAGCACGCGCGTGGTCTCCTGGAACGACGCAGCGGAGATGAAGGAATCGGTAGAAAGCGATGCCTTGGTGATTCCCAGCAGCAGCGGTCGGCTGGTCGCCGGACGTCCGCCCTGAGCGATCGAGCGCTCGTTTTCCTCCAGGAAGCGGAACTTGTCCACCTGCTGGTCGAGCAGGAACTGGGTGTCGCCGACGTCTTCCACTTTGCGCCAACGCATCATCTGGCGGACGATCACCTCGATGTGCTTGTCGCTGATGTTGACGCCCTGCAGACGGTAGACCTCCTGGATCTCGTTCACCAGGTAGGCCTGCAGCTCCTTTTCGCCCAACACGGCCAGGATGTCGTGCGGATTGAGCGGGCCGTCCATCAGCGGTTCACCCGCCTTCACGCGCTCGCCTTCCTGCACGTTGATGTGCGCTCCGCGCGGCACCAGGTACTCCTTCTCCGTGCCGTTATCCGCAGTGACGTACACCTTGCGCTGGCCCTTGGTGATCTCGCCGAACTTGACGGTGCCGTCGATCTCGCTGATCACCGCCGTTTCATGCGGCTTGCGGGCTTCGAACAGCTCCACCACGCGCGGGAGACCGCCGGTGATGTCCTTGGTCTTGGTGGTTTCACGCGGGATCTTGGCCAGCACGTCGCCGGGCGAGACCTCGTCGCCGTCCGCCACCATCAGGTGCGCGCGCGAGGGCAGCAGGTAGCGCTTGGTTCCCGCCTTGCTCGAACCCTTGATCACAATTGCCGGCTGATGCTTCTCATCCGGCGATTCTGTGACCACGTGCCGCGAGAGACCGGTGACCTCGTCCACTTCTTCGTGCAGCGTCAAACCCTCGTGCAGGTCCTTGAACTGCACCGTGCCGCCGATTTCCGTCAGGATGGCGAAGGTATAAGGATCCCATTCCACCATCACCTGCCCGAGTTGCACCGGGCTGCCGTCCTCCACCTTCAGCTTGGCGCCGTACACCACCGAGTAACGCTCCTTTTCGCGTCCCTTCTCGTCGATGACGGCGATGGAGCCGTTGCGGTTCATCACCACCAGGTCGCCGGCCTTGGAGCGCACCGTCTGCAGGTTGATGAACTTCACCAGCCCATTGTTCTTGGCGTCCAGCCGGGACTGCTCCGACACGCGCGACGCCGTGCCGCCGATGTGGAAGGTGCGCATCGTGAGCTGCGTGCCGGGCTCGCCGATGGACTGTGCCGCAATCACACCGACTGCTTCACCCAGCTCCACCAGGCGTCCCGAGGCCAGGTTGCGCCCGTAGCACATCACGCACACACCGCGCTTCGCCTCGCAGGTGAGCACCGAGCGGATCTTCACCTTCTCGATGCCCGCCGCCTGGATGGCTCCTGCCAGGTCCTCGGTGATCTCCTGGTTGACGTCCACGATCACGTTGCCTTCGTAGTCCTTGATTTTCTCCAACGACACGCGGCCGACCACGCGATCGCGCAGCGGCTCGATGATGTCGCCCGCTTCTACGATCGATCCCACGTAGATGCCGTCCACCGTTCCGCAATCGTACTCGCTGATGATCACGTCCTGAGCCACGTCCACCAGGCGGCGGGTCAGGTAGCCGGAGTCGGCGGTCTTCAACGCCGTATCGGCCAGGCCCTTGCGCGCACCGTGGGTGGAGATGAAGTACTGCAACACCGTCAGCCCCTCGCGGAAGTTGGCGGTGATGGGCGATTCGATGATCTCTCCCGAGGGCTTCGCCATCAGGCCGCGCATCCCCGACAACTGGCGGATTTGCTGCTTCGATCCGCGCGCGCCGGAGTCGGCCATGACGTAGATCGGGTTGATCGAGCCTTCCTTGTCCGCCTTCTGCATCACGCTGAACATCTCGTCGGCTACCTTCTCGGTAATCGCCGACCAGATCTCGATCACCTTGTTGTACCGCTAGCCGTTGGTGATGGCGCCGTCCAGGTACTGCTGGGTCACCGAGATCACCTGTTTCTCG
>Ga0187788_10000063_pt1 | contig 23871 bp, 24 predicted proteins | sample 1015_BV01_MP10_2_FD_133008 | JGI IMG/M metagenome (GOLD analysis project Ga0187788, IMG submission 133008) | Tropical peat soil microbial communities from peatlands in Department of Meta, Colombia - 1015_BV01_MP10_20_MG | ecosystem: Environmental > Terrestrial > Soil > Wetlands > Peat | place...
GTCCATGTCACATTGCTGGAAAGCGGAGGTCTGCAGCTCAGCCCCCCGGCGCAGGAACTGAACCAGGGAACCATTGTCGGCGACCCTTATGCCAGCCCAAAATTGACGCGCCATCGCCAGGCTGGGGGCACCGTTCACCTGTGGAATACGCGGGTGGGCGATGCCGAGGGCGCCAAGTACGTGCCGCTGGACGAAATCGATTTCGAAGCGCGCGCCTGGACGGAAATGAGCGGATGGCCCTTCGAGCGGCGCCATCTGGAGCCGTTCTACTGTCGTGCCCAAAGGCTCTGCGGTCTCGGCGTATTCGACTATGACGGTCACAGCTGGACAGATGCTGAACACCCGCCCTTGCCCCTCACCGGCGACCGCCTGACCACCAGAATCTACCAGTTCGGCGCCGGGCAGATCTTCACCAAAACCTATCTCGACGAACTTCGGCAAGCAAGCAATATTTCCCTCTGCTACCACGCGAACGTAACCGGGCTGGAAACGGACGCCAGCGGCCAGCGAGTGGCGAGTGCACGGGTGGCGTGCCTGCGGGGCCGGGCCTTCGTCGTCAGAGCCAAGGCTTTTGTTCTCGCGGGGGGCGCAATCGAGAACGCCCGCCTGCTGCTGCTCTCCAACCAGCGTCACCCGCAGGGCCTGGGCAACCAGCACGGCTGGGTGGGCCGCTGTTTCATGGAGCATCCGCGCGATTACTCGCTTACGCTGATGCCCAAGGATGGCCGCCTGCTCGAGGAAGCGGCCTTCTATGCGCCTCACGCGGCGTCGGGGGTCCTGGTGATGGGACGGCTCGCCCTGCGCCAGGAAACCATGTGCCGAGCGGCGCTGCCCAACATGTCGGTCACGCTGCTGCCCCAGCCAAACGAACCATGGTTGATTTCCGCCCTGGGCTTGGACCGCTTATGGGGACGGCGACGAAGCTTTCCAAGCAGCCAGCCAGGATGGTCCCTGGCGAAGCGGAAGGCGCGGAATTTTGGAGGGTTTCGGCTGCTGATCAACCTTGAGCAAATTCCGAACCAGGAAAACCGGATTGTGCTGGGGCGAAAGCGTGACGCCCTCGGTCAGCCGAAGGTTGAAATCCATTGGCGCTGGCGTCCGCTGGACGAAGAAAACCTCGAACGCCTGCGTGCCCTGGTGACAGACGAACTGGAGCAATCGGGGCTTGGGCGAATCGAGTGCGAGCCCGGGCTCAGGCCGGATCCCAACGCGCACCACCACGCGGGCACGACGCGCATGAATCCCGACCCTCGCTACGGCGTAGCGGATGAAAACGCACGCGTCCACGGAATCGAAAACCTGTTTCTGGCGGGAGGGTCTCTGTTCCCCACCGCAGGCTTCGCCAACCCCACCTTGACCATTGCGGCATTGACGCTTCGGCTGGCGGATCACCTGAAACGGGGAGCTATCTAAAATAGGGGCGCGGAGAAGTTACACAAATTCGGCTCGAGCTGAAGCGATGAACTTACGACATAAATGGGTGATGTTCGCGATTCTTCTGGGCTGGCATGCGGTCGGGGATGCGCAAACCTGCATGTACAGCGGCGCAGGGCTGGGACTGTATGGTCCGCTGCACGGGGTGGTGGCGTTTCCGCCAAACGATCCGATCAAACTCGATATTCGTACCCTACCGGTCGATCCCAACTCGACGAAACAGATATGCACAGTTGATACGCAGCCGCCCTGCGGGTCGATCCTGTGGCCGCATCCCAGCTTCGGCTCAAAAGACAGGACAAGCGGAATCCGCTACTACGTGGTGGATAGCAGAACGCAGCCGATGGTTCCGGTAGCCATTGGGTCTTACGCCAGAGAGAGCGATCCCGATACCGGCACCATCGGCACCCATGCCCCCGGATTCGTCGGCCATCGAAGGCGGCGGGCAGCCGGGACAGGACAATCATGCCTTGATCATCGATCGATATGGCTGCTGGGCGTACGAGTTTTATCATGCGGCTTACAAAGGCGGCGTCTGGACTGCCGACCATGCTGCGATCTGGGACTTAACCAACAATGAGGAGCGGCCCTACGGTTGGACATCGACCGATGCCGCCGGCTTGCCTGTCTTTCCCATCCTGGTGAAGTACGAGGAGGCGCACAGTGGCGCAATTAGGCACGCGCTGCGCTGTGAATTTGCCAATTCGCGCAATGCCGCCGTGCTGCCCGCTCACCATTACACGATGAATGCGGCCACTGGCTGGCCCCAAATGGGTGCCCGCTGGCGATTGAAATCGAGCTTCGACACGACACTCGGTGGAAGAGCCACCGTCGAAGTTAAGGCCATCCTGGACGCGCTCAAGAAATACGGCTGCATTATGGCCGACAACGGGGGCGGTGGTTCAGGATGGATGGTGGACGGCACTTCCGACCCCCGCTGGAATGACGGCCAGTTGCATGATCAACTCGCGGGGGTCAAGCTGAAGAACTTCGAGTTTGTCACCAACAATCCCGACGGCTCACCCATGACCAGCTATGGGCCGCAGGGGACGAAGGCAAACTGGCCGCCGGGTCCCGCTCCCAAGGTTAGCCACTTCACCGCCACCCCGGCGACGATCGCGCCGGGCGAGTCGACCACGCTATCCTGGAAGGCCTCCGGGGCATCGTATGCGATCATCACCCCTGACATTGGGCCGGTCCGCGGCACCGGGGTTACGGTTTCCCCGGCCAGTAGCAAAACATATACCCTTTTCTTGACCAATCAATACGGCCGAACGACCGCCCATACAAAGGTCAAGGTTCGCTAGATTCGATCCATTCACTTCTTCTCGGGAATAGGGTGTTCCCTGCCTAGGATTATGATTCTTCTCAAACGCGATTCAGCATTGAATCTTGTGATCAGGCCCCCCGGGCTCTGCGCAGCGGTCGTCGAATTTGACTTAGGCTCGCGGGCCGGTGCACATCCTCGAATACAATAACCTCGACATGGTCAGTACACCGTGGGCAGTAAGAATGAATGAAGCGTGGAAGCAGTGGGAAGGCCAAACTGTCGATGGAGAGTTTGCTCTCCGCCAGTATTTGGGTGGCTCTGATTGTAGCGCCGTGTTTCTGACGGAATTCGGTGAGCAGAAAGGTCAAAGAGCAGCTGTCAAACTCACCGTAGCGAATCGGGAGGATGCGGAACTCCGACTCTCTCGATGCGGTACTGCCGCAACACCGTCTCATCCTCACCTGATCCACCTGTTTCAGGCTGGCCGCTGCCGCCTCGAAAACACTGATCTGCTCTACGTTGTGATGGAGTACGCCGAAGAAGACCTATCGCAAGTCCTTCCACACCGGCCACTCACGCCAACAGAAACAGTGGACACGCTCTCACCCGTTCTGGACGCTCTGGCGTTCCTTCACGCCAAAGGTCTGGTTCATGGTCACCTGAGGCCAACAAACATCATGGCAGTCGATAATCAGGTGAAGATTTCCAGCGACAGGTTGCTCAAGGTGGGTGAGTCCATCTTTAGTGTAGGCAAGTCGAGTCCCTACGATGCACCCGAGACCGCGAGCGGGGGAGTCTCTCCGGCTTCCGATGTTTGGTCGCTTGGCATGACTTTGGTTGAGAGCCTCACGCAGCATCTGCCACTGTGGAAAACGAGACAACAGGAACCGGTATTGCCGAAAACACTGCCCCAGCCTTTTCTTGAGATTGCGAGTCATTGCTTACGTCGGGATCCTCAGTCCCGTTGGACCGTGGCCGATATCCAGGCGCGGTTGCGGTCCACCTCGTCTGTTTCACAGGAACAAAGCATTGCAAAAGTGTTGAGGCCCTCTACGAAGCGGCGTTATCTCGTGCTGACTGCAGTCGGATTTGTACTTTTGGCGATTCTGGCAGGTCCGAGACTGCTCAAGCCTCGCCCCAAGCCTCTGCCGGAGCTCTCACGAGTCACTGCTGAGGCACCGGAACAGCCGGAAACCAGGGCAACGTCGGTCGGTTTTGTTGACGGTGCGGTTGTAAATCAAGTTGTACCCGACGTGCCCAAACAAGCTAGAGACACAATTCAGGGCACGGTGAGGGTGGCGGTGAGAGTGGCCGTTGATTCGTCTGGCAACGTTGCAGGAGCAAAACTTGATTCACCCGGTCCGAGCAGGTACTTTGCCAACTTGGCATTGCAATCTGCGCGCGCCTGGACGTTCAGACCCGCGGAAATTGATGGTCGGAAGGTTCCGAGCGAATGGATCTTGCAGTTCCAGTTTGAAAAAACTGGAAGCAGGGTGGTCCCTGTACAAGCAGGCCATTAGTGTGGCACCGGAGCTAGGCCAAACTTCCATCCAGGACAGTGGTTCATTTTCTGCTTCTTCCTGTCTTTCCGACCACCCTCGCCCCACCCGCTCCGCTGCGCGCTTCTCTTCTCCATTTTCGTTTGCATCGGGTACTTCGGGATTAGGGTCGGGATTGAGGACTTGAGATGAGGATTGCTATGAGTTGTCCCGCGCGAGCCAGTGCGCTCAACGTTCACGACCTTCACGACGTTCACCTTCTCGGTTCGGTGAATCGTGGTTTTGGGCCTCAGATGGGGCAGCGGAAAATCGTTGTGGCATGCTAGCAGGCTTTTGGCGGTGACTCAGGTTCTGGATCCGGCACTATATTCACAACTTCCCGAGTACAGTCGCCGGGTCCTGCATTTCGGCAAGCGGCAACACTTGGTAGACGGCGAAATTGTAGACGGGAGACATGGCCAACAAACGATCGAGTTCCTCGTTCGATGTGACGTTGTAGATCCAGGCTCCGCCATGGCTCCCAATCACGTGGTACCGGCACTCGAGCTTGCCTTCAGCCTTCAGCTTGTCCGCGTACTGGGGCTGTGCCATGACCGCACGAACCACATCCTGACTGATGTGTCTCGCCTCAAGATGCCAAAGAACCAGAAACTTCATAAGCCCTCCTGTTCTTCTGCTACCGGAACTGTCGTTGGTTTCGACAGCGCTTGGGAATCATGCGAGAGCCTTCATTTGAGCTGACTAGTCCAAGAGGCGAGCCCATTCTCCTCCGAAGCGACGCGCGCATCTACACGCATGATGAATCAGGCACCGGGCGCTGCACCCCCGCCAGGAAGGAGTTCCGTCGTGACACCAGCCACTGCATCCATTCCGTCAGGCCATTCCCGGTGAGGCAGGAGAGTTTGAGAATCTCCAAGTCCGCGTGAACGCGCCGTGCATTTTCAACCGCTTTTTCGATCGCAAATGGCACATACGGTAGAAGGTCGGTCTTATTGATTACCATCAGCTCCGACTTAAAGAACATGGAGGGGTATTTGAGCGGCTTGTCTTCGCCTTCGGTCACGCTCAGCACAACCACTTTTGCCGCTTCGCCAAGATCGTAGCTTGATGGACAGACCAGATTGCCCACATTCTCCAGCAGCAGTACATCGAGATCCTGTAGCCGCCAATCTTCCAGAGCACGCTGGATCATGCGCGCATCTAGGTGGCACGTGCCGCCCGTCGTAATCTGTTTGACGGGAAATCCGAAGCGGCGTAGCCGCTGGGCGTCGTTTTCGGTCTGTATATCGCCTGTGAGCACGGCTACAGCATGTCCCGTAGGCCAACGCTCCAACGTCCTCTCCAGGAGCGATGTCTTGCCCGATCCCGGAGAGCTAACGAGATTCAGGCACAGGACACCCTGCGCCGCATACTGCTCGCGCAGTGCCAGTGCGATGCGATCGTTCTCCTTCAGGACCTTACCTTCCATTGGCATGCGAATCATTGGTCGTCAACCTCCAAGAAAGCCAGCTCCAATTCGTCTCCACTGACAAATTCTGTTCGCAGACCTCCGCATCGCGGGCACTCGGTGAAATAGTCGACGACGGGAAACACCTCATCACATTGCGGACAACGGTGCTTTCGTGGGCACAACTCGATATCGAGCTCGAGGGGCTCAAGATCGGTTCCTCGCACCAACGCGTCAAAACAGAAATGAAGAGCCTCAGGATCCACGGCGGCCAATTCGCCGATGCGCACGCCCACCCTAGAAGGGTGCTGCCCGTTCAGCCGGGTAGCCTCTGTCACCACAGCCTCCAAGATGGCATTCGCAATGCCCATTTCGTGCATAGCTCTCTCAACAGATGCGCGGCAGTTGGTCACCTGCCAACATATCAACAATGCGGCTGGTGCCGAGCGTGGTACGCAGGATCACCAACATAGGATGCTTGTCATTGACCGTGCCGATGATCCGCGCGTGCCTACCTAGAGGATGCCGCTGCATAGCCGCAAGTACTGGCTCGGCGGCCTCCGGGGCCACAATCGCAATTAGTTTGCCTTCATTGGCCACGTACAGAGGATCCAATCCCAGCAACTCACATGCACCTTTTACCCCCTCGCGCAGCGGGATAGCACTTTCTTCCAGCGCAATCCCTACTCGCGAACGCGAGGCAATCTCATTCATAGCACTAGAAACCCCGCCGCGAGTGGGATCCCGCATGCAGCGGATAGAGTGCGTCACTTGAAGCATGTCAGCCACCAGGGTATTTAGGGGTGCACTGTCACTCTCAATTGCGCTGTCAAACTGCAAGCCTTCGCGCTGTGCCAGGATGGCAATGCCGTGCTCGCCAATGTATCCACTAAGGAGAACCTTGTCGCCGGGACGGGCACGATCTGCCGACAATTCCAGCTCGTCAGGAACCACCCCGATGCCCGTCGTGTTGATAAAGAGGCTATCGCCGCTTCCCTTCTCGACCACTTTCGTGTCTCCGGTGATGACCTCTACGCCGACCGATTCGGCTGCTCTCTGCAGCGAGGTCACCACGCGCCGCAAGACATCCATGGAAAGACCTTCTTCTATGATGAAAGCGACACTTAAGAACAACGGTCGTGCACCCCCCATGGCCAAGTCATTGACGGTTCCGTGGACTGCCAAAGAGCCGATGTCACCTCCGGGATAAAACAGCGGCTTCACCACAAAAGAGTCCGTCGTCATTGCGAGCCGACAACCGTTTACGTTGACGATGGCCTGATCGTCCAGTTTTGCCAGAACGGGGTTCCGAAAGGCGGGAAGAAAGACCTGGTGAACTAATTCCGCGCTCAGCCTCCCTCCGCTGCCGTGTCCCAACAGCACCGTGTCCTTAACGGGTAGAGGGGCAGGACAGCTAATCGCGGCAATGGTTTTCGCTGCTTCAGGCATCGCTATTTTCCTCAGCTTGCAATTGCATGTCGTCGATAGCGGTAGTACGCCGCACAAGCGCCCTCGGCCGAAACCATTGGCGCACCCAGCGGATTCTCCGGGGTGCAGCGGACGGCAAAGACCGGACAGTCGGTCGGTTTCTTCAGGCCTTGCAACACCTGCGCACTAATGCATTCGACAGGCTCCTCGGCAGTAAACAACTCGAGGTCGAATACTCTGTCGGCGTCGTACCGGGCATACTCTGCACGGAGCCGCAATCCGCTACGGGGAATGGTCCCGATGCCGCGCCACTTCTGGTCGGAAATTTCAAAAACCTCTCTCATCACTTGTTGGGCAGGGAGGTTGCCTTGATAACTCACGGAGCGCACGTACTGGTTTTCTACCCGAGCCTGGCCCTGTTCCAATTGGTTGACCAGCATGAGGATAGCCTCGAGCAGGTCTACAGGTTCGAAGCCGCCGACAACAATGGGGACTGCGAAATCGCGGACCAGCGCTTCGTACTCCTGATAGCCCATTACAGTGCAGACATGACCGGGGGCAATAAAACCGTCGACACGGTTTTGCGGCGAGGCTAGCAAGGCGCGGATGGCAGGCGGTACGAGCACGTGCGACACGAGCACGGAGAAATTCGTCAACCCTTCACGCTTAGCCTGCCACACCGCCGCGGCGTTGGGTGGAGCCGTTGTCTCGAATCCAATCGCCAGAAAGACTATCTTGCGATCGGGACGCTCGCGGGCGATCTTGACTGCTTCGACAGGTGAATAGGCAACGCGAACATCCGCTCCCTGCGCCTTGGCATGAAACAGGTCCGAGTGCGAACCGGGAACGCGCAGCATGTCCCCATAGGAAACCAGGATCACATCGTGACGCTGGGCCAGGGCGACCGCCTTGTCGATCGCCTCTAGGGGCGTGACGCAGACCGGACAGCCGGGCCCATGCACGAGTTCAATCTGTGCGGGAAGCAATTCATCGAGGCCATAACGCATGATGGTGTGGGTTTGGCCGCCACAGATCTCCATCAGCACCCAGGGGTTGGTGGTGCGCTCTTGGATCTCCTTGGCTAGGCCCCGCGCGATTCTCGCATCGCGGTACTCGTCGATGTACTTCACGCGCTCTCCGCAGGAGGTTTGTCAGGCGCCTGAGTTTGCTGAACAGTCCAAATGAGAACTCAAACCTACGCCAGCAACACAAGCCAAGAGACGTCAAGAGCACTTTATTGGTGAACGACCAAGCACTCGGTGATGAATATCACAGGTGCCGGTGATCGATGGCGATATCAAGAAACCATTGGTTTCTGGATGAGTCCACCCCTTCAGAGTACCTTCTTAGTCGCGGCGAGGGCCTGGTCGCGGCCAGCCTATTGCGGCCCAGGATTGAAACAACCCACAGAGTTAACAGGCGGGATGAAACATTGGAGAGGAGGGATTTATCGCCGGCTAGGCAGATCTTCCCCCAGCGGGATCTCCTCTTGGAGGGCGCTCATTTCCTCCAATATCTGATAGGTGCGTTCGGCTTCTTCCCGGTCCACCTGGCTGATAGCAAAACCGACATGCACCATCACGTAGTCACCCACCTTGGCCTCGGGGACAAAATCCAGGTTGGTCTCCCGGACAATACCGCCAAATTGCACCCGAGCGATGCGCAAGCCGTTTCGCTGCTCCTCCGCTACAATCTTTCCGGGGATGGCCAGACACATGATGCATCTCCCTCCTCGCCGGGCAGCTTACGCTTGCGTCTCCACTTCTGCCCGAACACGATTACACAATTCGCCAATCACGGCCTCAATCATGGAGTCCATCGCCGCCTCAACCGCGGGCGACAACTCTGTTCCCCATTCGGTTGTGGCCGGCTGCACACCAATCAATACGGCAGCGGGCTGCCGCCCTGTCAGGACGCGCAGGGCCACGAGCAGATCGGCCACCCCCAATTGATGCACACTTCCCTTGCCCACCAATGTTTGCAACTCCTGCCCTGACATCAAAACCAATGTGCCTGGGGGCTGGCCGCAGTCGACTGCATCCACCACCAAGAGGTAGGAACAGTCCCAGATATAGGTGAGCAATTCAAGACCCAGCGTACCGCCCTCAACCAAGCTGATGCCCTCAGGTACTCTGCTCTCATCTCTCAGCCTTTCGATCGCCCGCGGGCCCACACCATCGTCTGAATGCAGAGTGTTACCCACGCCGAGCACAACGTATTGCGCAGGTATGAGCATTCAATCCGTCTCGCGTAGAAGCACATCCTCTTCCAGTTCGTCCTTGGGAATAAACTTGTAGCCTGTGAAGATGCTCTCGATCAGTCCATTCCGCTCTTCCCAAGAAACCAAAACTGCGCTGTAAACGTGGTGAATCACAAAGGCAAAGAAAGCAAACATGATGCAATAGTGGATGAGGCGGATGTTTTGGATGTCGATGATCCTAGGCAACCAACTAAAGAGCGGAGCCAGTAGCCATCCCCCTCGCACCTGGGTATACAGCGTCAAACCGGTGATGATCTCGAGCAGCATGAGGGTGAACATGATCATGTAGGTCACAGCGGCTAGAGCGTTGTGCCCCACTTGATGCACCAAGTCTGTGCGCAGAAAGCTGTAATAGGCGACCATCTGGCCCATGCCCCGCCATTGGCGGCGGTGGATGGGGACAAAGGCGCGCCAGTTTGACCAACTGTTGCCCTTGAAGAACCAGTAAAATCGCAACAGAAATGCTCCAATAAACACAAAGCCCGCGACCACGTGAACAAACCGAATGGTAGCCATCAGGAAAGTAGTGGTGCTCTTGGTGACAATGAACGGATTATGCATGTAGTAACCGGTGAAGGAGAGCACAACTACAGGCAAGAATATGAACCAATGTGAGACCCGCACCGGCAACTCCCATACATACACCCGCACCGGAGGAAATGCGGGTTCCGGACGGTGGGCCTCGCCCCACCCATACTTCCGTAACTCAGCCATCGCAGCCTCCTTCTAGCTCGCCTTGAGCACCGAATAGGGCCGCCCCTGAGCGTCGACAACGTGCACCGCACAGGCTAGGCAGGGATCGAACGAGTGGATGGTACGCAGGATCTCTACCGGACGCTCCGGTTCGGCGATCGGGGTCTTTAGCAAGGAAGCCTCGTAGGCGCCTCGCTGCCCCTTGGCGTCGCGGGGGCCAGCGTTCCATGTCGTGGGTACAACGGCCTGGTAGTTCTTGATTTTTTTCCCTTCGATTTGCACCCAATGGCCGAGCGAGCCGCGAGGCGCCTCATGGAAACCGAAACCCTGAGCTTCGCTTGGCCAGGTGTCGGGATCCCATTTATCACCGTTGTGCACGCGCAAATCCCCATGTCCGAGCTTTTCCCCCAGTTCCGCGATCCATTTGCTGACTTGGCGTGCCATGAGCTGCGCTTCAATCGCACGGGCGGCGATGCGGCCCAGGGTTGAGAACAGAGCGCTCGCCTGCGCGCCTAGCTTGGCTAATGCGCCATTAACCAGGTCTTTGACCTCCTGGTGTCCGGAGGCGTAGGCCACCAACATGCGGGCCAGCGGTCCGACTTCCATCGCGTGGTCCTGATAGCGTGGTGCCTTGAGCCAGGAGTATTTCTGGTCGGTTTGCAAGTGCTCAAACGGTGGTTTGGGCCCGGTGTACTTGGGGCTGGTCTCACCCTGGAAGGGATGTTTCGCGTTCTGATCTCCATCGGAATACTGGTACCAGGAGTGAGTGATGTACTCCGCCACTTGGCCGGGATCGACCGGGTACACCTTGGACAGGTCGCGGCTAAGAATGGCTCCGCGAGGTAAGAAGAAGCGAGACGGGTCCTTTACGCTTCCCTGAGGATAATCGCCGTAGGAAAGGAAATTCCCCAATCCCTCACCGCGCCCAAACCAGTCGCGATAAAAGCCGGCGACCGCCAACACGTCCGGAACGTACACCTGATCCACAAAGGCTTGTGCTTTATCGGCCAATTCCGCCAGGAATGTGATCCTCTCCGGATTGATGGTCGCCTGCGGCTCGTTGGGATCCATAGCGGTGGACATGCCGCCTACCAGATAAGTCTGCAAGTGGGGGTTCTTGCCCCCTAACACGGCGTGGATGCGGATGTAGTCTCTCTGAAATTCCAGGGCTTCGATGTAGTGGGCAACGGCCAACAGGTTCGCTTCGGGTGGCAGGTGATAGGCGGGATGCCCCCAATATCCGCTGCTGAACAGGCTCAACTGCTTGCTTTCAACCAGCGCCTTTACGCGATCCTGAATGCCCTTGAAGTATGCCCGGCTAGACTTCGGCCACGGGGAGATGGATTCGGCGAGCTGCGAGGTCTTGGAGGGATCCGCTTTGAGCGCCAGGGTCACGTCCACCCAGTCCAGCGCGTGCAGATGGTAGAAATGGATCACGTGATCTTGCACGTATTGGCTAGCGCCAATAATGTTGCGGATCAGGTTGGCGTTCGCCGGGACCTCGATGCCGAGGGCATCCTCAACGGCGCGCACCGACGTTAGAGCATGGACAGTAGTGCATACCCCGCATATGCGTTGAGTCCAGATCCAAGCCTCGCGTGGGTCACGATCGCGAAGGATCAGCTCAATGCCGCGAAACATGGTTCCTGAACTCCAAGCGTCCGATACCATGCCAGAGCTGAACTCGGCCTCGATCCGCAGATGGCCTTCAATACGAGTCACCGGGTCAACCACAATGCGTGCCATAGGCTCCTCCAGTTACTTCTTCGGTGGCTGGTTGCTCGCCTGCGGTGGGGCTTTGGGCACAGTCCGCAGGCGATCGCGAACGGCGCTGGCGATTCCATGAGCGATAGTGCCGGCTGCTACGGCAGCAGTCACACCGATTCCGATCTGGCCTGCGGTTACATCTGCTGCGAACCCAGGGACCTGCGGCAGCCGCTCGTAGAAGGGAGAGCGAACATCCCAGAAGCGGTGTGAAGCACAAGCCAGGCAACCGTGCCCAGCCTTGACCGGCCAACTGGTGCCATCGTTCCACCGTACTGAGGGACAGTTAAAGGTGGCCTGGGGCCCTTTACAACCCATCTTGTAAAGACACCAGCCTTTGCGATGGCCTTCGTCACCCCACTCCTGCACGAACCGGCCGGCATCGTAATGAGCGCGGCGCTCACATTGATCGTGGATGATGCGCCCATAGGCAAACAAGGGACGGTTGTACTGGTCCACTGCGGGCAACTCGCCGAAAGTGAGGTAGTGCACCAGCACGGCTGCGGTATTAGCCGGATTCTGCGGACAGCCACCCAGATTGATCACTTTGGCTTCGGGCACAGCCTCCGAGATTCCTACCGCACCGGTGGGATTAGGATGGGCCCTCACCAGCCCACCATCCCAAGCGCACGCCCCTGCCGCAATCGTGGCAGCGGCATTGGGACAGACATGGCGGGCAATGTCGAGCGCGGTCCGGCCACTGACCGTACAGTACACGCCACCATCGGCCAGAGGCACCGCGCCTTCCACGACAGCCAGGAACTTGCCCTTCTCTTCCCGTACCACCCGTTCCAACGCAGCTTCGGCCTGGTGTCCGGCTCCCGCCATCACCAGTTCGTGATATTCCCAGGAAAGAAGGTCCAAGACCACTTCCAGTACCGAAGGGTGGCTGGAGCGCAAAATAGATTCAGAGTTACCCGCGCAATCTTGGAACTGCAGCCACACCAGCACAGGCTTGCGGGATTTTTCTAAGGCAGCTGCAACCTGAGCCACATACCGCGGGGGAAGCGCCAGCGTAGCCGTCATAGCAGCACAGAATTTGATAAACCGCCGGCGGTTCACACCTTTCTCCTGCAGGGCTCCGGAGAATGTCTGATTCGGTGGTAGCATGGCCTACCTCCATCGTGTCTTCCAGCCGGGGTGTCAAGCAGTGCGCATTAAGGGAAAGGCTCCTGGGATTCTTCCCCGGTGGCATTATTCGCGCTCGAATATCATCAAGGCGGTACCTACCGAAGTGATGGGAATCACCTATTGAGGTGATCCCATGCCCCAAAACGATTTGTTCAGCTTGGGTTATCGGATCGATGCGAAAGAGTCCCGAGCGCGGAACGAATCCATAGCGTCATCGAATTCGCTCATGTCTAGCGACACGAACACTTTCGCGTGAGGACATTCGCAAGTCAACTTGCTGGCTCAGCACCATCCACCTGCGAAGTCACCACGCCTTACAAATTCGCGCTAACACTAAACTTTCCACAAGCGGACTTCACAGCGGTACCAGTCAGCGCAGCGCGCTTGCCAAAACCGTGAATGAAACCCGTTACGCGCATAGGTTGATAGCGTTGATCCCAGCATTTGGGATCAATAATGGTACAAGTCTCCAAATCGAGGTGATTCTTGATGAGACGCCATCTGAGCTTGCTCATCGCTCCAGCGGTTCTGTTCGCAATACCACTTTGCGCCCAACAGGCGGGGGGAGTTCCGACCGCCGGGGAGCAGTCAGAAAACATTGCTCTGACGCAGAGAGTCCGCGACCTGGAGGACCGGGTCATTGCCTTGGAAGGGCAGATCCGGCAATTGAAGGGTCAGCAGGCTGTACCAGGGCCAACAGCAACGATAGGACAAAGTGGGCCGACTTCGGAAGCCGGTGCAGCCCCGCCTGCCCCCGGACCTCAGACTCCCACACCCTCCGTCTTGACAGCAGCCACCAGTGATGCTGCAACTCAGGGCCCCGTGCTGGGCGGGGCCGGTGGCAGTGCTGCTAAGGCACTGAACCCCGACATAAGCATGATCGGTGACTTCATCGGTGTTGCAGGACATAACCCGGTGGATCCGTCTCCGTCTTTTCAGATGCATGAGTCGGAACTCGGAGTACAAGCCATTATTGATCCCTACGCTCGCGGTGACTTTTTCCTGTCGTTCGGAGAAGAAGGTGTGAATTTGGAGGAGGGCTACATCACATTCACAGCGCTGCCCGCCGGGTTTGTTGCGAAAGTGGGTAAGTTCCGTGCTGCCTTCGGCAAGGTGAACACCATGCACAATCACGTGTTACCTTGGGTGGATCGGCCGCTCGTGTCCAACAACCTGGTGGCGGGCGAAGACGGCATCGATGATGCCGGTCTCTCCGTCCAGCGCATACTGCCTGCACCCAAAGGAGTATTTGTGGAGCTGACCGGGCAGGTTTTCCGTGGTGATTCTGGCGACCAGCAGCACCCCCTGTACCACGCCTATAACAAAAGCGATCTGAGCGCCGTCGGACACCTGCGCACATACAAGGACATAACCGAATCAACCAATATTGATCTCGGGGCATCCTATTCGCGTGGCTACAACACTGCGAGTCCGGACTTTTTGACGCACCTTTACGGCATTGATGCTACGGTACGCTGGAAGCCGCTCCGACGATCGATCTATCATTCTTTCGTGGGTCGCGGAGAGTTTATCTGGAGCCAACGCCAGCAACTTCCCGCCGAGCAGCGCGCCTTCGGCTTCTATACCTCGGGTGACTATCAACTGGGGAGACGGTGGTTCGTGGGCGGACGCTACGACCGTTCTGGCAAAGCCGAGGCAGCTCATTTGATCGATAAAGGTTTTTCGGCAGTGCTGACGTATTGGCCGAGCGAGTTCAGCCAGATACGAGGACAGTATCGTTTCACTCGTTACGGTGAGAACATCGACACACACGAATTGCTCATGCAAGTGCTGTTCTCATTAGGTGCACATGGCGCCCATCCCTTTTAGGAGACAAATGGAACAAGGGAATGCCTTTCCTCGGTTGGCTACCCTGCTGCTGGGCCTGCTGGTGGGGGCTTTGTTTTCGCCAGCAGCTGCCGCGGCCAAGAAACTCAATGTCGTGACATCTACGACGGACATGGCTGCACTGACCCAAGAAGTTGGCGGCGACAAAGTCAATGTTGAGTCCATCGCCAAGGGGTATCAAGATCCGCACTTCGTTGAGGCCAAGCCTAGCTTCCTTCTGCGGCTGCGCCAAGCCGATTTGCTGATCGCGGTGGGGTTGCAGTTGGAGATCGGTTGGTTGCCACCGCTCATCACCCAAAGCGGCAACCCGAAGATTCAAGTGGGCGCGTCTGGATATCTTGATGCTTCCCAGTTTGCAGAGATCTTGGAGATCCCGCAAGGGACTATCACGCGGGCGGAAGGCGACGTACATCCCCTGGGCAATCCGCACTACTGGCTCGATCCCGATAACGGTCGTCGTATTGCCCGAGGCATTGCCAACAAACTGGCTGAGATCGATCCTGAGAATGCCGCGAATTTTCAGCAGCGCTTTCAAGATTTTGATAAACGCCTGACTGCGGCAGAGCAGAAGTGGGATGGGGAGATGAAGCCTTATCGGGGACGCAAGGTCGTTACCTACCACCGTTCATTCCCGAACTTTGCCAAGCATTTTGGGCTGGATGTGATTGGCTATGTGGAACCGCGGCCGGGCATTCCGCCCACCCCTAGCCACACCATCGAACTCATCAAGTTGATGAAACGGGAGAGTTGCAAGCTAGTACTGGTGGAGCCGTATTTCGACCTGAAGACGCCGCAGTCCATCGGGCGGGAAACAGGCGCGGAGGTGGTGGTGTATTTGCCATCGGTGGGAGGCGAGAAGCAGGTAACCGACTATTTCGCGCTGTTCGACTACGATATTGCGTTGCTAACCAAAGCCTTCGAGGCGACTCAATAAGGAACCCCATTGGAGATTCTCCCATTTTTGTTGCCGCCGTTTCTGGCCAGCCTGATTCTAACCGGCATTCACGCCTATCTTGGCGTTCACGTTGTGGAGCGCGGTGTGATCTTTGTGGACCTAGCGCTAGCGCAGATCGCGGCGCTGGGCGCGACCATCGCCATCCTTATTGGCATGGACCCGCATGGAGGGGGGGCCTACTGGCTGAGCTTGGCATTTACATTTGTGGGCGCAGCCATCTTTGCATTCGCGCGCACACGCCGAGGTCATATTCCGCAAGAAGCCTTTATTGGCATTGCTTACGCAGTGGCGTCTGCGACGGCTATCCTCGCCATGAGCAAAGCTACCGGCGAGACGGAGCACCTCAAGGACATGCTGGTGGGGAACATTTTGGCCGTGTCGATGCACGATGTAGGCAAGACGGCGCTGCTCTACGGCGCGATTGGAATTTTCCACTACGTTTTCCGCAAGCAGTTCTTGCTGATCTCAACCAATCCGGAAGCGGCTGAGGCGAGTGGGCTGAGCATCCGTTTTTGGGATTTCCTGTTTTACGCGTCGTTTGGTTTCGTGGTCACATCTTCGGTCGCGATCGCGGGTGTATTGCTCGTGTTTTGCTACCTGATCGTTCCCTCGGTCGGGGCCATGCTTTTTGCTGAGGGGATCGGTCGACGATTGGCGATTGGTTGGACCATGGGAACATTAGTTTCGGCTCTAGGTGTGTACTTTTCTGTACTGCTCGACCTCCCCACCGGCGCAACCATTGTCTGCACCTTTGGCGCTGTACTCATCACTATGTTCTTTGTTCAATTGTTCCTTTCCCATCGACAAAAGCTGCACTCGCTAGAGAAGGCCAGGTCGGGAAAGCATCCTCAGGAGCGCGTGCCCCAATGACCCATGCTGAACCGTGGTTCAGCCACTTGGATGTACAACTCCTGCTCGCGAAAGCTTAATCTGCGGTATCCCCCGGGGTTTTTGGGTTCGCTTTTTCTCCTGATCGATCTAGACGAAAAGAGTATGACTGCCCCGAAATTTCGCGCTGTCAATACTCCCCCTAGCACCGAACTGGTGCGGGGCCTGGAACAGAAGGAAATCGATGGGATCTTGGCAGCGGCCACCCCCGCCGATTTTCGTCCGAATCCGTGATGACCCACCAAGGTGAACCTGCCGACCAATCGTCTTGGTTCCGGGTTGCGCTGCTTCACGTTCTCTAAGTCCGTCAGTGGGACTTCCTCCACTGGCGCTGCATTCGCCGGCGACGTCGCGGGCGCCGCCCGAAGCCTTGCCTCCCAGTTGTCAACCGTACCGCTTTCTACCAATTGCACCTCAGCCATTGCCAGGGGTTCAAAAAGACTCGACGAAACCCTCGTGCGAACTCGAACCTGCGGCCAGTCGGCGACACGACTTGTTCAGCTGGGGGATGTCTCGAGGAGGCGGTACTCAGACGAACGAGGCAGAATTAAGGGCATCGGGATCGAGGCGAGACAGTCCTGCGGCGCGAAACGCCTCCATGGCCAGTTGAAATTCGCTCGTGGTGAGGCAACGGTCAATCTCTGGATACTGCATCGCGGTGACGTGGCAGGCGGGACGGTATTGAGCCATCAGGTTGACATACGTTTCAGATCCCAGCTCGCGAGCAATCCAGCGCATGATGTCCGGGGTTCCTGCTACGTCGTTGGGCATCACCAGGTGCCTCAGAAGAACTCCGCGTACTGCCAGTCCGTGTTCATCAGTGACTAGCGGGCCCACTTGGCGGTGCATCTCTTTGATTGCACGTCGCGCAGCCTGAGGATAATCGGGAGCTCTTGCATAGCGGCGCGCATGGACCGGCTCCCAAAACTTGAAGTCGGGCATGTAGATATCCACAATACCGTCCATGAGCGCCAGCGAATCCAATGAGTCGTAGGCGCTGGTGTTGTACACCAGAGGAAGCCGCAGGCCACGTTCGACAGCAAGTAAGAGTGCCTCCAGAGTTTGTGGCACGACATGTTCCGGGGTCACCAGATTGATGTTGTGACAACCCTCATCCTGCAAGCGCAACATCATGTCGGCGAGTTGGTGGGGTTTGGTGATGCGGCCTTCCCCCAGCCAGCTGATCTGGCAATTTTGGCAGAACACGCAGCGCAGATTGCACCAGCTGAAGAAAATAGTTCCCGAGCCACGGCTGCCACGCAGACAGCGCTCCTCACCGAAGTGCGCAAAATAGCTGCTGACGACGGCGTACCGCCCGGTCCTACACACCTTGGTCTTATCGTCGAGGCGGTTGACGTGGCACTTGCGCGGGCAGAGAACGCAGTCGGCGAGCTTCTCGAGGGCAACTTCCACCCGCCTCGTTAATTCTCCCGATTGCCACAGCTTGAGATAGGCAGGCTCGAAGCCCTCCGCCATGGGGTAAGAGATTGCCATGACGACGACTGTCACTCCGGGAACATCGGTATCACCTCCCCAACGGCTCGGGGGGAGATACACTATTCTGGTTTCTTCTCCGGCTTGTCGGTCTCGTTTATGACAGACCGAAAACCACGAATCGCTTCTCCCAAACTCTTTCCCACAGCACCGAGCTTGCTAGGCCCAAACACCAGCAGCGCTACGAAGAGAATTAGGAGGAGCTCAGGTACGCCAAGCTTCCCTCCCATTTGGCTCCTCCTGTCATCTATGTTTAGTATGCAGCGACGGCAGAGACGGAGCAGTGATGGCAATCACCGTTGGTTCTGCGACATTAGGTGGTCGTCCCCCACAGTGCTGGCGCGTTGGTGAACCAGCTTCTAGGTGAGAGGTATCCGAGGTCTCGAGATTCTAGCATTGCGCTATGTTAGCGACATCTATTGGAGGAAGACTCCACTGCTTAGGGCACCAATCCGCTTCCCCAGCCGTTGGCAAGTGCCTATCCCCCGCCCAAAAACCTCGACCAATCTCTCTCAGGTCGCGGTTCTGGCCCTCACCGGTATGTGTGACCCGACTAACCTTTCCACCCACATCCTTCGGTGAAAAATATTTCTGCCTAGAGGATTTTCGGCAGCAGACTCTCCCATTTGCTCTCTCTCAGGCTCACGCACTCAAAACCCCACCCTGTTCTGCCGGCTTGAACTACAGCAATTTGCCGGCTGCGAGATTTCCCGAGACTCCGGTCTACAAAGCTAGGCAACGCAGTCCAAAATTGCGTGATCGGCATTCTTGCAATCCGAAGTGGCTACCAGATCTTGCCGGAGTCGCTCCATTTGTGCGGATGCTTCCTTGATCTCTTCGGCGCATTGGTGGCCTTGTCGCGGCAGAAAACCTCCATAGGTCTGCAGCAGCAAGCGAGCGTTCGCCTCGATGGTAAAGGTCTTCGAGCGGGCTTGATCGGAAAGAACGGATGTAAGTCTTGTCAGCCGTAGGTCACGCGCCGCGAGTTCTTCCTTGTTCTGCGCGGCTTCATGCTCAAGACCTCGGGCGTGACGGCGGGCAAGTCCAAACAAACACGCGGTCAGCATCAGCAGGCATAAATTCGCCACGACAGTTTCTGCCAAAGCCTTTCTCAGGCTCTCAGTCCTCTGTTTGTCGAATTTTGCAAGGCTGCTCGTTTCTTCACTTGCCAGCGACGTCAGAAGTTTGCGAGCGCTGTCCATGTATTCCATTCCCTCGTTTGAGGCCACCAACATGAAGGCGCGGTGGCGATAACCGCGTTCTCGCAAATCAATCGTAACGTCCATCTCAGCTTGTTTTGAATTAGTCAACGACTCGATCTGCGAAAGCAGCGACCGTGCCTGCTCTCCTTTGCTAGCCAACTTCTTTCGAAGGTCAGAAAAATCGTTTCCGATCCTGCCTTTTGCGTCTCTGTACGGCTGCAGGTACGATTCATTGCCCGTCAGCAGGAATCCCCGCTGGCCCGTTTCCATATCCGTGAGATCTTGAAGGACGGCGGAGATACCGGCCTGAATCGCGGAGCCCTCCAGTGTGAGCACTACCGAATTTTGCGTGTCCTTTAGATGCTTGACACCAAGGCACGCGTTCCATGCCATCAATGCGAGCAGGGCGACCCCAGCGATTTGCAACGAAGTTTTTGCAATCATCTTCTTGTCATCCCTCAGCCTTTATTCAGAACGCCCTCAGCCGTAGCCGTAATGCGGGTAGCTTTGCAAACCTCGGCTGCAAGTTTCCCCGCTGCGTCACTGCTGAAAACAGATGGTTCTAGCGACATGGCCGAACTAGCAGCCAACGTAAAGCGAAGAGCATCCTCCTGCTTGTCAAAGTAAAGCACCACCAGATTCGCTTCCATGCGCTTACTCCGAATAGTTGTTTCCGGGATAATAGGCCCATTTCCCACGGGGATGAGGTTATCTCTCTTGATGCACCCACCGTAGATTTCGGCAGCAGGCAGACGGACTCGTCCAAAGGGATGGCTTTGAAATCGTTCCTGGACGCCATCGAGGAAGAAGCCCGGTGGTTCTCAAGGGCTGGTCCCACTATGATCTGTACGACAAGACCGAACCTCAAGCTAGCTATATCTCGGGAACCACGCTTAGACCCCATGGAGCGATCACTCTGACGATCTGACTTGGATTATTTCGCAATATCAGTCCTGTTCGTGGATCTTTGAAGGGGAGAGCTTGATGAAAACACCTGCGTTACGTAGACGATCGGGTACGCTCCTTCCGTCTCACTGCCGGCCTTCAAAATTGACAAACAGTTAGGAAACTGTTGGCACTCCAATTGTAAGAAGGAACCATGAGACTCATCACCTACTGTTCGAAGAGCGAACACGCATCGAATCTGGATCATGTTGGAGCCCTCACTTCGGACGGCGAGCGAATCGTCGATCTGACGCCCGACTTCGGCAGCCTGCTAGCGCTCATCGACCGGGGTGACGAGGGGCTAGCCCTGGCGCGTAAGCGCGTCGCTGAGGCGAAGGAAACCGTCGCACTTGCTGACGTAGGGCTCCGGGCGCCACTGCCTGAGCCACGCCAAATCCGCGACTTCATGACCTTCGAGCTCCACTACCGGCAGGCGATCGCTGCTGCGACACGCATGCGCGTCGGCCCGCTCGCGCCCCTGGCTCGCGTTCTCGGGATCGCGCAGTTGCCACGCGTCTGGTACGAACAGCCCATCTACTACAAGTGCAACCGCTTCTCTGTCGTCGGTCCCGAGGCGGACGTGATTTGGCCACGCGGCGCCGAGTTGATGGATTACGAGTGTGAACTTGCCGCCGTCATCGGCAAGACCGGTAAGGACATCCCGCGCGAGCGCGCGCTGGAGCACATCTTCGGCTTCACGATCTACAACGACATGACTGCGCGGGATCTGCAGCTTCGAGAGATGCAGGCCCGGCTCGGCCCGGCCAAAGGGAAGGATTTCGACAGCGGCAACGTCTTTGGACCCTGGATCGTGACTCGCGATGAGATCGACCCCTACGACCTGACCATGATCGCGCGCGTGAACGGTGAAGAGCGTGGGCGCGGCTACTCGCGGGATATGCACCACCGCTGGGAGGACATCATCGCGCACGTGTCGCGCAACGAGACTCTCCACGCCGGCGAGATCTTGGGCTCGGGCACTGTGGGCAACGGGTGTGGTCTCGAGCATCGGCGTTTCCTCGAGCCGGGCTCCGTTGTCGAGCTCGAGATCACCGGCATCGGCAAGCTGCGCAACCGTTTGGTCAAGCTATGAGCGGTCCGACGGCGGTGCCAGAGCTGCGCGAGATCGGCGCAGGCCTTTTCGCTTACGTGCAGCACGGAAGCTGGGGCTACAGCAATGCTGGACTCATCACGAGCGCCGGCGCTTCGCTGCTCGTGGATACGCTGTACGATCTTGCGCTCACGCGCTCCATGCTCGATGAGATGCGTCGGGCAACGCCGCTTTCCTCCACGCCCGATACGGTCGTCAATACACACGCAGACGGCGACCACTGCTGGGGAAACCAGCTTGTCCGCGGCGCCCGGATCGTCAGCTCGCGGGCCGCGGCGCTCGAAATGCAGGAGCTCTCTCCGAAGCTCATGGCAAACCTGGTCGGGAGTGCCCGCGCTCTCTCTCGGCTCGGGCCTGCCCGACGGTTTCTTGCGGCTCTGTCCCGGATTCGCGTGCCCCGCCTGCCAGCGCTCGCGGAGGCTGCGGAGTTCGTGGTCGAGTGTTTCGGGTCTTTCCACTTCCGAGGTATCGAGCTGACACCGCCGACCGAGACCTTCGACGGACGGTTTGCGCTCCAGGTTGGCGACAAGACCGTCGAGCTTGTCGAGGTCGGCCCCGCGCACACGAAGGGCGATGTTTTCGTGCACGTCCCATCCGAACGTGTCGTTTTTTCCGGCGACATCCTGTTCGCCGGAAGCCACCCGATCATGTGGCAGGGACCCGTCGAAAACTGGATACGCGCCTGCGATCGACTTCTGGCGCTCGACCTGGACGTGGTCGTGCCCGGGCACGGTCCCCTTACGGACATCCGCGGTGTGCGCGCCACGAAAGATTATTGGGAACGCCTGGTGGCCCTTACGGACCGCGGCCGCCGCGCCGGCGCATCGACGGAGGAGATCGCCCGGCAGGCGCTACAGGAGGACTTCGCCGGCTGGTCGGAGTCCCACCGCCTCGTTGCCAACGTGGATAAGATTCGGCGTGAGCAGGAGGGCGATCGCTCGCGTCGTGATCCGCTCGACATCATGGCGATGATGGCGCGGCTCGAGCACGGCCTGAAGTGAGTCGCTTCGAGCGCCAGACGGCTGACAGCTGTTCCTGTCGATAGGACCTGAATGTGTGTTCTCGAGCCAGTTTGGGCTACCTCCCCGCGATGCCATCCTTCCCCACCCACATCCTCCGGTGTGCGCTTCTCTTTTCTGACAAGATGTCCATTGGACGGGTACTCCGACATGGTGAGAAGGATTGCGATGAGTTCGCCCCCCGTATATGACCGGTCCTCCCGCATAGGCGCGAGGACACCGATGCGCGTCTGTGGGTTTACTTCTACAATGCCAAGGTACGTCAAAGACCTGGAGCTGTTTCGCTTAACCTGTTGCGAAAGGGGGAGCGATACCATTATCGAAATAAACGTAAGATGCCATCTCTTCTAAGAATCGTCTTGTTATGGTCAAGCATCGTTATTTCCTTCTGACAGGCGCGTTCGGCAGCGGGAAGTCCACACTGCTGGAACATCTGCAATCGCGTGGCATTCGGGGAATCGATGAACCAGCTCGACCGATACTGGCGGAACAGCGAAGCATTCAGGGAAACGGACTTCCGGAAAAAGACCCTCGGCTCTTTGTCGAACTGATGTTCTCTCGAATGTTGAATACCTACCGGCAAAGTGAGGCGTTACCAGGACCGGTTCTCTTCGACCGCGGAATACCGGATATTCTTGGCTATGCCGCACTCTTCGGCTTTGACTTTCCGCCCGGTGAAAATGCCGCCCATCTCTATCGCTACAACCCTCAGGTATTCGTCGCTCCCGCCTGGCAGAAGATATATTGCACGGATGACGAGCGCAGGCTGCCGTTCTCCCTGGCATGCAAGCTTGGCAACGACCTTCGAGCGATCTATGAGCGATTCGGTTACACCCTGATCGATCTCCCCTGCGTCTCCGTGGAGGAGCGCGCGGACTTTATCCTCGATCGCCTCGTGGTCCGCTAATCACCCAGGGGTTGTTTCTGGGCGATGCTCCCGCTAATCCGGCCTATGGGCACCGACACTGCACGGTTTATGGCCAAATCGGAACTCAACTCTAGTAACAGGCATCCTTCCAGTTCCCTATAAAACGGCGAAGGCTGCATCTGGGGCTGTCGAGGTCCCCCTTAGTCATGAGTTAGAATGCGCTTCATCAAGAAACCCGAAAGAGGAAGAGGCTGAAAAATGAATCATCGTAACGTGGCAAGAACCTTGGCTGTGTGCTTGTTGCTTGTGGCCACCTTGGCCGTGGGTACCGATGCGGGTAAGCCGATTTCTGTAAAGGGCTATGTTATCGATTCGGCGTGCGCGTTCACGAAGAACCTCAACAAGCCCATCAGCCGAGAGTGCGCCGTGGCTTGCGCGAAAGCGGGATCTCCACTGGTGATCCTATCAGACGACGGTACCATCTATTGGCCGATCGCGGATACCACGCCTTCGTCCGGTCAGAACGAAAAGCTGTTACCGTTTGCGGGAAAGAAGGTTTCTGCCAGCGGCAAGCTCTTTCAACGGGGTGGTTCGAGCGCGTTGGTGATCGAGAAA
>Ga0187788_10000064_pt1 | contig 23799 bp, 22 predicted proteins | sample 1015_BV01_MP10_2_FD_133008 | JGI IMG/M metagenome (GOLD analysis project Ga0187788, IMG submission 133008) | Tropical peat soil microbial communities from peatlands in Department of Meta, Colombia - 1015_BV01_MP10_20_MG | ecosystem: Environmental > Terrestrial > Soil > Wetlands > Peat | place...
CACGGCACCTCGGGTGGCGCAGGTCGACGACCTGCTCGTCGCGATCTCCGCGACCCCGAACCGGCCCGGGGAGAACTTCCTCACCGTGGACGTGCACTCCACCCGGCGGCCGGCTCCGGCGCCGGTCAGTGCGGTCCTGGTCCAGGTCGACACCGACACCCCGGTCCCGGCAGCGGCCCAGGGCGGTGGCAGCTGGCTCACCCCGGCCAGGGGGATCCGCTCCCCCGGGCCGGTCACGATCACCGTCCGGGTGGCTCGCGAGCAGCTGCCCGACGTCGTCGCCACCCAGACCTGGGTGGTCGCACCCGTCCCCGGCACGTTTGCCGGCGGGCGGCCGCTGCGGGACCTGACCCGATGGGCCGTGCTGACACTCACCATCGTCGGCGCCCTGATCGGGTCTGCAGCGGCGCTCCGCGGTCGCGGGCCGGCCCCGCTCCGTTCCCCCCCGGAGCCGGCCGGCCCGCGACCGCCCTCCACCACGGAGGCACCGGGCGAGGAGGCGGCTGCACCTGACGTGCTGACCCCCGCCTAGCTGCGGCCCGGTCGACCGTCCCGGTCGATCCGCCTGGGTAGCCTCGTGCCGGTGACGCCGGCCGAGGAGGGTGCCCAGTGAGGCTGCTGGCTGAGGTCCCGCAGTGGGTCGGGGCCACCCTCGGGACGCCGCTGCGGATCGTCCTGCTCGTATTCGCCGCCTTCGTGACCCGCTTCATCGTCTTCCGGGTGATCGACCGGGTCGCGGAGCGGATCGCCAACGGACGGATCGGCGTGAACGCGCTCGACGAGCGCCTGCACACGACGAACGCGATCCTGTCCTCCAGCCCGCTGGCCTCCGCTCGCCGCGAGCAGCGGGCGCGCACGATGGCCTCGGTGCTGAAGAGCGTGACCAGCATCGTCATCTTCACGGTCCTGGCGCTCATGATCACCGCCATGTTCTACGACATCGGCCCCCTGCTCGCCGGTGCGGGGATCCTCGGCGTCGCGCTGGGGTTCGGGTCGCAGTCCCTGGTCAAGGACTTCCTCTCCGGCATCTTCATGGTCCTCGAGGACCAGTACGGGGTGGGCGACGTGATCGACGTCGGCCCGACCTCCGGCACCGTGGAGGCCGTGAGCCTGCGCGTGACCCGGCTGCGCGACGTCGAGGGAACGGTCTGGTACGTCCGCAACGGGGAGATCCTGCGCCTGGGCAACAAGTCGCAGGGCTGGGCGCGGGCCGTGCTGGACATCCCCGTCGGCTACGACAAGGACGTCGCCCGCGTGCAGCAGGTCATGCTCGACGTCGCCGGCCGGCTCACGGAGGACGAGCAGTTCGGCCCGCTCATCCTGGAGCAGCCGGAGGTCTGGGGGATCGAGGCGATGACCCAGGACTCGGTCGTCGTCCGGCTGGCGGTGAGGACGCAGCCGCTGCAGCAGTGGACGGTCGCCCGGGAGCTGCGGCTGCGGATCAAGGAGGCCTTCGCGTCCGAGGGGGTGGACGTCCCGGTGCCACAGCAGCCGGTCTCGGTGCCGTCGGGACACCCCGCCGGGGAGGAGCACCTGGCGAGCGAGCACCGCCCGTCCCCCGAGCAGGAGACCGGCGGGTAGCCGGGCTGGGGGACACTGGTCTGGTGCCCCACGATTCCGGCCCGGATCCGGTCGCCGGTCCTGCCGAGAGCACCGTCGACCTGCAGGGTCTGCCCCGGGGGGAGGGGCGACTGGCGCTGGTGACCGGGGTGACGGGGTACATCGGCGGGCGGCTGGTCCCGGAGCTGCTCGCCGCCGGGTGGCGGGTGCGCGCCCTGGCCCGCCATCCCGAGCGGCTGCGGGACCGGCCGTGGTCCTCCCGGATCGAGATGCACGCGGGGGACGCGACCGACCCGACGGTGGACCGGCGCGCGCTGGACGGGGTCCACGTCGCCTACTACCTGATGCACTCGATGGGCACCGGACGGCGCTACGCCTGGCACGATCGGGCGGCCGCCCGGACCTTCGGCCTGGCCGCCCGGGAGGCCGGGGTGCGGCGGATCGTCTACCTGGGCGGCCTCTACCCGACCGACGAGGAGCTGTCCGGGCACCTGGAGTCCCGCCGCGAGGTCGGGGAGATCCTGCTCGCCTGCGGGGTGCCGACCGCCGTCCTGCGTGCGGCGGTCATCATCGGGTCGGGCTCGGCGTCCTTCGAGATGCTGCGGCACCTCACCGAGCGGTTGCCGGTGATGGTCGTCCCGCGCTGGGTGCGGACCCGGATCCAGCCGATCGCCATCCGCGACGTGCTGCGCTACCTGATCGGCGCCGCGAGCCTCCCCGACGCGGTCAACCGGGGCTTCGACATCGGCGGGCCGGACGTGCTCACCTACCGCGAGATGATGCAGCGCTACGCCGCGGTCGCGATGCTGCCGCGGCGGCTGATCGTGCCGCTGGGCATCGTTCAGCCCGGGATCTCCAGCGCCTGGGTCGGCCTGGTCACCCCGGTGCCGAAGACGCTGGCCCGGCCGCTGATGGAGAGCCTGATCCACGAGGTGGTGTGCAAGGAGAAGGACATCGCCGGCTACGTCCCCGACCCGCCGGAGGGGCTGATCGGCTTCGATCGCGCGGTCCAGCTGGCCCTGGCCCGCACCAGGTACGCGGACGTGGCCACCCGCTGGTCCTCGGCGTCGACGCCGGGGGCACCCAGCGACCCGATGCCCAGCGATCCCGCGTGGGCCGGCGCGGACGTCTACCGCGACGAGCGGGTCCGCCGGGTGCGAGCGCCGAAACGGGCGCTGTGGGCGGTGATCCAGGGCATCGGCGGCGAGCACGGCTGGTACTCCTGGGGCCTGGCCTGGCAGGTGCGCGGCGTGCTGGACAAGTTCTCCGGCGGCCCTGGGCTGCGCCGCGGCCGGCGCAGCCCGCAGGACCTGCAGATCGGGGACGCGGTCGACTGGTGGCGGGTGGAGGAGATCGAGGACCTGCGCCTGCTGCGGCTGCGCGCGGAGATGCGGGTGCCCGGGCGGGCCTGGCTGGACCTGCTGGTCGAGGACGACGGCAGCGGCGGGAGCTTGTTCCGGCAGACCGCGTACTTCCTCCCGCACGGCCTGCTGGGGCGCCTGTACTGGTGGTCGGTCACGCCGTTCCACGGGATCGTCTTCGGCGGCATGCAGCGCAACATCGCCCGTGCCGCGGAGAACCTGCACGCCAGCGGCAGCCCCGCCCGGCGGATCGCCGCGCACCCGCTCCGGCGGCGCTGAGCGCTCTGGGAGACTGGGGGCGTGGAGCCCGACAGCGCCGTGACGCCGTCCGAGGTCACCTTCTACGAGGCGGTCGGCGGCCATCAGACCTTCGTCCGGCTGGTCGACCGGTTCTACGCCGGGGTGGCCGCCGACCCCGCGCTGCGCGCGCTGTACCCCGGGGAGGACCTCGCCCCGGCGGCCCGGCGGCTGCGGATGTTCCTGGAGCAGTACTGGGGCGGCCCCACGACGTACAGCGAGGAGCGCGGCCATCCGCGGCTGCGGATGCGGCACGCGCCGTTCCCGGTCACCCCGGACGCGCGGGACCGCTGGCTACGGCACATGCGGGACGCCGTGGACAGCCTCGGGCTGGATCCGCAGCTGGAGGACGTGCTGTGGGACTACCTGGAGCGCGCGGCCTTCAGCATGGTCAACACCTTCGAGCAGGCCTGAGGGCGGGCGAGCGCCTCAGGACCCCGGCCGGAGCGTGGGGGTGCGGGCGAGCAGGTAGCCGCGCGGGGTGCTCAGCCGTGACCACCGCCCGGCCCGGTGCACCGGAGCCGGCGGGTCGCCGTCCCGGGCGAAGCCGAGCACGTCGGCGGCGAACGCCATCCCCGCGGGGACGTCGGTGGCGGGCGCGCCGGTGCCCGGAAGGTCACCGCCGCCTGGCGGACCGTCGCCGCCCGGGTGGCTGACGCCGGGCAGCGGCCGGCCCCAGACCAGGGAGCGCAGCCGGGCCACCGCGGCGGCCCCGGCGTCGGCCGGGGTCCCGGCGGCGATCTCCGCGGCCCCGGCCCGCGCCGCCTCGAGCAGCGCCCCCACCTCGACCCTGCCCACCTCCGCCCAGCCCTCCCGCGGCGGGGACACCCCGGCCCACACGGCCGTCACCTGCGCCGTTGGCAGGGTTACCTCGACCGGCTCGCCGGGCCCGCCGCCGGCGACCGGTTCGGCCCCGGCCGGGCCGGGCCCGGCCACCCGGGCGCACGCGTCGGCCAGCGCCGCCAGCGGGACGGTGACGTCGACCTCGCTGGGGGCGGCCAGGTGCATGGTCCGCAGCCCGAGGACCAGCGGTGCGCCCGGCACTCGGATCGGGCAGACGAAGACCGCGAGCACGTCGCCGTGGGCGCGCAGCCGCGCCGCGCCGTCCGGGTCGACCTTGCGGGCCCGCCAGACCAGCGTCGCCAGGTCCGCGACGGCGATCCGGTCGGGCAGGCGGACCCCGGCCGGTGCGCGCCCGCCGATCGCCGGGCTCACCGGCGGGGACGGTCCGGGCACCGGCGGTGCCGCCACACCACCGAGGCGTCCCGCCAGGCCTCCAGACGGGCGCGTTCCTCCCCGGTGAGCCGCCGCGGCCGGTGCACGGCCAGGTCGTAGGCCACCATCCGGGTCTCCGCGCGGGCGTAGACCAGGGGCGGGCCGCCGTCCGGCCCCTGCTCGTCCAGCACCTCGTAGCCGAGATCGAAGCTCGCACCGGCGACGTCGGTGACCCACAGGTCGATCGCCACCGGCGCGGTCCGGAACACCAGCGGGTTCACGTACTCAATCTCCGAGCGCGCCACGAGCAGCCCGGTGCTGACCATCAGGCCGCCCTCGTCGCTGCCGTGCGCGGCCAGCGCGATCACCCGCGCGTCCTCCAGCAGCCGCAGGAACTGCACGTTGTTGACGTGGCCGTAGGCGTCCATGTCCGACCAGCGCAGCGGGGTGAGCACGCGATGCCGAGGCATCCGGCCATGATTCCGCACCCGCCACCCGGCCGCCCCGCGGCAGCGGGCCTTCCCGCCACGGCAACGGGCCTTCCCGCCACGGCAGCCTCCCGCCACGGCAGCCTTCCCGCACGGCAACGGCCCTTCCCGGGCGGCCGGTGTGCGGCGTTGTGCGCATCCCCTTGGCCCACGGTGTCACACCGTGCCTACGGGAAGCCCACGGCGTGACACCGTGGGCTTCCCGGGGCTGGTCGGGGCTGGTCGGGGCTGGTCGGACGCGGCCGGGCCGGTTCAGATCTGCGGCGGCGCGACCGTCAGCCGGCCCACGGTCGAGCCGGAGGCCAGCGCCGCCAGCCCCTCCGCCGCCTCCCCGAACGCCAGCCGCCGGGACACCAGCGGGCGGACGGCGTCCGCGGCGGCGAAGGTCATCAGCTCCTCGTGGGCGCGCCGGATCAGGTCGGGCCGGCGGGTGCGGTAGAGCCCCCAGTGCAGGCCGAGGATGGAGTAGTTCTTCACCAGCGCGTGGTTGAGCGCCACCGTCGGGATCGTGCCGCCGGCGAACCCGACGACGACGATCCGCCCCTCGAAGGCGATCACCTTGGTCGAGGCGGTGTACGCGTCCCCGCCGACCGGGTCGTAGACCACGTCGACGCCCTTGTCTCCGACCGCCTCCTTGATCGCCGGGATGATGTCCCGGGCGGTCCGGTCGATCACCACGTCGGCGCCGAGCCCGCGGGCCACCTCGGCCTTCTCCCGGCCACCGACGACGGCGATCACCCGGGCGCCGGCCAGCCGCCCGAGCTGGACGGCGGCGCTGCCGGCACCCCCCGCCGCGGCGTGCACGAGCAGCGTCTCCCCCACCCGCAGCCCGGCCCGGCGGTAGAGCCCGAACCAGGCCGTGTGGTAGGCGATCACGAAGGCCGACGCGGTCGCGTCGTCGAACGCGGCCGGCGCGGGCAGCATGTCGACCGATCGGGCCAGGGCGTACCCGGCCAGCGCGCCGTGGGGCAGCCGCGGCATCCCCACCACCCGGGACCCCAGCCGGGTGGGCTCCACACCCGGCCCGACCCCGACGATCTCCCCGCACAGCTCGACCCCCGGGGTGAAGGGCAGGGGCGGCTTGTCCTGGTACGCCCCACGGGCCAGCAGCACGTCGGGGAAGTTCAGCGCCGCCGACCACACCTCGACCAGGACCTCGCCCTCCCCCGGCCCCGGCACCCGGACCTCGACCTGCCGCATCACGTCCTGGGGCTCGCCGAGCACGGGCACCTGCCAGGCGGTCGTCGTCCGGCCGTCCTCGGGCGGCACCTCCGCCGGCGATTCCTGCGACCCCCGCACCCCCTGCATCTCCCCGGCAGCCGGGACGCTCATGCCACCCCTCCTCCCAACCCCAGACCCCCATCGATGGTGAGCACCTGGCCGGTCACCCACGAGCCGTCGTCGCCGGCCAGGAACGCCACGGCCGCCGCGACGTCCTCGGGGCGACCGAGCCGCCGCAGCGGGTACGACGCGCTCACCTGCTCCTCCCTGCCCTCGTACAGCGCGGTCGCGAAGCGGGTCTTGACCACCGCCGGAGCGACCGCGTTGACCCGGATCTCGGGCGCCAACTCCCAGGCGAGCTGGCGGGTCAGCTGGATCAGCGCGGCCTTGCTCACGCCGTACAGGCCGATCCCGTCCGCGGGATGCAGACCCGCGACCGAGGCGACGTTGACCACCGCGGCGCCGTCGTGCCGGCCCAACCCGGCCGCCCGGGCCCGCGTCGTCCAGTCCAGCGCGGCCACCACGTTCACCGCGAAGACCTTGGCCGCGACGGCGGTGTCGAGCTGGTCCAGCGACCCGTACACCGGGTTGATACCGACGTTGTTCACCAGGACGTCGAGCCGGCCGAATGCCGCAACGGTGGCCGCCACGGCCGCCTCCTGGTGGTCGCGGTCGTCCGCCCTGCCGGGCACGCCGATGGCCCGCTCGGGCCCGCCGAGCTGCTGCACCGCCTCCGCCAGGTGCTCCGGCTTGCGCGCCGTGACGCAGACCTGCCCGCCCTCGGCGACCAGCCGCTCGGCGATCGCCAGGCCGATCCCCCGGCTGGACGCGGTGACCAGCGCCACCCGCCCGGCATACCGGGCACCGGCCGGGGAGGGGCCGGGCTGCGCCGCCGCGGCTGTCACCGGCCGGTGTCTCTGGTAGCGCACAGCATCGGCACGTTCGCAGTCCACCACCTCCGCCGCGCGGCCGTCCACCGAACCACACCATTCGGCGGAAGGTCGCCACGGCCGTGGACCCGGGACGCTCGCCCGTGCCCGTCGTGACTGCGAGGATGGCCACCTCGGGAGTGCCGGCGCGGCCGTCCCGGACGTGTTTCGCGGCCGGTCGCGCCCAGGGAGGTGGAATGGACGCCGTGGCGGGCTCGGGCGGCGGTGCCGGCACCGCCGGCAGCCGGCTGGCGGTCGATCCCTGGGCGGATCTCGCGCCGGAGTCGTCGCGGCGGCTGCTGGTCACCGCCCTCGAGGCGTTCGCCGAGCAGGGCTACCACGCCACCACGACCAGGGACATCGCCACCCGGGCCGGGATGAGCCCGGCCGCGCTGTACGTGCACTTCCCGTCCAAGGGCGCGCTCCTGGCGCAGATCAGCCGGGTGGGACACCAGGCCGCGCTGGAGCTGGTCCAGGCGGGGTTGGCCCGGGGCAGCACCCCGGTGGAGCGGCTGCGCGCGGTGGTCGCCGACTTCGCCGCCTGGCACGCCGAGCACCACCGGGTGGCCCGCGTGGTGCACTACGAGCTCGCGGCGCTGCCCGAGCAGGACCGGGCGGCGACCCTCGAGCTGCGCCGGGAGATCGAGGACCTGGTCGCGCAGCAGATCCGGGCCGGAGTGGCGGGGGGCACGATGCGGGTGGACGACCCGCAGCAGGTGGCGCGCGCCGTCCTGTCGATGTCCGTGGACGTCGCCCGCTGGTACCACCCCGGCCGGCCCGAGACACCGGCCTCGATCGGGGCGCTCTACGCTGAACTGGCCGCCAGGATGGTGGGGATCGGACTCTGAGCCGGTGACATCGATCGACGAGGCCGACGCCGGGGAGACCGGTGGGATGAGGGACGCCGGCAACGCGGGACTGCCGGTCCGCCCCGAGCTGATCGACGTCCTCGACCTGGCCCCGGACCCGGACGGCGACCCCGACCGGTTCCTCGGGTACACCCCGCCCAGCCCCCTGCCGCGGGTCTTCGGCGGGCAGGTGCTCGGGCAGGCCCTGACCGCTGCGACGCGGACGGTCGACGGGTCCCGGCCGGTGCATTCGCTGCACGGGTACTTCCTGCGGCCCGGCGACCCGCATCGGCCGATCAGCTTCGCCGTGGAGCGGATGCGTGACGGGCGCTCGTTCTCCGCCCGGCGCACGCATGCCCTGCAGGGCGGCAAGCCGATCCTGTCCATGATCTCCTCGTTCCAGACCTCCGCCGCCGGCCTCGACCACCAGGAGCCGATGCCCGACGTCCCCGACCCCGAGTCGCTGCCCACCATGACCGAGTTGCTGGCCGGGTCGGACGACCCGCGGGCCGAGTTCTGGCGCCGGCAGCGGCCGGTGGACTTCCGGCCGACGGACGGCGAGGCGCACCTGCAGGCGCTCCCGCAGGACGGCCCGCCCCAGGCCGTCTGGATGCGCGCCACCGAACCGCTGCCCGACGACCCCGCGATCCACGCCGCGGCGCTGGCCTACATCAGCGACTTCGGCCTGCTGCAGCCGGTGCTGCGCAGGCACGGCCTGACCCTCGGGGGACCCGGGCTGAAGGTCGCCAGCCTGGATCACGCCATGTGGTGGCACCGGCCGGCCCGGGTCGACGAGTGGCTGCTGTACGTGCTGCGCAGCCCCTCGGCGTCCGGGGCGCGCGGGCTCGGCCTCGGCGAGATCTTCACCCGGGACGGCGTGCTCGCCTGCACGGTGGCCCAGGAGGGGATGATCCGCCGGGCTCGTGAGGAGGAGCCGTGACCACCGCCGTGCTGTCCCCGTGGCGCCGCCGCCGGGCGGGGGCCCCCCGAGGGCTGCTCGGGGATCAGGACCGGCTGCCCGACCGCTTCGCCGAGATGGTCGCGGGCTCGGACGACGGCGTGGTCCGGGTCAAGGCCGGACCGCTGCGCCTGGCAGTGATCGCCGATCCCGGGCTGGCCCGCACCCTGCTGACCATGCCGAGCGGAGTGCGCAAGGGCCGCGGCATCGACGTCCTGCGCCTGTTCCTCGGCGACGGGCTGCTGACCAGCGAGGGCGAGCTGCACCGGCAGCAGCGCCGGCTGGTCAACCCCGCCTTCCACCCCGCCAGGCTGGCCGCCTACGGGCACCAGGCGGTCGGCACCGGCCTCGAGCGCGCCGCGTCCTGGTCCGACGGGATGCGGGTCGACCTCGCCCGGGAGATGAACTCGCTGACCCTGGACGTGGTCGGGCGCACCCTGTTCGGCGCTGACCTGTCCACCGAGGCCGCCGACATCGCCGCCGCGGTGGACGAACTGCTGCCGACGTTCCCCCGCCTGATGCGGCCGTACGGGTTCGTGCTGGCCCGCCTGCCCGGACCCACCCAGTGGCGGATGCGCAGGGCCGGCGCCCGGCTGGACGCGGTGGTCGAGCGGCTGATCGCGGCCCGCCGGGACGGCGGCGGCGACGGGGAGGTGCTCTCCCTGCTGCTGGCCGCGCGGGACGAGGACACCGGCGAGCCGATGCCGCACCGGCTGGTCCGGGACGAGGTGCTCACCCTGCTCCTGGCCGGTCACGAGACGACCGCCGTGGCGCTGTCCTGGACCTGGTTCGAGCTGTCCCGCCACCCCCGGGTGCGCGAGGCGCTGGAGGCGGAGATCACGGCACCGGAGGCCCGGGCCGCCGTCGCCGCCGCGGACTGGGAGCGGCTGCACCTCACCCGGGCGGTGGTCGCCGAGTCGATCCGCCTGCACCCGCCGGCCTACATGATGGGACGGCGGGTGACCGAGCGGATCGACCTCGGGGGCCACGTGCTGGAGCCGGGCACCCTGTGCGTGGTCTCCCCGTACGCCCTGCAGCGTGACCCCCGCTCCTGGCCGGAGCCGCTGGAGTGGCGCCCGGAGCGCTGGCTGGACGGCGAGGGCCGCTACGCCGACGCCGCCCCCGGGAACCCGCGGGGTTCCTACCTGCCGTTCGGGGCCGGCGCGCGGATCTGCATCGGGGCCGGCTTCGCCACGATGGAGGCCACGCTGCTGCTGGCCGTGCTCGGGTCCCGGTTCCGCGCGGAGGTGCCCGCAGGCTTCGATCCGGGCTACCAGCCGGCCGTCACCCTGCGGCTGCGCAACGGCCTGCCGGCGACGCTGCACGCGCTGCCCGTGCCTGCCCACCCGCCGGGCGGTTGAGTCGGGCGGGATCTCCAGGGTGAGGGCGGAGGCAGGCCGAGGCCGGGCGCGGTTCCCGGCGCGGCTGATGGACCGCCGCCTGGCCGACCCGCACCGCCTGCGCATCGGGATGCTCTGCCTGGTGGGGATCGCCGTCCTCTATGCGGTGACACTCCTGCTGCTGGCGATCGGCGGCGACAAGCCCGGCCCGGCACCCTGGCTGGACATCCCCCGGAGCAGCTACTTCTACTGGGAGGCCGCCTTCGCCACGCCCGTGTTCATCGCCGCCGGCGTGCTGGCCGCCGCGTCGATGCAGCTGCTGGCGCGGGCCTGGGGCGGCACCGGCAGCTTCGAGGACACCATGGCGCTGACCGGGTTCGCGGTGGCGATCTGCACGCTGTTCAGCGTGATCCCTGACCTGATCGAGGCCGTTCTGATGATCTCCGGGATCCTGCCCGCCAAGACCTTCCTGGACGGCGTCGCGCACCCCACCCCGATCCTGGCCCTGGTCTGGGCGTACCTGATCGCCTACCTGCTGGCGTTCCTGGTGCTGTTCCCCGCCGTCGTCTCGACGGTGCACCGGCTGCCGGGGGCGCGCGCCGTGGCGGTCGGCGTGGCCGGCTTCGCCGTCTACCAGGGCTTCGTGTACGTCTTCATCCGTTGACACGTCATCCGGTTCACCTGCTGACTCGTCGTCCGCTGACTCGTCGTCCGCTGACTCGTCGTCCGCTGCCTCGCCATCCGTTGACGTCGTCCGCCGAAGGCCGCGCGGACCGGCGTCAGTCGCGGGTCAGCTTGCGGTAGGTGACCCGGTGCGGCCGGGCCGCCTCCTCGCCGAGCCGCTCGACCTTGTTCTTCTCGTAGGCGTCGAAGTTGCCCTCGAACCAGTACCACTTCGCCGGATCGTCCTCGTCGCCCTCGTAGGCCAGGATGTGCGTGGCCACCCGGTCGAGGAACCAGCGGTCGTGGGAGATCACGACCGCGCAGCCCGGGAAGTCGAGCAGGGCGTTCTCCAGCGAGCCGAGGGTCTCCACGTCCAGGTCGTTGGTCGGCTCGTCGAGCAGCAGCAGGTTGCCGCCCAGCTTCAGGGTCAGCGCGAGGTTGAGCCGGTTGCGCTCCCCGCCGGAGAGCACCCCGGCCGGCTTCTGCTGGTCCGGGCCCTTGAAGCCGAACGCCGAGACGTAGGCGCGCGAGGGCATCTCGACCTGGCCGACCTTGATGTGGTCCAGGCCGTCGGAGACGGTCTCCCACACGGTCCGCTTCGGATCCAGCGATGCGCGGGCCTGGTCGACGTATGCGATCTTCACCGTGTCGCCGATCTTGATCTCGCCGCTGTCCGGCTTCTCCTCACCGACGATCATCTTGAACAGCGTGGTCTTGCCCACGCCGTTCGGCCCGATCACGCCGACGATGCCGTTGCGCGGCAGGGAGAACGACAGCCCGTCGATGAGCAGGCGGTCGCCGAACCCCTTGCGCAGGTCCTGGGCCTCGATCACGAGCGTGCCCAGCCGCGGGCCCGGCGGGATCTGGATCTCCTCGAAGTCCAGCTTGCGGGTGCGCTCGGCCTCCGCGGCCATCTCCTCGTAGCGCTGCAGCCGGGCCTTGCTCTTGGCCTGCCGGCCCCGGGCGTTCTGCCGGACCCAGTCCAGCTCGTCCTTCAGCCGCTTGGCGAGCTTGGCGTCCTTCTTGCCCTGGATCTGCAGGCGCTCCTGCTTCTTCTCCAGGTAGGTCGAGTAGTTGCCCTCGTAGGGGTAGGCCCGGCCGCGGTCGAGCTCGAGGATCCACTGCGCGACGTTGTCGAGGAAGTAGCGGTCGTGGGTGACCGCCAGGACCGCGCCGTGGTACTTCGCCAGGTGCTGCTCCAGCCACTGCACGCTCTCGGCGTCAAGGTGGTTGGTCGGCTCGTCGAGCAGCAGCAGGTCGGGCTTCTCCAGCAGCAGCTTGCACAGGGCGACCCGGCGCCGCTCGCCGCCGGAGAGCAGCGAGACGTCGGCGTCCGGCGGCGGGCAGCGCAGCGCGTCCATCGCCTGCTCGAGCTGCGCGTCCAGGTCCCAGGCCTCGGCGTGGTCGAGCGCCTCCTGCAGCTCGCCCATCTCGGCGAGCAGCGCGTCGTAGTCCGCGTCCGGCTGGGCCATCTCCTGCGAGATCGCGTTGAAGCGGTCGAGCTTGGCCTTGATCTCCGCGACCCCCTCCTCGACGTTGCCGAGGACGGTCTTCTGCTCGTTCAGCGGCGGCTCCTGCTGCAGGATGCCCACCGTGTACCCCGGGGTGAGGAAGGCGTCACCGTTGGACGGCGTGTCCATCCCCGCCATGATCTTCAGCACGCTGGTCTTGCCGGCGCCGTTCGCCCCGACGACGCCGATCTTCGCGCCCGGGTAGAACATGAGCGTGACGTCGTCGAGGATGACCTTGTCGCCGACGGCCTTGCGCGCCTTGCGCATGGTGTAGATGAACTCCGCCATGCCTCCCAGGCTATCTGCCCCGCGTCCGGCTCCTTCCCTCCCCCGGCGCTGACCTGCGTCAGGACATTCCGGCTCATCTCACCGTCTGACAGCCGCTGACGTCCTCATGTGCCCCCGGTGTGCCCCAGCGCGTGCGGAAGGCCCGGTCGTTTCGACACCTGGGGTGCACCCGGGTCCGGTAGGGCCTACTCAGGGCATCGATCGCATGCCTCGCGCACGGGTCTCCCGCCTGCCGTCTCTTACTCCCACCGGTTCGGCCGTAGCCTCGGGCGCCCCGGAGCGCCTGTTGTCGGGATACCGGAAGCATCGCAGGCTCACCGTCAGCTTGGGAACGAGTAGATGCACCCAGCTGAACCTGGACTCGCGCCAACCAAGGCCGGGCTGACTGCCCGATTCAGGACTGTCATCGGTTGGTCTGTTCGTGTTCGCTGTGGGCACGTCTCCGGGTACCCACCGCGTCGGTGTCCCGCTTGCGGGGTCAATATCTGGGACATGGAGTTCTTCTGCTACCACCGCGATAGGCACGGCTCTGTGGCACTGCGTGAGGAGCTGCTGGAAGTGCACTGGTCTTACATGGACCGGTACGCGACGGAGATGATCGCCCGTGGCCCGACCCTCGCCGACGACGGCGATACGCCCACCGGCAGCGTGCACATCCTCGACCTGCCCGACTCAGCCGCCGCCCGGGCGTTCGCCTTCGAGGAGCCCAACTATCAGGCCGGTGTGTACCGGGACGTGCTGCTGCGCCGGTGGCGCAACACGCTGGGACGCACCATGTGGGACTTCCGTGGTGGCCGGACTGGTGGCAACCGGTACCTGGTGCTCGGCCTCGGCGCGGGGCAGGCCGCCGACCTCGCCGTGCCACCCGACCGGGACGAGCTGATCGCGTACGGGCCGCTGCTGTCCGACAACGGCGGTATATGGCTGGGTACCGCGGCGCTGGTCCGGGTGTCGGACCCGGACCAGGCGCGCGCCGTGCTGACCGCGGACCGGTACGCCGACATCGAGGTGCACAACTGGGCGTTTGGCGGGCGGCCGGAATGACCCGGCGATGAGGGCTCTACCCGGCTGCGGCGAACCGATCGATCAAGGAGGTGACCCCGCACAGTCGTCCGGGCCGTCCATGGTGTCATTGGGCCGGCGGAATCCACGGGGAGGAGGCGGCCGGGGTGAGGCGGAACGCGGCGGCGGCCGGCACCCCGGCGCCTGGTCACTCGGGCCTGCGAGCCGACTGCCGGAACTGCTTTGCCCTGTGCTGCGTGGCTCCGGCACTCTCGGTGTCCGCGGATTTCGCGATCGACAAGCCCGCCGGCAAGCCCTGCCCGAGCCTCCGATCGGACTTCCGCTGCGCCATCCATCAACACCTCAGGCAGGAGGGCTTTCCCGGGTGCGCCGCCTATGACTGCTTCGGAGCCGGACAGAAGGTGTCCCAGGTGACCTTCGAGGGGCGGGACTGGCGCTCGCCACCGGCCGCCGGGCTCATGCTGCGGGTGTTCCCCGTCATGCGACAGCTCCACGAGTTGCTCTGGTACCTGACCGAGGCGCTGACGCTGCGGCCCGCCCGCTCGCTCCGACCGGAGCTCCGCCGGGCGCTGGAGGAGACCGAGGGGATCACCCACGGCGGTCCGCAGTCCCTGCTGGACCTGGATCTGGACGCCCCCCGAGCCCGCGTGAACGCCCTCCTGGTGAGGGCGAGCGAGCTCGTGCGCGAAGAGGCACGCCGTCCGGGCCGGGACCGGAGGGGCGCCGACCTCATCGGTGCTGATCTCAAGGGAGCCGATCTGAGAGGTGCCGACCTACGAAGCGCACACCTGATCGGGGCTGATCTCAGGAACGCGGATCTGAGATCGGCCGACCTCATCGGGGCCGACCTTCGGGGTGCCCGGCTCAGCGGCGCCGACCTCTCCAGCAGCATCTTCGTCACCCAGCATCAGATGAATGCGGCGCGAGGCGACGCCCTGACCAGGATCCCCCGGCTGCTGGATCGTCCAGCGCACTGGTCGAGGTCACACGAGGCACGGCCGACCGCCTAGCCAGGTCGCCGCACCGGTCCGGCTGGATCTCGTTTATCCACAGGGTCTTTCGCGTGGTCTGCGCAGTCGGTCGGGGTTGTCGGGGGTCGCCTTTAGCGTTGTCGTCGTGGGGAGAGACACGGGGGAAGCAGCAGCGGACGACGAGGGCGGGGAGCTGGTGCATGGGGTGGACCGCGCCATCGCGATGATCCGGGAGGGCGGGGCGCTGCTGGTGGCGGCGCGGACCCGGGGTTTGTCGGACGGTGAGCTGCGGGCGAAGATGTTGGAGGCTCACGCCGCGGTGGCCGGGGCGGAGGCAGGCCGGCTGAGTCTGGTGCGAGACCTCGATGCGAGACCCACGGCGGTGGCCGGTGCGGTTCCGGGGAGGACCGCAGTCACCTTCCTGGTGCATGCCTGCCGGGTGTCTCCGGGGCAGGCGCACAAGGATGTGGCCGCCGCGCACGCCCTGGCCGAGTCCGGCCCCCTGCCGGGGATGGGTGCCGCGCTGGCCGCGGGTGAGGTGTCGAGGGCGCATGTGGACGTCGCGGTGCGCACCCTGACCCGCATCCCCACCCACCTGGCTATGGCCGTCGACCGTGACGGGGTCTCCGGGGCGCAGCGGGTGGACACCTTCCTCACCGAGCAGTCCCGGGTGCTCGCGCCCGCATCCACGGACCGGCTGGCGCGGCAACTGCTGGCCACCCTGGACCCGTCCGGGGGTGACCGGTACGACCCGCAGGCCTACCAGCGCCGCGGCCTGGCCTGCGCGGTGGACTCGACAGGGATGCTGGTGGGCCGCTTCCAGTTGGACCCGGCCGCCGCCGCTGTGGTGAAGGCAGCCCTGGACGCCCACGCCGCCCCCACCCCACAGACCCACATCGCCCAGGGTGAGACCGAGGACGGGCAGGGTGTGCTGGTCGCCGATGAGCGGACCCGACCCCAGCGGTACGCCGACGCGCTGACCGCGATCGCCCGCCACGCCCTCTCCGCCGCGCCGACCACCGCGGGGGAACCCGCCCATGTGCTGATCGTGGCCACACCCGAACAGGTGGCGGCGGCGCAACGCGCTTCGGCGAGCCGACCGGCGGACGGTGGCCCACCGGCGGGGTCGGCGGCCGGGCTGGCGGCGGGGCTGGCCAGTTGTGCGCAGACCGGGCCGGTCGACCCCGCCACCCTCGGCAGGCTGGGCTGCGACGCGATCCTCACCAAGGTGCTGCTGGCACCGTCGGGTGCCGTGCTGGACCTCGGCCGCAGCGTCCGGACCGCCAGCGGCGCGCAGCGGCGGGCGCTGGCGGCCAGGGACGGCGGGTGCGTGATCCCGGCATGCACCGCACCACCGGGGATCTGCGAAGCGCATCACGTCACCTGGTACCGGCACGGGGGTGGCACCGACATCGGGAATCTGGCCCTGGTCTGCCCCCGGCATCACAGCGCGATCCACGCCGGGATCTGGACCCTGCACATGCTCAACGGGGTCCCCTGGGCGCGACCACCCACCTGGATCCACCCCCACCGACCACTCCTGCGGAACACCTCCCACCAGGCGGCCGACCAGGCACGCCGCCTCGGCCAACAACTCCGCCTCGCTCTCGACCACAACCCCGGAGGTGAGGCAGGCACAGCCGGCCCAGGTCCCGGCGACACCGACGGCACCGGAGATAGCGGCAGGAAGGGCGGTGACAGCGGAGGCACCGACGGCCGTGGCAGCGGTGACGGGGGCGAGACCGGCGAGGGAGGCGGCGGCGACTGGAGGAAGAGCGCCTGACCTGAGGACATCGCCTGCCGTACCGCGCTGACCCTGCCATTCCACGCGGCTCCTGCCATTCCGCGCTGAAGTCGACACTCACCGCGATCGCAACGCCGGCGCATCGGCGCTTCGCCTGACGCCGCACAGTGGGGTTGCTCCAGCGCCAGGTGTGTCAGTCTGGGTTGACAAGAACTTGGTTGTCAGTCTAGCCTGACAGGCATGTCAGGCGGCGAGATCACGGCGGGCATCGGGTCCGACGACCCGGCGGTCGGGCTGCGCGCGGTGGGTGCGTTGCACCGGCTCGCAGAGCAGGTGGAGGCAACCTACGTGCGGCTGGCCAGGGAACGCGGCTGGTCCTGGGAACAGATCGGAGACGCACTCGGCGTCTCCCGCCAATCGGTGCACGCGAAGCACGGGAAGTGACGGTTCACGATGGTCATGCGGTTGACCCAGGATGCGCGGCGGCAGGTGCTCAGCTCGGCCGCCGAGGAGGCCAGGCGCCGGGGCGACCGGCGGATCGGCACCGATCACCTCCTGCTCGGTCTCCTGCACGACCCCGGATCCCTGGCAGAGCAGATCCTCGGCATGGATCTCGACGCGGCGCGGGAGGCGTCGAACGCCCTGGACCGGGCAGCACTCGCCGCGGTCGGCGTCGACGTCGGCGACTTCACACCCGCGGCCACCCGGCCCGGCCGTGGCCGCCCGCCGTTCACCTCAGCGGCGCGCGCCGTCCTCCATGGCAGCGTGATCGAGGCCCGTGATGCCAGGGCCCGGCACATCGACGAGCGCCATCTGCTGCTCGCCCTGCTCGCCCGCACGCGGCCCGATCCCGCCGCCGAACTGCTCGCGGCCCTGGATGTCGATCCGGTCGAAGCCACCGCCCGCCTGCGCCGCTCCGTCCAGTGAACACTCCGTCCAGTGAACACTCCGTCCAGTGAACACTCCGTCCAGTGAACACTCCGTCCAGTGAACACCTGCCGGGGCTGATCGGCCTCACTGTGTCGCCATGACGGTGCAGCCTCGCAGCACCTCCACCGCCTCCGGAGGGCCGTCGACCGTCACCCCGCTCGGCTCACCGACGCCCTCGCGGTTCCACACCCAGCGAAGCAGAGCCGTCGGCGAGCCGCTCACGGTCACATCTGCCGCGTCGTGACCGGCGCCGTCACCGGCACCGTCTTCGACGGCGAACAGGCCAGGCCCGGTCCGCACCCGCCATGCCGCGCCGTCGGTCCGCACCGCGTACGTCCGGTTCGGCGGGTCGGCCAGGATGTCGGTGAAGTAGTCGCCCCACTCGGCCACGCTGTACGCCACGAAGACGCTGAGCAGCTCGTCGATGCCGTCCACAGCGAGGTCGGCCGGGACCGGCGCGACCGGCTGCCCGGTGCCGAGCTCGGCGTCGATGCGGTGGATGACCGTCTCCTGCGCCATCCGCCGGATCCAGAAGCCGACGGTCTGGTCCGGGGTGTACCAGGAGCCGGCCGGATCCTCTGGCTTGCGGGTGGCGAACTCCTGGCGCAGCCCTGCGTACGCCCGGTCGAGCAGTGCGAGCGGCTCCTCGTCGGCAAGCTCCTTCGGCGGCCACGGGTCGGGCTCGACGCCCTCGCGCATCGCCAGGGTCTTGTGCAGGTACACCTCCCCGACATGGCGGGTCAGGTCCGCGACGGTCCAGCCGGGACAGCTGGGCACTGCCGCGCCGAGATCGGTGGGCACCACGGCCCGCAGCCGGGCGAAGTCGGCCGCGAGGCAGTCGAGGAACCGGGAGAACTCCATGCCGGACAGTCCAGCACATGCGACACCGTGCTCGGGTCACGCGCACCCGCCACATCGCGGGCACGGAGCGGTGCGTCAGGACAGCCAGCCCTTGACCATCTCGATGTCGCGGCGCGGGTTCGGCCCGATCGGCAACACGTTGACCATGGTCACCCCGGCCGCCCGGAAGGCGTCCAGTCGCTCCCGCACGTACCCGGCCGGGCCGATCAGGTTGGTCAGCTCGAGGAACTCCGCCGGGACGGCAGCCTCGGCGTCCCGATGTCGCCCGTCGAGGTAGAGGTCCTGTACCTGCGCCGCCTCCCGCTCGTACCCGTAACGGCGGGCCAGGTCGTTGTAGAAGTTCTTGCCGCGCGCCCCCATCCCGCCGATGTAGAGCGCCGCGTTGGCCCGGGCCGCCTCGCGCAGGCCGGCGACGTCCTCCCCGATCGCGAGCAGCCCGCCGGCAGCGATCTCCAACTGCCCGAGGTCGGGGGTGCGCCGGGCCAGGCCGGCGGCCAGCGCGGAACCCCAGACCTGCTCGGCCTTCTCCGGGATGTAGAAGATCGGCAGCCACCCCTCGGCGATCTCCGCGGTCAGCTCCACGTTCTTGTCCCCGAGCGAGGCGATGTAGATCGGTATCCGGTCCCGGACCGGGCGGGTGAGCAGCTTCAAGGGCTTGCCCAGGCCGGTGCCCTCCCCCGGCGGCAGCGGGAGTTGGTACAGCCCCTGGTGGGTCACGGTCTCCCGGCGCCAGACCTGGCGGCAGATCTCGACGATCTCGCGGGTGCGGGCCACGGGCCGGTCGTAGCGGACGCCGTGCCAGCCCTCGATCACCTGCGGCCCCGATGCCCCCAGCCCGAGCAGGCAGCGCCCACCGGACACGGCGTCGAGCCCGGCGGCGGTCTGCGCGATCAGGGCCGGGGTGCGGCTGTAGATCGGCAGGATCCCGGGTCCGATGAGCATCCGTTCCGTACGCGCCGCGAGGTATCCGAGCAGGGTCGGCGCATCGAACCCGTAGGCCTCGGCCACCCACGCGACGTCCACCCCCGCCTTCTCCAGCAGGACGGCGTGCAGGATGGCGGCCCTCGGCTCCGAGGCATATGCCAGTTGGGTGCTCAGCCGCATGGTTCCCACCCTCCGCCGTCCGATTCGAGCCGGGTCACGTCCGGCTCGGCCCGCTGAGGCCCGGGCCGGCCTCCCAGTGTGCCGGTTGCCCGTTCCCGGCGGTGCCGAGTGCGGCAGGTATGGTCGGCCGTTGTGACCTCCGCGCTGGCTGCGACGGATCCCGGCCAGGCTGTGCCCTGGTGGCGCAGTGGCGTGACCTACCAGGTGTACATCCGCTCCTTCGCCGACTCCGACGGCGACGGGATGGGCGACATCGACGGCATCCGCTCCCGCCTGCCGTACCTCGTCTCGCTGGGCGTGGACGCGCTGTGGATCAATCCGTGGTACCCCTCGCCGCAGGCGGACGGCGGCTACGACGTCGCCGACTACCGGGACATCGATCCCGCGTTCGGCACCCTGGACGCCGCGCAGCGGCTGATCGACGACGCGCACGCGGCCGGCCTGCGGGTCGTCCTCGACATCGTGCCCAACCACACCTCGGACGAGCATCCCTGGTTCGTCGCGGCACTGGATGCGGCCCCCGGATCGCCGGAGCGGGACAGGTACGTCTTCCGCCCGGGGCGGGGCCCGGGCGGTGAGCTGCCGCCGAACGACTGGCGCTCGGTGTTCGGCGGGTCGGCGTGGCGACGGGTCCGGGACCGCGGGGACAACGGGGACGGCGGGGACGGCGGTCCCGCCCAGTGGTACCTGCACCTGTTCCACCCCAAGCAGCCGGACCTCAACTGGGCGAGCCCGGACGTGCGCGCGGAGTTCCTCGACGTCCTGCGGTTCTGGTTCGACCGCGGCGCCGACGGGTTCCGGATCGACGTGGCGCACGGCCTGGCCAAGGATCCGGCTCTGCCGGACCTCGGGATCGATCACGAGGGGGTGCTCGGACCGCCCGACCGGGAGAACCACCCGCACTGGGACCGGCCGGAGGTGCACGAGATCTACCGGGAGTGGCGCAGGCTCGCCGACGAGTACGACCCGCCGCGGATGTTCGTCGCCGAGGCCTGGGTGTCTTCGGTGGACCGGCTGGCCGCCTACCTGCGCCCGGGACAGCTGCACACCGCCTTCGACTTCGACGCCGTCCGCTCCCCCTGGGACGCGGCCGACCTGCGCCGGACGATCACCTCCTCGCTCACCGCGCACCAGCGGGTGAGCGCACCGGTCACCTGGGTGCTGAGCAACCACGACATCACCCGGCACCTGACCCGTTACGGCCGCCCCACCCCGGTGGGGCTGCAGTCCGCCGGCTCGGAGGAGCTGCGCCGCGGGCACGGTCCGACCGACGTCGCTCTGGGCACCCGGCGGGCGCGGGCGGCGATCCTGCTGGAGTTGGCGCTGCCCGGCGCGGTCTACCTGTACCAGGGCGAGGAACTGGGCCTCGCCGAGGTCGAGGACCTCCCCGAGGAGCTGCTCGCGGACCCGGTGTGGGAGCGCTCGGGGCACACCGACCGCGGGCGGGACGGCTGCCGGGTGCCCATCCCCTGGAGCCGTCGCGGCCCCTCACTCGGGTTCGGCAGCGGCCCGGGCTGGCTGCCCCAGCCCGCCGGGTGGGGCGAGCTGTCGGTGCAGGCGCAGGAGGCGGATCACACCTCGATGCTGTGGCTGTACCGGGAGGCGCTGCGGATCCGCCGCGAACAGCCGGCACTGGGTACGTCCGGGAGCGCGGAACCGGACGGGCTGACCTGGCTGGACCTCGCCCCCGGGGTGTTGGCCTTCACCAGGCCGCCGGGCTTCACCTGCATCGTCACAGCCGGCGCCGAGTCCGCCGCGCTGCCGCCGGGCCGGGTGCTGCTGTCCAGCGTCCCGCTGACGGACGGGCGCCTTCGGGCGGACGCCGCCGCCTGGCTGGTCACCGGGTAGCGGCGCGCGCCGCCGTCCCGGAGCTGGAACCCCTGGTCGAACCGCGGGTGGACTCCGCGCGGGTGGACTCCGCGCGGGTGGACTCCGCGCGGGTGGACTCCGCGCGGGTGGACTCCGCGCGGGTGGACTCCGCGCGGGTGGACTCCGAGCGGGTGGACTCCGAGCGGGTGGACTCGGCTGCCGAGGTGCCGGATGCCGCACCGGACGCGGCGGTGCGGGCACCCCCGGCGGCTCCGCGGACCGACAGCCGGTCGAGCAGGTCGGCGGTCACCCCGGCCACCGCGGCGACCGCCGCGTCGAACACCTCCTGGTTGTGCGCGGCCGGGCGGTGGAACCCGCTGACCTTGCGCACGTACTGCAACGCGGCGGCATGGACGTCGTCCGACGTCACCGGATCCGTGTACGGCGGGCGGAGCACCTTGATGGAACGGCACATGCCCCGAGGCTACGCGGGCTACCCCTCGGCGGCGGCGGCCAGCACCGCGACCGCGGTGGTGGGCTGCCAGACCCGCTCCAGCCGCACGATCCCGAACCCGAAGGGGGTGTGGCAGCCGACGCCGGCGTACTCGGCGAAGAGCAGCAGCACCTGGACGTTCCGGGCGTCATCGGCGCTGCCCCCGCACACGTAGCGCATCCGGCCCACGAACCCGAGGGCCGAGGTCCCGCCGCCGCGCATGGGCGCGCTGCGCCCGTCGACGTCCGACACCCACACCGTCGCCAGGGCTTCGCGCGCCAGCCAGGGAGCGGTCTTGGGCTGCAGGGCCTGCCAGCGGTCGGACAGGCTGGTCAGCACGTTCTCCGGAGCCGGCCAGGGCGAGAACGTGTCGCCGTGGCGGAAGGTGGACGGCGTGACGAACCGCACCTGCCAGGCCCACCCCGACTCCGGGGCGCCCCAGCCACCTGCGCGGCGCCGCGGGATGTCGACCAGGTCCGGCCAGGGAGTGGCACGGGACATCCGCGGGGCGGTGGCCACCGTGAAGTGGTGCGAGCCGAGTCGTACGGCGCGGCCGGGTGTCGCGGCCGCCATCAGTCCCGGCGCCAGCGCGTCGTCCAGCAGCCGGATCTCCAGCACGGTGATGCCGTTGCGGATCACCGGCGGCGAGACGGCGAACGGCGACGTGGCGGGTCTGGGGTGGATCTGCAGCCACCGGGAGACCGCCTCGTGCGGGGCCTCAACCGGGATGTCGACGCCGACCGGGCCGTGTAACCGGACTTCCCACCGGGACGGCATGGGTCACCCTCCCTCGCTGCACAGGCTCGCGTGCTCGATGCCCACGGTTGGCATGGGTGCGGTTCCGCCGGGTTCTGCCCTCGGTGCTGATTCGCACCCAGCAGCGATAACCGTCACGGTGCACACCCCCGTGATGCCACGCTCAGTCACGTTGTCTGGCGGTACGTAACGTTACCGGAGATGCTGCTGGACGGTGAGTAGTTGTTTGAATGTCCTCCGTTCAGCCAGGGGCCCCCTCGGCCACACGCTCGTCAGGCCTGCTCGGCGGCCACGGAGCGCAGCCCGACCACGTCGCCGACCACGACCACGGCCGGTGGCCGGATCTCCTCCCTGACCACCGTCGCGGCGACGTCGGCCAGCGTCGTGACGACGACCCGCTCGGTGGGCATGGTGCCGTTCTGCACGACGGCGACCGGCGTGGACCGGGTCCGGCCGTGCTCGACCAGCACGGCGGCGAAGGCGGGCAGGTTGTCCACGCCCATCAGGATCACCAGGGTGCCGCGCAGCCGGGCCAGCGCCGGCCAGTCGACGAGCGAGCGTGGGTGCCCGGGGGGAAGGTGCCCGGAGACGATGACGACGTCGTGGGCGACCCCGCGGTGGGTCAGCGAGATCCCGGCCAGTGCCGGCACCGAGGTCGCGCTGCTCACACCGGGAACCACGGTCACCGGGAGGCCCGCGGCGAGGCACGCCTCCACCTCCTCCGCCCCGCGACCGAAGACGAACGGGTCCCCGCCCTTCAACCGGACCACGAACTTGCCCTGGCCGGCGTGGTGCACCAGGCACTCGTTGATCGCCTGCTGGGCCATGGCCCGCCCGCGGGGAAGCTTCGCCGCGTCAATCACCTCCACGTCGGGCCCGAGCTCGTCGAGCAGGGCCCGAGGCCCGAGCCGATCGGTGATTACGACGTCGGCATGCGCCAGCAGCCGCCGCCCGCGTACCGTGATCAGGTCCGGGTCGCCGGGCCCGCCGCCGACCAGGGCCACCCCGGCCGTCGACATCCCGGGCCCGCCACGGGGCAGCGGATCGAGCCGGCCCTCGCGCAGGGCCTCGACGATGGCGTCACGCACCGCCGCCGCCCGCCGCGGGTCACGCCCGGCGCGCCGGGACGGCGTGCTCAGCACTCCCACCCGCAGCCCGCCCTGCTCGCCGGTGGCCGGCGTGAGCGCCGTGCCGGCGTCGGCGTCGTCGGCCCGCACGCAGAACACCCGGGCGGACTCGGCCTCCGCCGCGACCGCGGCGTTCACCCGCGGGTCGTCGGTGAGGGCGAGGGCGTACCAGGCCCCCTCGAGATCACCGCTCTGGTACCGGCGCGGCAGCCAGCGCAGCTCACCGGCCTCGGCCATCGCCTCGACCGCGGGGGTCACCCGTGGCGCGGTCACGACGACGTCCGCCCCGGCCCGCAGCAGGA
>Ga0187788_10000065_pt1 | contig 23747 bp, 18 predicted proteins | sample 1015_BV01_MP10_2_FD_133008 | JGI IMG/M metagenome (GOLD analysis project Ga0187788, IMG submission 133008) | Tropical peat soil microbial communities from peatlands in Department of Meta, Colombia - 1015_BV01_MP10_20_MG | ecosystem: Environmental > Terrestrial > Soil > Wetlands > Peat | place...
GAGGACATCCTGCGCAAGCTGGTGGAGATCCTCTACGAGCGCTCCGACGGAGAACTGCGCCGCGGCACCTTCCGCGTGCGCGGCGATGTGATTGAGGTCTTCCCGCCCTACGATGACTTCGCCTATCGCATCGAGTTGTGGGGAGATCAGGTGGAATCCTTGGCGCAGATCGATCCCCTGTTTGCTACCCTCAAGCAGCGCTACCTGCGCCTCCCCATCTACCCCAAGTCCCACTACGTGATGAAGCCGGAGACCAAGAAGCGCGCGGTGGACTCGATTCTGGAGGAGTTGGCGTGGTGGGAGGGGGAACTGCAGAAGCAGGGGCGGCTGGTGGAGGCTCAGCGCGTGCATCAGCGCACCCGCTTCGACCTGGAGATGATTAAGTCCGTCGGGTACTGCCATGGCATCGAGAACTATTCCCGGCACTTCACCGGGCGCCTTCCCGGCGAGCCTCCGCCCACGCTGCTCGATTACGTACCCCGCGATTACCTGCTGTTTATCGACGAATCGCATCAGACGATTCCCCAGCTTCATGGCATGTGGCACGGCGATCGCTCGCGCAAATCTACGCTGATTGAGTACGGCTTCCGCCTGCCTTCGGCCCTCGACAATCGCCCCCTCACCTTCGAGGAATTCGAGCATCGCGTGAACCAGGTGATCTACGTCTCCGCTACTCCCGGACCCTATGAGCTGACCAAGTCGGCGGGCGAAGTGGTGGAGCAGATCATCCGGCCCACCGGCCTGGTGGATCCCGAGGTGGAAGTCCGGCCGGTGAAGGGCCAGATCGACGATCTGCTGCACGAGATCCGCGACCGCGTTGCGCGCAAGGAGCGCGTGCTGGTCACCACTCTCACCAAGCGCATGGCCGAGGATCTGGCCGAGTACTACAGCGAGGTCGGAGTCCGCTGCCGCTACATGCATTCCGAGATCGAAACCCTGGAGCGGGTGAAGATTTTGCGCGACCTGCGCAAAGGTGAGTTTGATGTCCTCATCGGGATCAACCTGCTGCGCGAAGGCCTCGACCTGCCCGAGGTCTCTCTCGTCGCCGTGCTGGACGCCGACAAGGAAGGTTTTCTGCGGTCCTCGGGCTCCCTGATCCAGACCATCGGCCGCTGTGCCCGGCACCTCAACGGCCGCGCCATCCTCTACGCCGACACGGTGACCGACTCCATGCGCAAGGCTATGGATGAAACCGAGCGCCGCCGCGCTATCCAGCAGGCTTATAACGAACAGAATGGAATTACGCCGCACTCGATCTCGCGCCCGCTGCAGATGTCTCTAGCCGCGATTGTCGAAGCCGACTACACCGATCTCACCGACCAGGCCGAGGGCATCCCGGAATTTAAGAATCAGGAAGAGTTGGACGCCTATATCGCCAGGCTGGAGAGCGATATGCGCGAGGCGGCCCGGCGGTTCGAGTTCGAGAAGGCGGCCAAGCTGCGCGATACCATCAAGGACCTGCGCACCAAAGAGTTCCTCTTCGCCTGAATTGTACCCGGACGGCAGCGGTCTATACTAACCCGCCTCTTCTTCCACCATGGCCGGCTCAGCCCCATTGCCTGAAGTCGCCCACCGCGCCCGCCGCCGCATCGCCTGGCGGCTTTTGCCTTTCCTCTTCCTGCTGTTCATCGTGGCTTACATCGACCGCACCAATATCGGCATGGCGGCGCTGGAGCTGCCGCGCGAACTCGGCTTCAGCGAGCGCGTGATCGGGCTCGGCGCCGGGATCTTCTTCCTCGGCTATTTCGTGCTGCAGATTCCCGGGGCGTTGGCGGTGGAACTGGGCAGCGCGCGGCGCATGATCGGCCTCATGATGATCGCCTGGGGCGTGATCACCGTGTTCACCGCTGGTATCCGCACCGCCTCGCACTTCTACATTGTTCGCCTGTTGCTGGGCGCGGCCGAAGCCGCATTCTTTCCCGGAGTGGTGGTGTACCTTACGCACTGGTTCATCTCCCGCGACCGCGCCAAGGCCCTGGCCAACTTCATGGCTGCTGTTCCGCTGTCGTTTGTGATCGGCACGCCGCTGGCAGGATGGATTCTGGGCTTCCGCTGGCTCAACCTGAGCGGCTGGCGCTGGCTGTTCATCCTGGAAGGGATCCCCGCGGTAGTGGCCGGCGTGGTCGCGCTCTTCTATCTCACCGATTGGCCACAGCAGGCGAGCTGGCTCAGTCCACAGGAAAGCACGTGGATCACTGGCGAGTTGCAGCGGGAAAGAGCCGCCAAGCTGGCGATTCGCTCCTACCGCATCCCCGAGGCGCTCAGGCAACGCGACGTGATTCTGCTCGCCCTGCTTTATTTCCTGGTGGTCAGCGGCAACTACGCGCTGGCGTATTGGCTTCCGACCATTCTCAAGCGCGCATCCGGGGCGAGTAACTTCACCGTTGCCATGCTCACTGCCACGCCGTATCTCGCGGGACTTATCGCGATGCAGCTCAACGGATGGCACTCGGACCGCACCGGCGAGCGCCGCTGGCATACTGCCGTGCCGCTCCTGGTGTGCGCTGGGAGCCTGGCGCTGACAGTCGTCGTCCAGGCTGAGATCTCGGTGTCCGTGGCGCTGTTCACCATCGCAGCCTGCGGACTGTACGCGAGCCTGCCGGTTTTCTGGGCGATGCCGACGGCGGTCCTCAGCGACTCCGCCGCCGCAGCCTCGGTCGGCTGGATCAACGCCGTGGGCAATCTGGGAGGCTTTGTGGGACCGTTTGCGCTCGGATATCTGCATTCGCGAATGCATTCCTTCGCCCCCGGCCTTGCGCTTCTGGTGGCCGGGTACCTGCTGGCGGCATTGCTGGCGCTGAGGGTGCGATCGCCGAAGACTCAAAAGGCATCCTGAACTCGCGCCCAGAATGCCTTTTCGGTGTCGCCTCGATACAGCCACGACACAAACTCAGAAAGTGTCCGCGGGATTTCTGTTGAGCTCCAGGGAGACTCACCCTGGGAGAACCGTCACTCCGTTTCTTGCAGCGTCTTAATGTGTTCTTCAAGCGCGCGCGCGTATTCGCGCTCTGCCTGCAATTCAGAATGCAATTTCTTGACCAGATTCTCCAGACGCAAAATCTCCATGCGCAGCTTGGCTACGTCCGTTGACGCTCCCATCGATGGACGCACAGCCGCCGCAACAGCCACGGGGCTCGGCGGGGGTGCGGCGGGGGCGCTGGCTGCAGCTCGAGGCGGCTCAGGAGTGGTAACCGCCACAGCGGTCGATGAAGGGCCGGCGGCCGCTGCAACCGGCGTCCCGAAGCGTGCCGAGATCGTACTGCTCTGAGCGCCGGCTGCCGGTGCCCTGCCTCCATTGGCGGGACTGGCGAAGATGCTGCTGAGCGCCGCCGAGGCTCCGGCGGCACCAGGGCTGGCGGGCGCCGGGCTGGCCGGTGGCGGGCTGCCGGCCGGCCACGCTTCTGGCTTCTTGGCTTTCGGCTGCAGCAGATGCTTCACCCGCGCAATCAGGTCTTGCGGCTGAAAAGGCTTGCGGATCAGCTCGTCGGCTTTCACCGCGAACGCCTTCTCTGCCACGCTGCGGTTCACCACGCCCGACATCAGCACCACCGGGATGCTTGCCGTCGCCGGGGTCTGCTTGATCAACTGGCAGACCTCGTAGCCGTCCTTGCCCGGCATGATGACGTCGCTGATTACCACGTCCGGCGGAGCTTGCTGCATCTGGTTGATGGCGGTGTCGGCATCATGACACGCAACCACGTCAATGTTCTCGCGGCGGAACGCGATCTTGATCACCTCGCGCATGGTGGCGCTGTCGTCGATGAAGTACACCGTGGGGGCAGTCACGACAGCAGCACCTCGTCTTCATTGCCGCGCTCTTCTTCGTCGATCTCACGCAGCGCCTGCAGCATCAGCTCGGTGGCCGAGCGCAATACCGTGCGGGTGGACGGCGCGTAGCCGTGGATGAACTTGTAGACTCCGGTTTCCACGCGGTTGCAGTTCTTGACGATCTGCAGCACGGCGTCGTCGCCGACCAGCTCGCCGCTCTCGGCGTGCGTGAGCTGCCCGCCGTCAAAGATTATGATGCCGTCGGTGTCTCCCGCGTTGATGTGCAACGACCCCGTCTGCCGCGAGTGCTGCAGCATCTGGATCACCCCCGGCAGGTCCAGGTGCGACAGGCTGCCTTCCATGGCCGTGACCGAGCTCTCCAGCATCTGCGTGGGCTGGAACCCCTCCTCCCGGCTGCGCAGGAAGGTTCGCAGGTGGGCGGCAATGTTCTCCGGGCCCAGCTTGCGGTCGACACAGTCATCACAGCCGGCGCGGAAGGCCGCCATCAGGCATTTCTCCCCGCTCTCCCCCAGGGCGACGATGGGGATGTGAGCAGTCTTGGCGTCTCCATGCAGGATGGGCACAATTTCGTACGCTCCCATCTCGCGCATGTTGGTGGCGCAGACGATAGCGTTGGGAGTGTTCCACTCCAGCATGGTCATGGCATAGGCCGAATCCGGACTGTGCAGCACTTCGAAGCCCTGCTGCTCGAGCGCGTGCGCCAGCCGCTTGGCGAAGAAGACATTGCTGTCGATGATCAGGATCTTTCCGATGCCGGCGGTGACGGTGGTGGTCATCGTGCCGCCTCCGTCGAGGCTGCAGCCCCGCGCGGGCTTGGTTTGTGGGCATCGCTCGCCAACAGTTTTTCCAGGTCGATCACTTCCACTATCTCGGATTCCAGCGAAAGCACGCCGGCGGCGTAACTGGGCAGCTGGCCACTGACCGGCAGCATCTCGCTGATCGCCAGCTCGCAGTCTCCGCTGACGGGAATGCCGGTATCCTCACAGTTCGAGCCCACACGCCGCTTGGCGATCAGATAGAACTTGCGCGGCGGCGCCTCGCCCGGAACCAGCGCCTTTGCGATGTCGCACACCGGGACCACGTTCCCCCGCCGCACCAGCACCCCCGCCAGCCAGGGAGAGGTGTGCGGAAAATCCTGCAACTGGTCGGCGCGCGCCAGCTCGCTCACCTGCTCGGCGGGAAGTGCGAAGCGCTTCTCGCCCAGGGGAAACAGCACGAACGCGGTGGCTTCGTCCCTCATACCAGCACCCCCGCGCGCTCGGGCTCAGACCGCTTCGTCGCCAGGATCCGCTCCAGTAACTGCTGCTCGACGCGGCTGAGAAACGCCGCCGGATTAACCGCCGGGACTACCCGGCTGCCGGTCAGCGCCAACCCGCGATACCAATCGCGCTCCTCCCCGCTGAATGCCCCCGGCAAGGGGATGATTCTTTCGATCTCGCTCATGCGCTCGATGGCGTCCACTTTTACCGCCACCGGCGCATCACGCAACAGCAGCAGGCGCGTGCTGCGCGTCGCCGGCAGGTGGAAGTGCTGATTGCTCTCCACCACGAAGTAGGTGCGCTGCTCGCGCTCCAGGATGTGCTTCACCTTGCTGGGCGGATGCGGAATTCGTGTGACCGGGAGGGGTCTCAGCCCGCGCAGGCTCTGAATTTCCGCTACCGCGCCGGCGGAGATGGCAAAGAGGTACTCGCACACCGAGAACAGAATTGCCGCCTCGCCCTGGTGAGCGGCGAGCAGGCTGCGTCGTTCCGGCCGCCCGATCCTCACACTGCACCTACTCTCGCCGCGCCCATCACATAAAGGATGCGCTTCTCGATGGCCGGCACGATGGCCTCGATGGCCAGCACCTGATCCACCATTCCGGTTTTTATCGCCTCAGCGGGCATTCCGAAAATTACCGAAGTAACTTCATCCTGGGCGATCACGTGTCCGCCCGCGGCTTTGACCGCCTGCACTCCCTTGGAACCATCGGCGCCCATGCCGGTCAAGACCACTCCCACCGTCATGGGCCCGGCGAAGCAGGCGGCGGTTTCCATGGTTACGTCGGCGCAAGGGCGATAGCCGTGGATGCGCTCCCCCATCTCCACCGACAGTCGGCCGTTGGCCATGACCCGCATGTGTTGCGCGCCCGGACAGACGTAGACCGTGCCCGCACGCAGTGCGTCGTTATTCTCCGCCTCCTTCACCTGCACCGCGGCCACCTCGCCCAACTGCTTGGCGAACTGCGCGGTAAACGTTCCCGGCATGTGCTGCACCAGAAGGACTGAGGCCGCGAAGTTTGCCGGCAAGGCCGGGATGAACTGCATCAGGGCTTGCGGGCCGCCAGTTGAGGCCGCCACGATCACCAGCGGAAATCTGGCGTTGCCGCTGCCCGCAAGGTTGCCGGAAACGGCCGCATCGCTGGGCGTGAACTTGCCTTCCGAATACGAGGAAGCTGCCGGAGGCTTGGCGCCGCTGCGGACGATCGTGCGGATCACCCTTACCCGCGAGGCGACTTTCAGCTTGCGGCACAGCTCGTCGCGCAGCCCCTGCATGTCCAGGTCGACCCCATTGGTGGGCTTGGGGATAAAATCGATGGCGCCGAGCTCCAGGGCCTTCAAGGTGATGTCGGCGCCTTCCTTGGTTTCGGAGCTGACGATTACGATGGGCCGCGGGTTCCGCGACATGATGGCCTGCGTGGCCTGCAATCCGTCCACGTGCGGCATCATGATGTCCATGCTGACAACATCGGGACGCAGCGACTCCGCCATGGCGATGGCTTCGCGCCCATCGCGCGCCTCCCCCACCACCTCCATTTGCGGGTCGGCGGCGATGATGCTCTGCAACACCTTGCGCATGAAGGTCGAGTCGTCCACCAGCAGCACGCGAGTTTTGGCTCCCAGGTCCATGTGACGTCTAATTGGCGGCCTGCGCCGGTTCGGCGGCATGCGCCGGGCCCGCCAGGGTCGCTCCCAGAAGCTGCGCCACGGTGGCAATCAGCTGATCTTCCTGCACCGGCTTCACCAGAAACGCGGTAGCGCCTTCACTCATCGCCCGCTCGCGATGTTTGGCGCCGGCGCGCGAGGTCACCACCATCACCGGAATAACCTTGGTGGAGGGATTCTGCCTCAGGTGCATCATCAGCTCGTAGCCGTTGGTGCGCGGCATCTCCAGATCCGTGATCACCAGGTCGCAGCGGCCCTGCGCCACCAGTTCCAGGGCCTCCAGCCCATCGGCCGCCAGCTTCACCCGGTACCCCGCCTTCTCCAGCATGCGGCCCACGAACTTGCGCACGCTGATGGAGTCGTCGGCCAGAACAATGATTCTTTCGTCCGGGATTGGGGCCATCACCTCCGGCGGAATCTCGCCCGCCGCCACCGCAATGGCCCCGGGAGCAAATACCCGCGCTGCCGCCGACAGCATCAGCGGCTTACGGTCGACCGATTCGCCCGCAATCAGGCGATTCAGATCCATCAGCAGGATCAGGCTGCCCTCGGGCGCGATGGTGACTCCCGGAAAAAGCTTCACGTTGCGCAGGTACTCGCCCAGGCTCTTGATGACAATTTCGTCCTTGCGCAGCACTTCCTCGACCACGATGCCCACCTGCCGCCCGCCGGCGCTGACAATCACTAGGCGGAAGAAGCCGTTGACCGGCTCGATCGCATCGAGTCCCAGCTCCTTGTCCAGCCGCACGATTTCGGTGACCTCGTCGCGCACCCGGGTCAGGAGTTTGCCTCCCACTTCCTCGATGTCCTGGCTGCGCAGCCGGCGGATTTCTTCCACGAAGGAGAGCGGGAAGGCGAACTGCATCTTGCCGCAGCGCACAAACAGGGCCTGCGAGATGATGAGGGTGAGCGGAACCTTCAAAGTGAAGCGAGTGCCCAGCCCGGGCTGCGTGTCGATATCGATCTCGCCATTCAGCGCGGTGAGGTTGGAGCGCACCACGTCCAGCCCGACTCCCCGGCCCGCCAGCTCCGACTTGCGCGGCGCGGTGGAGAATCCCGGTTGGAACAGCAGTTCCAGCAGCTCGCGTTCGCTGAGCTGCGAAGCGCGCTCGTAGCTGAGCACGCCCAGCTCGACCGCGGTGCTGCGGACCTTGTCGTAGTTGATGCCGCGACCGTCGTCTTCCACCTCCACGTAGATGTGGTTGCCGCGGTGATAGGCGCGTACCGCAACATTGCCGTGGTCGGGCTTGCCGTGATCGTAGCGCTCGTCGGGACGCTCTAGGCCGTGGGCAACCGCGTTGCGCACCAGGTGCAGCAGGGGGTCGGCAATCTGCTGGATGATGTTGTTGTCCAGTTCGGTCTCCGCCCCCTCCAGCTGCAGTTCGACGAGCTTGTTGGCCGCCTTGGCGGCATCGCGCACGGTGCGGGCAATGCGCGTGTAAAGATTGCCGATGGGCACCATCCGCGCCTGGGTGATCTCATCCTGCAGGCGGTGCGCCAGCTTGGTGAACTCGTCGATGTCTCCATCCACCCGGCGCACGAAGCCGTCGAGCTGGCTGAGAACCTCGGTGATGTCGGCGGAGATCTCCGTCAGCGAGCGGGAGAGTATGTTGAATTCGTCGTAGCGGTCCATCTCCAGGTCGCTGAACTCGGCCAGCGCCGGATCGAAGCTGCGGGTATAGCTGGAGTATCCGCCACGGAAGGGATAGCTCTCCGCCCCGTGCCAGCCGAAACCGCCCAGGGCGCTGCCGCCATCGCCCCCGCGAGGGCTGAACGTGGGCAGGCCGGAGGCCGGGCGCGCAGGCTGGCCGTGGGGAAGCCGGTTGAACTCGTACTTCTCCTGGAACTCGGTGATCTTGTCGATCAGGCGGGCCTTGGAAAAATTGAGCACGTCGGCCAGGCGCTCGAGTTCTGCCAGGCGGCCGAGCATGCGGGTGCGGTTGATGACCAGCTCGCCCACTGCATTCATCATGCGATCGAGGCGCTCCAGCGCGATGCGCACCGACTTGGATGCCGGTGCCGCTGCCGCGCGCTTGCGAACCTCGCCCCGCAGCTCTTCTTCGCCAGAGAGCGCGGGCGCTGCCGGAACCAACCCTGTGGGCGGAGCAGCCGGGACAGGAATGTCCGCCAGCAACTCCGCTTCGGCCTCGGATTCCCCGTCGGTGTCCGAGGCGAATTCCGCGGCTACCTCTGGGGCGTCGATCTGCAACTCCGCGGCTTGAATCTCCTGTGGCCCCGCCGCTGGGGCTGGGGATGCATCGGCGGCCGATGATGGGCTCTCTTCTTCCTCAGGGGCCAGCCGGGCTATGCGCGCCAGCAGCGATTTGACCGAGGTCTGCAGCGTGCTCTCGTCCGGCCACTGCCGGTAGAGAAACTTCTTCAGCGTATCGACCGCTTCCAGGCACAGGTCGACGATCTCCGGGCTGGGCTCGAGGGCGCCATCGCGCAGCCGCCCGATCAGATCTTCCGCCCGGTGGGCCACCCGCGAGATCCGCTGCAGTCCCACCTGCGCCGCCGAGCCCTTGATGGTGTGCATGGCGCGGAACAGACGATGAATGTCTTCGCTGTGGGGATTAGCCTCGAGCGCCAATAGGCAGTCGGTCACCGTCTGCAGGTGCTCCTCCGCCTCCGGCACGAAAAACTCCATGACCTCCCCCGGCACCTCGCCATCGGGAGGCAGGTCGGGCATCACCAGATCGCCCAGCGCCTCGGGAATCTCCAGAATTGCAGCCTCGGAATCGGTCGGAACTTCTTCCCCGCTCTCCTCCGCCTTGCCTCCCCCCGCGCCCTGAAAGGCAAACGGATATTTCTGTTTGAAGGCGTCGATCTCGTCCTGGGCCTCGGCGCGGCTGGCGTTGATCATCAGCAAATCCGACTCCAGCACCGCCACCGCTTCGGAGATGAATTCCACCAGCGGACCCGAAGCCTCGGCGCTGATGGTGGCGTTCATCGCGTACTGAAAAATGTGCGCCAGTTTGCTGGCGACTTCGGAGAACAGTGGGTAGCCGTACATGGCAGAGGAGCCCACCAGGGTGTGGGCCGCCACGTACAGCCGGTCCAGCTCCGCCGGAACCGGATAGGCGTCCTGCAGGATGTTGGAGTACTCCCGCAGGTACTGCAGGTGCTCGGAGGCCTCCTGCAGGAACACTTCTACGAAGTCGGAGCCTGGCGTGCTCAAGCCAATCCCTCCCCGACTCCGACGCTGGAGGCGAAGCGCGACGAGCCGTTCACCGGCTTCAGGTACAGCCGCGCGTCGCGATGCACGATGGTTTCAAACTTCACGCCCGCCCCGGCCAGCGATTCCGCATGACCCAGAAACATGTATCCGCCCGGCTCCAGCGAATCGTGGAAGCGCTGGAGGACGGCCACCCGCTGCTCATCAGAGAAGTAGATCAGCACGTTCATGCAGAAGATGGCGTCGAAGCGCCGCAGGTAAACCCCGTCCACCAGGTTCATGGGAACGAAGCTCACCATGTTGCGGATGCGGGGCTTGATCAGGAACTGGTCGCCTACCTTGGCGAAGTGCGCCTCCACCTGCTTGGGGGTTAGCTCTCCCAGGGCGCGCCGCGAGTAGACGCCACGCTCGGCATGCTCCAGAGCGCGACGGCTGACGTCGGTAGCCAGGATCTGCAGATTCCAGCTTTCCGTGAAATCCAGCGCCTCGGCCAGGGTGATGGCGATCGAGTACGCCTCCTCCCCGGTGGCGCAGCCCGCGCACCACAGCCGCAGCGTGCGCGGATTCTCCCAGAACTTTTTCACATGGATTTCCGGCAGAACTTTTTTCTCCAGTGCCTCGAAGACATGCGGGTAGCGGAAGAACGAAGTTTCCTGGGTCAGCAGCTTCTCCAGCAGGGCTTCATATTCCAGGTTCGAGGTCTTCAGCATGCGCAGCAGATCCTGGCCATGGGCCAATTTCCTGGCGATCATGTGCTCGCGCACCCGGGCGGTCAGAAAACGTTCCCGCGACTGGTCGAAGAGCAGGCCGGCGCGCTTCTCGATGAGCGTACGCATCTCGTCGAGCTCATGCTCGGTAAGGGCCGGGACCACGGTTTCGAGCTTGGTCGTCAAGCGTTGCCCACTCCCCAGGCGCTATTCAGGCGCGGACGCCTCCCCCGTTGCGCCCCGCCACCGCCATCTCGGACGAGGCTGGCGCCGCTGGGCCGCTGCCAGCGGGGTGGTTGTTCACCTTGAACTGGAACAGCGCTTCGTTCAGCTGCTCCGACAGCTTCACCATCCGCTCCACCGTATGCGTCGTCTGGCGCGCCCCCTGCGATGTCTGCCGGGTGATGCTGGAGATGATCTGCATGGCGTTGGCCACGCCTTCCGTTCCCCGCACCTGCTGCTTGGAAGCCAGAGAGATCTCCTGCACCAGCTCCGCCGACTGGCGCACCACGCTGGAGATGGCTTCCAGCGCCTTGCCCGCCTGGTCGGCGAGCTTGGCCCCGACTTCCACCTCCTTCGTGCCCTCTTCCATCACCACCACGGCTTCGTTGGTCTCCGCCTGGATGGCCTTGATCAGCCCGGCAATGTCCTTGGTGGCGCTGCGCGAGTGTTCGGCCAGCTTGCGCACCTCGTCGGCGACCACCGCAAAGCCGCGCCCCGCCTCGCCCGCGCGCGCCGCCTCGATGGCGGCGTTCAGAGCCAGCAGGTTGGTCTGCTCGGTAATGTCGTTGATCACGTTGACGATCTCGGAAATTTCCAGCGACCGGTCGCCCAGCGATTTGATCTTCTTGGCCGTGGCCTGCACCGAGGCGCGGATGCGCTGCATGCCGTCGAGCGTGTCGCGCACCGAGCGGTTGCCCTGCTCGGCGGCGTCCAGCGCGCGGCGTGCCGCTTCTGTGCTGGCTTCGGCGTTGTTGGACACCTGCTTCATCGACACCGTCAGCTCCTCCACGGCGGAGGAGGTGTTGGTGATCTCCTGGTCCTGCTGGCTGGCTCCCGAGGCCATGTCTTCCGCCGAGACCAGGATTTCGCTGGCGCTGGACTGCACATCGACGCCCGCCTTGCGCACCCGCTCCAGCACCTTGCAGAAGTTGTCGAGCATGTAGTTGACGGAATCGACCACGTTGCCCAGCGCATCGTTGGTAACCTTGCCCCGCAGGGTCAGGTCGCCGCGGGCGATCTGGCTCACAATGGTCAGGAACTCGGTGACGCTGCGCTGCAGGGAATCCTGCGCGCCCTGGTCCCGCCCGGCCCGCGACATCTTGTCCGCCACCCGGTTCCAGTTCTGCGCGATCAGGCCAAACTCGTTGGACGCGGTGGCATCCAGACGCACGCTGTCATCGCCAGCCGCCATGCGTTCGGTGAAGCGCGTCAGCTCCTCGACCGGCTTCACCACCTTGCCGCTCAGCGAGGAAGCCAGAATCACCGTCATCACCAGGCCCACGGCGATGGCCGCCATCATCTCGATGCCCACGCCTCCCCCTTGCGCGGCTGCCTTCTGCCCAGCCAGGTAGGCGAGGCCCACAACCGCGCACACGGCCAGGGTGTTGAGGCCCACGGTCCACCACACGGTCGAACTCAAACGACCTTTCATCACAACCTCCAGGCTTTTGGCCCGTACGCTGTCCGCGCCGGACCGCCGGCTCAAACTCGATCCCACATCTCCGCCGGACCCCTTCGCCCCCGGCGGCCCGCTCCCGCTTGTCTAAATCACGGGTACGGGAAAACTCTCGACCAGGCGGCGCAAGTCCAGCGCCAGCGCCAGGTGGTCTTCGTAACGCAGCATGCCGCAGCAGTGCGGCACGTCCTTTGGCGCCTCATCCACCAGCAGCGGCTCCCCCGAGGTGTGCGTGCCCAGCACCTCATCCGAGGCGATCCCAATGCGCATCTCCGCTGCCTGCTCGCTTCCCTCCATCCGCGCCACCACCACGTGCTTGGGCGGAAGATCGGCCCGGCGTCCCTCGGTGAAGGCGATATCGATCACTGGCACGATGTTCCCGCGCAGGTTGAATACTCCCGCCAGAAACCTCGGCGCCCGCGGGACCACCGTCACCGGCGGCCACTCCACCACTTCCTCGATGTCCAACACCTCGAGGCAGAAGCGTTCCCGCCCGGCACGAAACACGCAGTACTGGCGGGCGAAGGGTGGCTCGGGCGGCAGCGAGGGAAGCTCCAGCCCCTCACCCGCACCGTCCGCCCCTGCGCCGGCTTCCTGCCCTTCCCTCTCCGGCCACGCCGCCGCTTCCTGTTGCTCCGGCCCCTGGCTCTCGTCTGCCACGCCCCAAACCCCTCAGAGAAATTTCTGGATCTCGCCCAACAACTGATCGCGGGTGAACGGCTTCACCACGTATCCGTCGGCCCCCTGCTGCTGCGCCCAGAATTTGTCGCTCTCGGAGTTCTTGGAGGTCACCAGGACCACCGGGATGCGGCCGTACACCGGGCTCGACTTCAATTCGCGGCAGGCTTGGAAGCCATTGCGCTGCGGCATGACCACGTCCAGCAGGATCAGTCCCGGGTGCTCGATCTCGATGGTCTGCTCCAGCCGCGTGGGGTCGTTCAGCGCCACCGACCAGTAGCCGGCCTGCTCCAGGACGGCCTGCATCACCTTGGTCTCAGCCAGAGAATCGTCGACGATCAGGACCTTCTTCAGCGACACGGCGTCTCCAACCTAATAAGGAAAGCAATTGCAGAACCAGTCAGCCTAGTTCCCAGCAAACGCCAACGATCCTTACGGACCTTTTTGTTTCAAATAGTTACCGCGACCAGATCGGGCTTCAATTGCCCGCCGCCACGTGGTCGCTGGCTGCGGATATCTCACTGTGAGACTGCTTCTCCGCAAACTGCATCTCGCACTCCAACGAGGTGAACCGCTGGATGATTTCGTGTACCCGCAGGGTCATGCTGTGAATCGTGGATACCTGTTCCCGGACCTCGCCGGAGAGTGCCCCCGGCTCCAGCAGGATCAGCTCCGAGTTGCCCAGGATCGAGGTCAGGGCATTGTTCAGGCTGTGGCGCATCTCCAGCATGTAGCGCCCCAGGGTGGCGTGCTTCTGGCTGGCACTCACCACGTGCTCGGCGCTGCGGGCGCGCTTCACCGCCTCCACCCGGCGCAAGGCCTCGGCCGCCAAAAGCACGGCGGCATTCACCCAGCCCTCGTAGTCGTTCAGCACCAGGACGCGCGGGTGTGCGCTGCGCACCGCCTGCGCCTCGGCCGCACCGTGCGCAACAAACACCACTGGACGCTGGTGGTAGTTCAGACCCTCCAGGACCTGCGCGGAATCGCCGTTCCTGAGCGCGCCCACCACCGCCAGGTCGAAGGCGATGCGGCAGTTCGCCGGCCGCGTCTCCGAGGTGATCACCACGAATGAGGGCAGGCTTCGCTCCGTCTGCCAGCGCGCCATCACGGTGTGCACGAATTCGGGGTCATCGGAGAAGATCAGTACCGTTGGTTGGTTCACCTTGAGATCTCCGTTGCGACGATGTCCACTCCCGCCCACGCTGGTTGGCGTGAAGCGGGGGGACACGTCGAACTGGGAGAGCAGGAGTGCAAGACGCCAGCCAAAGCCGGTTCCCAGGGGCGGCGGCTTAACTAGCTGATTTCAAAGCGGAATCTGGTGCCACCCAAGACGGGCGCACTACTCTCGTCTCAACCTGAAATGATTTCGCAGTCTCAGGATGTCCGGCGGAGAAGCACTGTTCGCTCCAATCCGGGCAGTCAGCGCTCAGACAAACCTTGAGGTCGCAATCCGCGCTGCTGGTCCAGCGGGTGCGCAAATCGCTTCTGCTTTATCCCGCACTTGCGACTTCGGTGGGTGTCGCCCCTCGTGCCACGTCGATGTGGTAGCGCTTCAGCTTGCGATAGAGCGTGGCCCGGCTGATGCCCAGCATCTTCCCCGCCAGAACCTTGTCGCCCTTGGCCTGCTCGAAGACGCGGCGGATGGTCTCCCGCTCCAGGTCCTCGAGATTTGACGACCCAGCCGCTCCCTCGCTGCGAACCAGGGGGGAAGCTTCGGCGGAGGCGCGAATCGCAGGCGGCAAATCCTGCACGTCGATGGCGTGATGGTTGCCGAGGGCAATGGCGCGCTCGATGCAGTTCTCCAGCTCGCGCACATTGCCCGGCCAGTCGTACTGCAGCAGGCAGGTCATGGCCGCGGGGGTGAGTTGCATCTTGGTGTCGGGCGCATAGCGCGCCAGAAACGCCTGCACCAGCGCGGGAATGTCGGAGCGCCGCTCGCGCAATGCCGGCAGGTTGATGGTCACCACATTCAGCCGGAAGTAGAGATCCTTGCGGAAGGTTCCCCCGCGGTAGGCCGCTTCCAGATCGCGATTGGTGGCTGCGACCACGCGCACATCGACTTTTACTCGCTCGTTGCTGCCGACCGGGCGAACTTCTTTTTCCTGCAGCACGCGCAACAGCTTGGCCTGCATTTCCAGCGGAAGCTCGCCGATCTCGTCGAGGAAGATCGTGCCGCCATCAGCAGCGCGGAACAGACCCTCCTTGGACTTCAAGGCGCCGGTGAATGCGCCCTTCTCGTAGCCGAACAACTCGCTTTCGATGAGGGTTGGCACCAGCGAGCCGCAGTCCACGGCCACGAACGGACGCTTGCGCAGCGAACCGCGAAAATGAATGGCCCGCGCCACCAGTTCCTTGCCGGTTCCGCTTTCGCCGCTGATCAGCACCGGGGTGCGGGTATCCTTCAGCCGCGAGACCATGCGCAGAATGTCCTGGATCTTGGCTGAGGATCCGTCGATGACGTTCAACTCCATCTCGTTGCTGACCACCTGGCGCAGGTACTCATTCTCTGCCACTAGGCGGACCTTTTCCTTCATCCTCTGCAGCAGCAGCTTCAGCTGCCCGGCGCCGAAGGGCTTGGTGATGTAGTCGTAGGCGCCCAGCTTCATGGCCTCGACCGCCGACTCGATCGAGCCGTGGCCGGTAATGATGGCGAACTCCGTGCGCGGCAGCAGTTGTTTGCCCTGGCGCAGCAGTTCGTCGCCCGTCATGTTGGGCAGCATGCGGTCCACCAGCACGATGTCCGGGGACTCGGTCTCCAGGTAAGCAAGCGCCGCCTCGCCGCTCTCTGCCTCGGCGCATTCGAAGCCGAGGGAGGAGCCAATGGTCATGCACAGCCGGCGGATGCTCTGCTCGTCATCCACGATGAGGAAGCGTATGCGGAATTCGTCTGTCATGTTTCTTCAGCCAATTCCTGCCCATCAGCGGCTTCGGCCGCGAGCGTGCTGGTCCCGATCCTGTTCGCAACCACAACCCGGCCTGACCTAGGGCCCGCCAAACACCCTCAGCACCACGGAGATCAGCTGCTGAATGCGAAATGGCTTCTCCACGCACGGTGCCCCGGTTCGCGTCAGGGTTGCCGCGGTTTCTTCGTTCACGATGTCCCCGGTGATGAAGATGAGCTTGGACACCAGTTCCGGGCGGTGCGCCACCAGCCAGGCATGTACGTCAGAGCCATCCACCCCGCCCGGCGTGCGCATGTCGGAGACCACCCCCAGGAACGATCCCGTTTCCAGTACCTTCAGCGCCTCGACGCCGGTGGTCACCGCTATCACCCCGTAGCCTCCGCGCTCCAGGGCAGCCCGCACAAACGACATCACCGAGGGCTCATCCTCGATCACCAGAATCGGCGGCTTGCCCGGCACCGGCCGCGCCGAACTCACTGCGTCACTCCAGCCCCAGCTCCCGCCGCCGGCATCCTCTCCGGATCCCCCGCCAACGGCAGCCGCACCACAAAGGTCGCTCCCGGACTGTCCGTATTATTGCGGCAGAAGATTTCCCCCGTGTGTTCCCGAATGATGCCGTAACAGATGCTCAAACCCAGGCCGGTTCCCTTGCCCACTTCCTTAGTGGTGAAGAAGGGGTCGAAGATGCGTTCGGGATAGAGAACTCCATTGCCGTTATCGCGAAATGAGATCTCCGCGTAACCCTGTCCCGCGCTGGTGGCGATCTCGATCACCCCGGGGCGCTTTGCCTCCAGCACGGCGTCGTAGGCATTGTTGACGATGTTCAGGAAGACCTGCTGCAGCTGGTGGGAGTCGCCGATGATCTCGGGCACCGATTCGCTCAGCTTCTCCACCACCCGCACCCCGTGATTGGCGAAGTCATAGGATCGCAGGGCCAACGTCTGCCGCAGGATGGAATTCACCCGCACCGGCTGGCGCTGCGGCGGCATCTGGCGGGCGAAGCTCAACAGGTTCTGCACGATCTGCTTGGTGCGTTGTCCTTCTTGCAGAATCACCTGTAGGTCCGCCTTGGCAAACTCGGGAATGTCGGGATGCTCCAGCAGCAGATCGGCAAAGCCCAGGATCGCCGTCAGCGGGTTGTTAACCTCGTGGGCCACCCCCGAGACCAATTGGCCGACGGCCGCCATCTTTTCCGTGTGCATCAGCTTGGCCTGCAGCATGGCGGCGTCGGTGATGTCGGTCATCACCACCACGATGCTGTTCACCAGGCCGGACTCATCGCGCATGGGACTCAGGTTGATGGCAAACTGCCCCACCCGCCCTCGTCCCAATACGATGGGAAGCTCCAGGTTATCGACCTGCTGACCGCGGGTGGTGGCGGCGAGGGACTCGGCCAGAGTTTCGCGCCGGCCCGGAGGAATCAGCTCGCTGAGCCGGTGCCCCATCAGGTCCTGCTGGCGGTAGCCTCCCGCTTCAAAGCAGCGGCGATTGGCGTAGCTGATCCTTCCCGCGGTATCGACCACCAGGATCATGCTTTGGGTGGCGTTCAGGATCTTGTTGTTGAAGTCGCGCTGGCGTTGCAACTCCGACTGGAAGTTCTTCTGCTCGGTAACGTCGAGGATCAGGCCGCGGTACTGCAGCGTGGCCCCCTGCGCGTCGCGGACGGCAAAAGCATTCTGCAACGTGTGGATCAGCGACCCGTCTTTCCGCCGCAGCAACTCCTCGTAATTGCGCAGCGTTCCCGTCTTTTCGATCTCCCGGCGGAAAATCTCGCGATGCCCGGGCGAGGCGTAAAGCTGGGTGGCGATGTCGATCTGCAGCAGCTCGTCGCGGCTCTCGTACCCCAGCATGCGCACCAGCGCGTCGTTGACCTCGATGAACCTCCCCTCCGGGGTGGAGAAGAACAGCCCCTCCTGGATGGTGTCGAACAGCTCGCGGTAGCGGCGCTCGGCCTCGCGCCGGTCGGTGATGTCCTTGAGGACGTGAATGGTCTGAAAGCCTTCGTTCAGCGCCCCGTGAATGCGCGAGGTGGAGACCAGGTAGGTGCGCTCCAGCACGGGATGAATGTATTCATCCGCGCCATCGAGCCCGACCCGGCAGAACGGACAGGGCTGGGTGCTGTGGTCGGAAGCCATCGCCACCAGCGCCCGCATGCTGATGCCGATGAGTTCAGCGGGGCGCACCCCGATAAAATCCGCCAGCGTGCGGTTCACCCGCAGCACGGTGTTGTTCTCGTCGTGCACCACGATGAAATCGGTGATGGCGTCGAAGATCTCCACCCAGTGGCGGTTCGCCTGATCCATGCGAGTGAACAGACGGGCGTTTTCCAGCGCGACCGAGGCGTGCGCGCCCAATGCGGTCAGCACCGTCTTGTCCACCTCGCCCAGCTCTTCGCGGCGATCGATCAGGCACAGCATACCGATCAGGTCGCCGTCGCTGCTGCGGAGGCGCGCCACCGTCAGCCGATCCCAGCCAAGCGAACCCGCCAGCGCCGTCCCAATCAGCGCCGCCGCCGGCCCGGAGCTGATGGGCTCCGCCGAACGCGACGCCAGCTCCGTCAACGCCGCGTTGAGGCGGCGCACCAGGTTGCGGTCGGCAATGCTGGAGCTGTCCGGCAGGATCACCGTCTCCAGCGTCGAGCGCTGGGCCAGGGCGAGCACGCCGGCGCGGGCGCCCAGCATATCGGCCGCGCGCTGGGTGAAGCTGCGTACGAATTGCGGGAGGCGCAGCGAGGAGTTGATGTCCAGCGCCAGCGCCATCAGGTTCTCCGCCCGCTTGCGGTGCTGCTGCGAGGCCTCCAGCCCCCGCGCGGCGTCGAGTACGACCGCGACTTCCGCGGCCAGCACCTTCGCCCGCCGCACGTCCTCCGGCGTGACCGCACCCCCCGCCGCTTTATCCAGCGCCAGCACGAAAGCTGCCGGCTGGCCCTGCGGATCGCCGAGGGGAAGCGCCAGGTATTGTTTCATCTTCAGCTGCGCGGCCAGCCCCAAGTCCGCCAGTGGCTCTTTGGTTATGTCGTCTGACCAGGCCGGCTCGGCGGAGGAAAGCCACAGTTTGGCGAAGAACTCGGGCAGAGCGACTCGTAGCGCCCGGGCGCTGCCGCCTTCGAACAGCCAACTGACCACCCCGCGGTTGTTCTCCACCAGCACCATGGCCGCTCGCCGGAAGGCCAGAAACTCGGCTGCCCGCATCAGCAGCCTCTGGTGGAACTCATCGAGCTTCCGGATCGCGGCCAGCTCCGAGGTGATGGCGAGCAGCCGTTCGAGTTCGCCCGTGCGCAGCCGCGCGGCGATCAGCTCTCCAAAGATCGTCGCTGAAATCGCGCCCTGCTGCAGCCAGTCTGGATCGGCAGCGCCCCGTGGGGCAACGAACAGCACCACGCCCTCAGCCTCGGCGGCAACCACGAGTGGCACTGCCATCGCCAGCGGGCCTGCCGACGCGGTGGCTGGGACGGGCTGCGGAGTTACGTCGCTATCGGAAACCGCTTTCCGCGAGCGCAGCGCTTGCCAAACGATTGGGCGCTGGCCCGGCTCCAGCCGACGGCCGCGTAGGCTGGCCGCCTCCGGGCCGTCCCCGCCTGCTCCCACCAGGGTGTCGGGCGAGATCGTCTGCCAGAAGTAGACCCCATTTAACGCAAACGCCTCCCGGCTGGACTGACAGAAAAGGTCAAGCAAAGACTGAAAATCGTCAGTTTCGGATGCGAACCGCGTCAGTTTCAGCAGCAGGCGCTGGAAGGAGTCGTGACGCGCCGGAGGCGGAGCCGCTACGTCGCGCTGTTGGCCGATGATCATGAGAAAACAAATACTTAGCGCACGGGAGACCGGTTGCGCTTGGCTCGCCGCAGGTCTGCAACGGTACTCTGGAATCTCATTTTGAGTCAAGAAATTTGGCCGCATTGTCCAAGGGTTGGCAACTCGCTGGAAATTCACCCGCTGCATCTCAGCCTGAGATGCAGCCCTCCCTCCGCCAGAGGGTTTGAGACAAATCTTCTCTTCGGCAAGGATTTCTTCAGCATAGTCCCGAGCCTTGCAAATCACTGTAGATCATCGATTTACACTCATCCACCTGATTCCGACGGGGATTCGGCCAGGCTGGCATCTACCGTGCATTTGTTCTCCCGCTGAACTCTATTTTGCGCTAGGAGGACGTGTGTTCCCCAGCAGGTTCGCGCGCAATTTGATGTCTGGCGCAATGGCAGTGGCACTCGGGTTGGCGATGGTGGCCGCCCAGACGGGGGCGGCTCAGGAGGAGGAGGGGCGGCACCTCAAAAGCAAGATCATTCCGGTCTATCCCGACCTGGCCAAGAAAATGAACGTCACCGGAACGGTGAAGGTGCAGGTGGTGATTGCCCCCAATGGGGTGGTGAAGAGCACCAAGGTGATCGGTGGACACCCGGTGCTGGTCGACTCGTGCGTGGACGCGGTCAGGAAGTGGCGTTACGAACCGGCCGCAGAGGAGACCACCACCACCGTGGAATTTCACTTTAGCGGTCAATGACCGCCAGATTTGCCTCCAGCGGCCCGCGTTTCCCAACGAGGTGCGGGGCCGCTGCCGGAGGAAGGTAATGACGATCAGCAAACGCCTTTACAAGAACTTTGGAATCCTGCTGGCCATCGTGGTGGCCCTCTGCCTGGTGAACATCGTGGCAGTACAGCGCGAGCACTCCGCCCGCAATTCGGCGGCGCGTGCCTGGGAGCTGGCGCAGGCCAGTGGCGACATCCGCAACCAGATGATGGCCAATCGCCAGTTCCTTAACAACTACCTGCTCAGCGGCGACAGCCGCGAGATCGGAAATCTGGCCGACGGCATCAGCAAGCTCCACGACCTCATCCGCCACGCCATCGACAAGGCAGGTTCCGAACAGCAGCGCTCCACTCTGGGCAAGCTGGCGGATGCCGAACGGCAATGGGAGGATGGCTTCGCCCGGCCGCTGATGGAGAAGCGCAAGCAGGTGGATAGTGGCGACGCTACCGTCAGCGATCTGCAGATCCTGTATCTGCAGCTCAATCCCGGCTCCTGGATGAAGTCCTCCACCGTGCACATCGACCAGGTCGATAACCTCACCAACAAGGAACTGGAAGATCAGCGCCGCGTGGATAGCATCGCCGGCAGCATCACCCTCACGCTGGCGGTCGTGGGCACGCTGTTCGCGCTGGTCATGGGTGTGCTGATTTCCTACCGCACCTCGCGCTCGATCACCGACCCCCTGACCCACCTGATGAGCGTGGCGCGCGAGATTGGCGAATCCGGCGATCTCGAGCACCAGATCGACATCAACCGCGAAGACGAAATCGGGCAACTGGGGCGCACCTTCGCCAACATGGTCACCTACCTGCGGGAGATGGCCTCGGTGTCGGAAGCTATTGCCCGCGGCGATCTGACGGTCGAGGTCCGGCCGCGCTCCAACCGCGACACCCTGGCGCTGGCGTTTATGCGCATGGTGGAAGGCTTGCGCTCGCTGGTTAGCAAAGTGCGCGACAGCGCCTCCCAGGTGGCCAGCGGCTCCAACCAGGTGGCCAGCGCCTCGGAGGAATCCGCCAAGCTGAGCGTGCAGGCTTCCTCGTCGATCGACGAAGTGACCAGCACCATGCACGAGATGAGTGTCAACGTGCAGAACATGGTGAAGAACACGCAGATGCAAGCCTCCAGCGTGAGCGAGACCTCGGCCTCCATCGATCAGATGGTGGCTTCCATCCAGCGAGTCGCCGACACCGCCAAGGTGCTCTTGGAGATCTCGCAGCGCTCGCGCGAGGAAGTGCAGGCCGGCATCGGCACCATGCAGAAGACCACCGAGGGACTGAACCGCATCAACGGCGCCATCAATTCCTCCTCCGAGATCATCGACGTGCTCGGCCAGCGGGCCGACGACATCGGCAAGATCATCGAGGTCATCGACGATCTGGCGGAACAGACCAACCTGCTGGCGCTGAATGCCGCCATCGAGGCCGCGCGCGCCGGAGAACACGGCCTGGGATTCGCCGTGGTCGCCGACGAGGTTCGCAAGCTGGCGGAAAAGTCGGCCCAGTCCACCAAGGAAATTTCCGAGCTCATCCAGAGCATCCAGAAAGAAGCCCAGCGGGCGGTGGAGAACATGGAGAAGAGCACTTCCATCGTCAACGATGGGCTGTCCTGCGGCAGCGACCTGAGCGCCGCCCTGAAGAAGATCTCCAACGTCGTCACCGAGGTGTTCAAGTTCGCGCAGGAGATCGGCGCGGCTACCAACGAGCAGTCGCACGGCTCCTCGCAGATCGCCAAGGCCACCTCGCGGCTCAACGAGATCACGCACGAGATCAACTCTTCGGTCGAGGAGCAGGCTTCCGGGGCGCAGGCGGTGGTGATGGCCATGGAGCGCATGCGCGAGATGGTGCAGCGCTTCACCTCGGGCTCCACCGAACTGGCGGCCTCCGCCGAACAGATGTCCAAGATGTCGCGCATGCTGATGGAAACCATGGACCGCTTTGCCTTGGAAAGCGGGGGCGCGAGTTCCGCCTCCCGAGGCGGGACGTTCGCCTATGGCACTGGACACGGCAGCGGGCAGAGCAGCCTGGGTCCCGATTTCCGCTCCCTGCCTGCGCAACCGGTTACGCGCGGCTGAGAGGCGGGGATGAGCAGCGAACATCACATCGTCGGCTTCCGCATCGGGGCAGAGACCTTTGGCGTGCCCATCTCGCTGGTGCACGAGATCGTGCGCGTGCCGGAGATCACGGCGGTACCGGAATCTCCCGACTTTGTCGAAGGAGTAATCAACCTGCGCGGCAAGATCATCCCCGTAGTCGATCTGCGCAAGCGCTTCGGGGAGGCAAAAGCCGCTCCCAGCAAGAAGACCCGCGTGATCGTGGTGGAAATGAACTCCAAGCTGGTGGGCCTGGTGGTGGACGCGGCTTCCGAAGTGCTGAAGCTGGCAGCCTCCGCGGTTGAACCACCGCCGCACCTCTTCGAGGAAAACGAGCTCAACTATGTGACCGGCGTGGGCAAGCTCGATCAGCGGCTGATTATTCTGGTCGATTTGCAAAAAATTCTGCAGCGTGGCGACCTGCGCCGCCTGGGCGAGTTGCCCCAGGCGTCGCCCCCGACGGCATAGAAATCCCTTGGCGTCCCTCACCCCCGGCCCGGGGGAGGCGGACGCAGGAAGAGATCGCGAGAAGGCATGGCAACGGCGTCAATCCAGCTTACGGAACCGGAACTGAAGCTCCTGCAGACGCTCGTCTACCAGGAGTGCGGGATGTATTTCGACGAGCGCCGTGCCCACTTCCTGCAAGATCGCCTGCAGCGCCGCCTGCGCGCCTGCCGGTTGGATTCCTTCTACAGCTATTACCGCCTGCTCACCAGCGGCGACGGCAAGGCCGAGCTGGCGGCGCTGCTGGAAATCCTTACCGTCAACGAGACCAGCTTCTTTCGCAACAAGCCCCAGTTGGAGCTGTTCCAGAAAACGGTGCTGGAGGAGATGCTGCATCGCAAGCAGGAGCGCCGCGATTGGACTCTGCGGGTGTGGAGCGCGGGCTGCTCTACCGGCCAGGAGCCTTACACCCTCGCCATGCAGATTGCCGATGCCCTGGCCTACTACTACCTGCGCAATCCCCTCCCCTTTGAGATGCCCACTCCCAAGCCGCTGATTCCGCCCCCCTGGCGCGTGGAAATCCTGGCTTCCGACATCAGCTACGCCGCCCTGCGCGCCGCCCAGCAGGCGCTCTATTCCGAACTCCAGATGGAGCCCGTGGACTACATGTTCCGCCTGCGCTATTTCGACAAGCTGGGCGATCAGTACTCGGTGAAGCAGGCGGTGCGCGACATCGTTCATTTTGACTTCCACAATCTGAAGACCGAATACCTGCCTCAGCACAACGATGTGATCTTCTGCCGCAACGTGATGATCTACTTCGACGAAGCCGAGCA
>Ga0187788_10000066_pt1 | contig 23512 bp, 19 predicted proteins | sample 1015_BV01_MP10_2_FD_133008 | JGI IMG/M metagenome (GOLD analysis project Ga0187788, IMG submission 133008) | Tropical peat soil microbial communities from peatlands in Department of Meta, Colombia - 1015_BV01_MP10_20_MG | ecosystem: Environmental > Terrestrial > Soil > Wetlands > Peat | place...
ATGGACGAAGCCATCATGAATTACCTGAAGCGCAAGTACAACCTGCTGATCGGGGAACGGACCGCGGAGCAGATCAAGATCGAGATCGGTTCGGCCTACGCGCTGGACAAGCCGCTGACCATGGAGATCAAGGGACGCAACCTGATCGAAGGCGTGCCCAAAAGCATAACCATTGATGACAGCGAGATTCGGGAAGCGCTCAGCGAGTGCGTGGCCACGATCATGAACGCGATTCGCGTGGCTCTGGAGCGCACCCCGCCCGAGCTTTCCGCGGATATCAGCGATCGCGGCATCGTGCTCACCGGAGGGGGAGCGCTGTTGAAGAACCTAGACAAGCGCATACGCGAGGAAACCGGGCTGCCGGTTTCAATCGCCGACGATCCCCTGGCCAGCGTGGTGCTGGGCACCGGCAAGATGCTGAGCGACTTCAAGCTGCTGCGCAAGATCTCGATTGAGTAGTGGTGCCGCGGGATGCGCGGGTGAAATCGACGATCGACCCAGGCGGGGCTGACCGGGTCCTCATGGCAAGCGACTGACCACTGGCGAGCGCAGTTATGGAAAACGTTATCGGCCGGCACAAGAACCTCGCCAACCTAGTAGTCCTGCTGGTGGTGCTCTTCCTGCAGGTTCTGGGGCTGGCCATCCAGGTCAAGCGCCCCACCGACGCCGGGTCGGCGCGCCTGATCCAGGTGTGGAGCGTCTCCGCCATGACCCCATTCATGAAGGCAGTGGTGCACAGCCAGCAGTGGTTCAGCAATACCTGGCACGGCTATTTCGACTTGCGGCGGGTGCGTGGCGAGAACCGCACCCTGCGCGACGAGCTGGCGCTGATGCGGGTGGAACAGGTCCGGCTGATGGAGGACGCCAACCAGGCGCGGCGCCTGCAGCTGCTGCTGGGCTTCAAAGAGAAGTACATCTCGCAGACCCTGGCGGCGCAGGTCATCAGCACCACCGGGTCGGAGTTTTCCCGCGGCATCTACATCGACAAAGGCGCCCACGACGGCGTCAAGCAGGACATGCCGGTGATCATGCCCGAAGGCATTCTGGGCAAGATCCTGCGCGTGTACCCCAACACTTCGCTGGTGCTGGAGATCAGCGATGCCAGCAGCGGCATCGGGGTCATCCTGGAGAGGTCGCGCCTGCAGGGCATTCTGAAGGGCGATCCCACCGGAACCGGCGAGCTGCAGCTTAACTACATCATGAGTGACGAGCGGGTGGAGGCGGGCGAGCGTGTGCTCACCAGCGGCGGAGATCGCATCTTCCCCAAGGGATTGCCGGTAGGGGTGGTGACGGAGGTGGCTCCCGGAACCGATCGCACCTTCCTGAAGATTCGGGTAAAGCCGGCCGCGCAATTGAGCCGCGCCGAGGAAGTGCTGGTGATCACGAAGGTGGAGGATCGCTCTCCGCAGCTTGCCGACAACAACCAGCCGGTGCGCGCGGTGGACATCCTGGCGGGCCGCCTGCCTACGGTGACCCCCCCGGCCAAGGACGCTGCAGTTCCCGACGACAAGCCGAAAGCAGCGGTGACTGGCGGCACTCCGGCTACGGGCGTCACTCCCAAGGCGAAACCGGCCACCGGACAGGAGAATTCGGGCACAGGCGCGGTGCAGAGCAGGCCAAAGCCCGCCACCGGTGCACCGCCAGCGACCCCGCGCCCTAATCCTGACGCAGCCACGCCGGGTGCAAGCGCGGCTCCCGCGAACCCATCGAAAGCGGTGGCCGAGCAGGCGAACACCGACGAACCCACTGCCAAGGACAGTCCCCGCTAGTGCAAATCACCTACAGCCGGGAAGAGCGCATCGAGGTTTACCACTTCAGTCTGTGGGTGACGGTGCTGGTGCCCTTGTTTGCGCTGGTGCTGCAGGCCTTTCTGCCCATCCGGCTGCACTTCTTCAGCATTTTTGACCTGCCGCTGCTGGTTACGATTTTCTTTGCGGTGGCCCGCCGCAGCCAGATCAGCGGCTTGATGACCGGGGCGATCATCGGCTTGCTGCAGGATTCGCTTACGCACCAACCGCTGGGGGTGTATGGGATCTCCAAGTCGGTGGTGGGTTATGCGGCATCGTCGGTGGGAGCCAAGATTGACGTGGAAAATCCGGGCTCGCGCCTGCTCCTGACCTTCTGCTTTTACATCCTGCACCAGCTGATCTTCTTTGCGGTGGCCCGCGGGCTGGTGGGAACCAACCTGCAGTGGATCTGGATGCACGAGATCCGGGGGGCCATCGCCAACAGCATTGTCGCAGTGGTGCTGTTCTACGTTCTGGATCGTTTCAAGCACCAGTAGCAACCTGCACCAGCGAATCCGCCGGCAGCCGGTATCTTCCAGCCGTACACGTCCTTACGGCGCAGCGGCGAAGGCAAATCCGCGGCCGGGCCGGGCTGAACCTGCTACACTCTTGGTGAAGCCTGGCGGCAGTTTGCTTCCTGAGTTGGCCCAAGATCATGGTGTTTGGCCGCGAAGACAAAGTCTCATCCCTCCGCATCTCCGCGGTGCAGTACACCATCCTCCTTATTTTCCTAGTGCTGGCCTTCGGACTGTGGCGGCTGCAGGTCGCGGGCTCGGACTACTACGCATCGCTGGCGGAGAAGAACCGCATTCGCACCGTGCCCATCCTGGCTCCGCGCGGCAAGATCGTGGACCGCGAAGGCCGGATGATCGTGGACAACTACCCGTCGTTCTCGGCCCTGCTGCTGCGCGATCAGAGCCGCGACATCACCGGCGACGTGGAGAAGATCGCGGCCGGGCTGCACATGGATCCGCAGGATGTCGCCGATCGCATCCGTCGCTTCACCTCCATGCCGCAGTACCAGCCCATCTTCCTGAAGGACGACATCACCCCGGACGAGCTGGCCTTCATCGAATCGCACCGCAACGAGATGCCGGAGCTGGACACCATCATGGCGCATCGCCGCCTCTATCCCAAGAACGGCTTCATGGCGCACGTGGTGGGATATGTGGGCGAGGTGAGCGAGGACATGCTCAACCAGCCGCAGTGGGAGTTCTACCGGCCGGGCGACGTGGTGGGGAAATCGGGCGTGGAGCAGTATTACAACGACATCCTGATGGGCAAGGACGGTTCACGGCGCGAGGTGGTGAACAGCCGCGGCAAAGTCATGCGCCCGATGGACGAGGTTCCCGCTGTTCCCGGCCGGGCTCTGCGCCTCACCATTGATCTGGATATCCAGAAGGCGGCCGAGCAGGCCCTGGAAGGGAAGAATGGCGCGATTGTGGCCATGAATCCCAAGAACGGGGAAATCCTGGCCATGGCGAGCCGGCCCACTTTCGATCCCAACTCTTTCGCGGTGCGCATCTCCCGGGACGAGTGGTCGAAGCTGGTCAATGATGAGGGCAAGCCGCTGCTGAACAAAGCCATACAGGCGCAACTGGCGCCGGGATCGACCTTCAAGATCATCATGGCGACTGCGGGCCTGCAGGAAGGGATTGCGCAGAATCTGCATGTCAACTGCGGCGGCGGAGCGACCTTCTATGGGAGATACTTCAAGTGCTGGGTGACGGCGGAGCACCGCGTACACGGCGCGGTTGATATCCGCAAGGCCATCTACCAGTCCTGCGACGTCTTCTTCTACACCCTGGCGGAGCGGTTGGGCATTGGACGCATTGCCAAATGGGCGACCATGCTGGGTATGGGACAGCGCACGCACGTTGACCTGCCCCAGGAAGTGACCGGGGTCATGCCATCGGAAGAGTGGAAGATCAAGAACTTCAAACAGAAGTGGTACGCGGGCGAGACGATCTCGGTGGGCATCGGCCAGGGCGCGGTGGCGGCGACTCCGATCCAGTTGATGCGCGCCATCTCCGGCATCACGATGGGCGGGGAGCTTCACCGTCCGCACGTCGTGGCGCTGAACGACATCCCGCAGGACGTGCAGCCCCACTACCGGGAGATTGCGGCCAAGTTCAGCGATGAAACGCGCGTACCCATCGATGCCGCCAACTGGGAGATCATCACCGACGCCATGGCGGAGGTTGTGGACCCGATCGGCACGGCGCCGAGCGCGCACCTGCAGGGGATCGATTTCGCCGGCAAGACGGGCAGCGCCCAGACCATCAGCAACCAGGCCAAGGCAAAGATCGCCGGCGGCAAAACCAAGTTCAAGGACAATGGCTGGTTTGTGGGAGTGGCCCCACGCCGCAATCCCGACATCGTGGTGGCGGTGCTGATGGAAGGCGGCGAGCACGGCTATCTGGCGGCGCGCACAGCGTCGCAGGTGATCAAGGCCTTCGTGGAGAAGCAGCGGCGCGTGCTCAACAACGTAGCCTACGCTGCCCCTCCGGGATACGCGCCGCCGGCGAAGACGAAGTCAACGGAGACGGCGGCCCCCTCGCCTGCGGCTGAAGTATCTGCCGGAACGACGGTGGTGGCGACGCAGGTGAAGTCGGCGGCAGAGCGCTCGCAGGGATCTGCCAGTCCTCCCAGCGTGAAACTCGCTCCGCGAAAGACGCCGGCACCGGCGAAGCCGCCAGGCGAACGCACTCCAGGGGAGAACGCCACGGTTCCCGGATCACCGACCGCAACGATGAGGGTTCCAGTGGAGGTGGGCGGCGTGTGGAGTGCGGCAGGCGATCATGGCGAGGAAGCGGTAAGCGCCGGACGCTTCCGATTGAACGCCGGGGTTGCAGCAGCGCCGATGGCGGCGGCGCCAGGAATGCAAGGCAGGTGAAGGGTGGGTGGTAAGGGGCGGGGTTGAAACCCGCCGGGTCCAAAAAAATGCAACGTCATATTTCATTGCGCGACTTCGACTGGGTGCTGGTGGCCTTTGTGCTGGCCATCTGCACGGTGGGCGTGGTCGAAATCTACAGCGCCACGCTGCACACCAAGTTCGTGGGTGCGCACGTGCGCCAGGTCTATTGGGTACTGGGTGGTGTGCTGGTGATGCTGATCGTTAGCCGCATCAACTACCAGACCCTGCTGGAGAACGTGCCCTGGATGTACGTGATCTCGGTGGCGTCACTGCTGGCGGTGTTGATCTTCGGGCAGAAGTACCTGGGCGCGCGGCGGTGGATCAAGATCGGGAGCGGGGTGCACTTTCAGCCGTCGGAATGGGTAAAGCTGGTGCTCATCCTGGCGATGGCCAAGTACTTTGCCGACAACCGGCAGGCGGAGCAGTCGTTACTGGAGGTGGTGAAGGCGGGTTCGGTGGTGGGAGTTCCCATGCTGCTGGTGCTGATCCAGCCGGATCTGGGCACTGCGCTAACCTACATGCCGATCGCCATCATGGGGCTGTTTCTGGGCGGGCTGCGCTTCAAGTATGGGGTAGCTATCGTCCTGGTGGCGGCGCTGGCCATGCCTCTGGCATGGCACGGTTTGAAACCATACCAGCGGGATCGCCTGACCAGCTTCATCAGCCCCGAGGCCGACTCCCAGGGAAAGGGGTACCAGGTTATTCAATCCCTGATCGCGGTGGGCTCGGGCGGTCTGTGGGGAAAGGGCACAACGCAAGGCACGCAAACACAAGGTTTATTCCTACCGGTGCCGCACACCGACTTCATCTTCGCAGCCTTTGCCGAGGAGCACGGATTTGTAGGAGCGTTGGGCGTTCTCCTGTTATACTTTATGGTGCTGATGCGATTGATCCACAACGCCCAGACGGCGCCCGACCGGGCGGGGGCGTTCGTGGTGATGGGTGTGGTGGCGGTACTGGCCTTCCACATCCTGGTGAATGTCGGCATGGTAGTCGGTTTTATGCCGGTTACCGGAATCCCCTTGCCATTAATGAGTTATGGCGGGTCATCGGTGTTGTTTACGTTCCTGGCGCTGGGCATTGTGATGAACATCCGCATGCGCCGGTTCGTGAATTGAGTCGGGAGCGGGTTGAATCTGCTCCAGAGAATTTGAGTAGTAAAGGTTAGGTTGAAGATTACGATCACCCTCACGTGACGAGGGTACCCGGCCGAAGAGTGCCGGACAGGATTGCAGATTTCCCGCACGGCATTAGCCGAGTGGGATGTGGACAGCGCGACCGGGCGGGTAACGGCCCCCTAGCCAGTAGTCGGGAGTTTCGCGAAGTGAAGCGCGGCATGCTCCTGGCGAGAGGCGGAGAGAGCGGTCACAAACCATGTCAGCGCGAGTAACAGGTGCGTAGATTCTGAAGCTCAGCCAACGAATCCAAGCCAACGACGCAGTTCGTGGGCACGGTTGTGCCGGAGGCTCTCTTCTGGCAGGCATTCGACGCCTGCCGGGCAATGAGAGACCCCGGCGCGGCCCGCATCTCTGGGAACGTCCATCCTGCAAGCCTCTCTGCCTGCTCCCCGGTTATTGATCCGGAGAACACTCGGCCGAAGCGCGGCTCTTTGAAAGGAAGGAGCACGCGCCCGGAGCCTCAATGACAAAAGAACTATACGTCTCCTCGACGCCGCATCAGACCAAGATTGCGCTCGTCGAAGACGATCAACTTGCAGAAGTCTATTTTGAACACGAAAACGAATACACCTTAGCGGGCTCGATCTATAAGGGACGGGTTACGCGGGTGTTGCCCGGCATGCAATCCGCCTTTGTGGATATAGGGCTGGAGCGCGACGCCTTTCTCTATGTCTCGGACTTTTATGAAGTCGAGGACGAAGAAGGAACAGTAGAACCTGTTCCTGTGGTCCGGCCCTACGAGGTCAGGCCAGAAGCGCGGGCGGCTGTGCCCGCCGAGTTCCGCGGCGAGGCGCGCCGCGAAGCCGGCGCGGAAGCCGAGCCATCAGGGGAAGGTGAAGAGAGCGCGCCTGGCGGCGGCGAGAGTGGCGAGGAGTCTGAGGGCGGACGCCGCTGGCGGGGTCGCCGTCGCGGACGGCGCAATCGTGGCCGCGGTTTTCCCGAGTCCAAGTTTGCCCACAGTCCGGACGCTTCCAAGGAGGGAGCTGAAGCGGCGCCTGTCGTCTTGCCAGGCGAGTCGCTTTCCAAGTTCCAGCGTTCAGGCGATGAGCCTGACGATGAGGAGGGTGCTCCCGAAGCAGCGGAAACCGAGCCCGCAGCAGATTCCACTGCCGACACGCGGCCCGCTACGCGGCATGAGCAGGCGCCGAGCTCCGGGCCGGCCCCCGTCATTCTGCCGGGAGAGTCGTTTGCCAAGTTCAACCGCAGAAACGAAATGCCTCGCGCCGCGGAGGCGCCCACGCCAACCAGAACCGAGCCGCGACGGGAACGCGCCCCCCAGCCTTACCGGCCGTTTGAGCCGATCATCCTGCCGGGAGAGTCCATTTCGAAGTACGAGCGGTTGCGCGGCCAGCGCGCGGAGGCGGGGGTCGAAGTCCATTCCGCGGAAGCGCCTGGGGAGGCAGGCAGTGAGCCCGGAAGGGTGGTAGCTGAGCCCGCCGAGGGAAATGCGGAACCTGCCGAGGGAGCTGAGGAACGCGCACCATCCGCAGTGTTCACTTCAAATTGGAGCCGGGAGGAGCAGGCTGAGCCGGCCGTGCCGGAAACGATTGCGCACGCGGACGAACCGGTGACGCGCGAGCCTGAACGTGAGTGGCAGCCGCACGTTGAAGCGTTGGCTGCGGCGGAGACGGCTGCGACGGAGCCGGAAGCAGGAGACATTCCCCATGGCGACGAATTGGGGTCAATCGTTTACGGCCGCGCGGAAGCAGATGCTCCTGCGGAAGGGCCTGGCGGTTGGGAGAGCGAGAACTACACGCGCCACCGCGACGAGATGCGCGAGCCATCGGTGCCCGCACCCAGCTATCACGATGCGCCGGTGGGATCGTTTGAGGAACAGGAGATTGAAGACGAGGAGACCGACCTGCCGCATCCCGCGGAATCGTTGGACGAGGGCGAGGAATTCGTGGAGCTGGAGGAGGAGACCTTCGAAGCCGGGGGTCCGACGAGTGAACTTGCGGACGCGGTTCAGGAAGTAGCCAAGGAACGCGAGATCCTGGGGGGCTATGGCACGGAAAACGAGAACGGCGACGGCGAGGAAGGCGAGGGTGAGGTGGAAGAGATCGAGCAGTACTCGCCGGAGAATGGGGAAGCGGCGGAAGAGAGCGAACTCTCCCGCAGCGAGCTGCGCGGGCCCTCGGGCACCGCGGGCTTTCAGCAGCGGGCGGTGGCACGCCCCGAATTCGATCGTCACCAGCGGGGACGGCGCGGTGGCCGCAGATTCCGCGCGCGGCGGGAGAACCAGCGGCAGCCGGTGCTGATCAGTGACATTCTTAAGGAAGGGCAGGAGGTCCTGATCCAGATCGCCAAGGAGCCGATCGGGAAGAAAGGGGCGCGCATAACCAGCCATATTGCGCTGCCCGGCCGCTTCCTGGTGTACATGCCGACGGTGAATCATGTCGGGGTGTCACGCAAGATTTCCTCCGAAGAAGAGAGGCAGCGGCTGAAGCGCATCGTGAGCAGCGAGCGCGAGAACGGGCACGGCGGCTTCATCGTGCGCACGGCGGCCGCCACCGTGAGCGAGCAGGACCTGCGCGCCGACATCCGCTTCCTCAAGAGTCTGTGGAACGAGATCCGCACCCGGGCAGACAATTCCAAGGCTCCGGCGCTGATCTATCACGATCTGAACCTGGTGGAGCGCACCTTGCGCGACCTGGTGACCTCGGATTTCTCCGCTATCTGGGTGGACACGGAAGCCGAATACGAGCGTGTCCTGCGCTTCGTCAACCGCTTCCAGCCTTCGCTGGTGAAGCGGGTGAAGCTCTACACCAAGGAAACGCCGCTGTTCGAGCAGTTCGGCATCGAGGAGGAGATCAACAAGGCGTTGAAGCCGAAGGTGTGGCTGAAGAGCGGCGGCTACATCGTCATCAACCAGACCGAGGCGCTGGTCGCCATCGACATCAACACCGGAAAGTATGTGGGCAAGACACTGCGGCTGGAAGACACCATCTTCAAGACCAACGTGGACGCCTGTAGAGAGATCGTGCGCCAGGTCCGGCTGCGCGATCTTGGCGGCATCATCGTGATCGACTTCATCGACATGGATGAGCGGCGCAACCGGCAACGGGTGATGCAGGCTCTGGAAGAGGAACTGAAGAACGATCGGGCGCCATCGAAGGTGCTCCAGTTCAACGATTTTGGGCTGGTGGCGATCACCCGCAAGCGGGTGAAACAGTCCCTGGAGCGCACTCTCGGCGCGACCTGCAGCTATTGCATCGGCAGCGGCTTTATCAAGTCCCCGCAGACGGTGTGCAATGAAATCTACACCGAGCTGCGTAAGATGGTCCGCCACCTGGAGAAGGACACCCTGATGCTGCGGGTGAATCCGGAGGTGGCCAAGGAACTGAAGGCCAACAATGGGCGGTGGTTGAACGATATGGAGGAGCTTACCGGCCGCACCATCATCGTGAAGCCGGACGCCACGCTGCATCAGGAACAATTCGACGTGTAGGGCAGAAGCCGGCGGGGGAAGGCGCCCGCCGGCTTTCCCCGCTTGTCTCCCATTACCTTCCCAAAAACTGCAAATGGTTTCAGCCCGGCGGGCTGGGGATGCAGCTGCAGGTCTTATTCCCAACAACTTACGTTCCGAGAAGCTGGTAATCAACGTGCTATTACTAAAGTCCAACTTACACAGAGTGGGCACTCCCCCTGCTGATTTCTGAATTTCTATCGGCAGGCACTATGAACTCGCTGGGATGCGGACTTGGCGCTCGGCCCACCAGCAGCCAGGTCATTCGAGCCGCGTCCCAGCGTTCTACAGTGGAACTCTCCTGGTCAACATCTGTACTTTCGAGACTTGGCAAGAGGGGCGTGTTTCCTCTGTTATAACGTCGTACAGACTTCCCTGAATGCGAGTGAAAGACAAGTTGACCCGCGGCTGGAAAGCGTTGTCGCGGGCGTGGAGCGGGCGCTCTTCGGCCGTCAAGCTCAGCTTCGTGGTGGGGCTGTTTGTGGCCTTCACGCTGGGCTCCTACTTCCTATTGCGGGCTGAGTCGGCGAGCTTTCGGGTAACAGTGCAGCACAGTTTTCGCAGCGCCAAGATCAACCTCTTCATGGACGACAAGCTGGTGCTGGCCGGCGATCTGTCGATCACCAAGAAGCGGATCAGCATCTTCGGGCATGCTCAAGGAAATTATTCCCGTACCCTGCATGTCCCAGGCGGGCAGCATCGGGTCCGGGTGCACATCTGGGAGCCAAGCGGCACCTACAACCAGACGCGGGAGAATTCTGTAGAGTTTGCGCGCGATCCGCAGGCGCAGTTGCAGGTGATCTGCGGCGCACATGGAGGAATGGCACTGAACTGGGACAACCTGCCCGAGCCCAGCCAGGAGCATGCAGGCACTCCGGCGGCGGCAAAGGCGTCAGCCTCGAGCTTGCCGAAATACCTGGTCTCGGTGCTGTTGAGCCTGATGTGGACGGCGGGCTCGGCGGTGATTGGCTTCTACATACAGGAATACATTCGCTCGCGACGCCGCTCGCAGGCCTGAGCGCGCACCCCCTACGGAGCAGCTGAGGCTCAGACGCCCGCTCCAGTGGCTTCGCCGTGGGCGTAGGCATAACCCCGGCTTGCATGTAATATCTCCGCATCCCCCCCAGGCGGAGGAACGTCAGCATGACCACCTTCAAGAAAGCGGTTGTGATTGGCTCGTTCAGCATTGGAGCGCTGCTGCTGCTCAAGGGGAAACGCACCGCGGGACTGATGGTGGCCACGGCCGGAGTGGCGTTGCTGGCCGCCGAATTTCCCAAGGGATTCGCCGTGGTAAGCGTGTTCATGCCCCCCTACATCAGTCGCGCGGCCAAGCTCTACTCCACGGTTTCGCGCATCGCCGATGAGTACCGCCAGGACAACACTCCGGTTGGCGGCCACCCGCTGCAATACAATCCCGACTTCACCGATTGATTTAAGGGCGGCTGTGGCGAGTCCGGCCCGGCAGCTCGGCCGCGGCTTCCGCCCGATATTCGCTGCTTTTCTCGCCGCCGGACTACAATTTTGCGATGCTGAACGCCGGGTTCTCCCGCCACCGCCGCTGGATGGTGGTCTCCCTGTTTGCGGCCGCCATGGCGTGGATGGAGGCCGCGAGCGTTCTCTATCTGCGAACGCTGGTGGGACGCGTGATTCCCTACCAGGCCGCGCCGCTGCCCCATCATCAAGAGCTGAGCTGGGTGGAGCTGGTGCGCGAGATCGCAACCCTGATCATGCTGGCCGCGGTGGGATGGCTGGCAGGGCGGAATTTCCGCACGCGTCTGGCTTATGCGCTGATTGCCTTCGGCGTGTGGGACATCTTCTACTACCTGTTCCTGGCGGTGATGGTGGGTTGGCCGCGCTCGCTGCTGGAGTGGGACGTGCTTTTCCTGCTGCCTCTGCCCTGGTGGGGCCCGGTGCTGGCGCCGATCCTGATCTCGGTGGCCATGATTGTCGGCGGAACGCTGGTGACCCAGCTCGACCGGCCGCAGGCAACGCCCTGGCCGCGGAAGTGGGCGGTGGCGCTCAACGCACTGGGCATCGTGCTGGCGCTCTATGTCTTCATGGCCGATGCCATCCGCGCGCTACCCCGGGGGGAGCAGGCGCTGCGCAGCCTGCTGCCGCTCAGATTCAACTGGCCGCTGTTTCTGGTGGCGCTGCTGCTCATGTCGATGGCGATTGCGGACTTGACCCTGCGTAGGGATGGATGGCGGCCTGCTCGCGAGCGGGGAGAGGGTGTGGTCGCCGGGCAAGGCGGCTAGACGGCGGCGAGCCGGTGTCAGCCGGTCGGGCTGCAAAATGCTGCACAAGAAACGCTGCAAAATGCTTCAGCCGCCGGAAAATTGTCGGCTTTCCAGTTGACTTCTTTCCGTTTGGGCGCATGATGAGCGCAACGGGGTGTACCGTGGGGTGGTATTCCTTCCTTCTGCCTGTCGCTCTAGCCTTCCTCTCCGCCAGCGCAGCCGGGCAACTGCAAGGTGACGCGCATGTCACCACCGATCGAGCCAGCGCATTTCTGCAGCAATCCGCATTCGCGCACGGCTACATGCACGGGTATGAAGAAGGATTCCACGTCGCCGACTCCGACCTGCAGATGTACCGGGATTTCCGCGACGTGAAGGCGATGGGGAAGTACCGCAAGGCCCTCGGCTATCGCGCCGAGTACGGCGATCATCACCGCTTTGAGTTCGGCTACCGTGAAGGGTTTCGCGTCGGCTACTTCGATGGATATGCAGGACGGCGATTCCGTGCCGTGGAAGAGGTGCGCAGGGCAGCGGGCGATCTGCTGGATCGTCACGACGGCAATCATCGTCCTGCGTACACTTTCGACGAGGCTGTGATGTCCGGGTATCTCTCTGGGAGGAGCCAGGGCTTGCACGATGGCAGGGAAGCGAGCGGCTATCGGCCAGCTGCGGGAGACTGCAAGTCGGCGATCGGTTCCCTCCACGCGAGTGACGGCACGCCGGAGTATTGCGATGCCTTCCGGCGCGGCTACCAGATCGGTTACGCCGACGGCTACACCAATCAGCGTCCGCCGGCTCGGGAGAAAGAAGCGGAAGTCGCCGAGGGCGCGGGAGAGCAGTGAAGGGCAATAGCCCCTGTCCTACCAGGCACTGTCCCTTCGGGCATTGTACGAAACGATTCCCCTATTCCCGCTCCGCGCAAATGCAGCTATGCTTTGAGCGAAGTGGATAGGGGACCTCGTCGATGACGAAAGCAACCAACTCACGCAAGCCCAAGATACACATCGCGGTAGTGGAGACCGATCCATTGCGGCTGATCGGTCTGCGCGCCCTGTTCGATTCCGAATCGGACTTCGAACTGTCCTCTGCGGCGCTGGCCCAGATCTCCACCTTGCCCAACGTGGACATTGTCCTGCTGGGCAACCAGGCCGGGCAGAATCTGTTCGATGTGATGGCCGGGCTGAAGGCCGCGCGTCCCGATCTGCGCATCATCGTGACCGGCACCGGGGCCGACGACGAGGCCATTCTGAAAGCCCTGGCCGGGGGAGCGAAGGGCTACGTGGACGAGGCCGCCAGCCCCGAGGAGTTCATCCAGGCCATCCGCATCGTGAACCAGGGGTCGGTGTGGGCGCCGCGGCGTGTGCTGTCGATGTTCATTGAGCGGGTTACCTCTTCTCCAGGAAGGATCTTCCCCGCCGGGCGGGTGACTTTCACCGATCGCGAAAAGCAAGTGCTGGAACTGTTGGTAGCGGGTCGTTCCAACAAGGAAATCGGCAGCGTGCTTGGCATCGAGGAGCGCACGGTGAAGGCACACGTGGCCAAACTGATGCGCAAGGTGGGAGTGCAGAATCGCATCGCGCTCTCTGTCCACGCCATTACCCATTCCCTGGTCACCAGCAAGTAGGGGTCTGAGATTGCCAGCCGCCCGTGAAGTTCCGGGCGGCTTTCTGCTTTGTTCCTGCTGACTTAGCGACGCCGGAATTACTTTGGGACAATGGCCGGATGCCCGGCTTTCCTACTCCCCCGTAACTTGAGACCAGGCCGCGGGTGACGCATACTCGCTTCACCTACCACAGAACCTGGGAGACGGGGGTTGGGACCGGTAACGAGGGTCACTGGTTTCAACCCCTCATTTTTTCCGCCAACATGTTCCGCGCAGCCGGTTTATTTCAGATAGGCCGCGATTCCGCCCAGAGGGGCGCATCCCTGCTGTAACCAACTCAGACAATGTTGTGCGGCGCCGGTTGGCTCTAGTATCCAGAGGCAGTGTTCATCCCACTCCAACACTCGAGGTCTACCGTGGTGAAACGCGCTTTGCTCTTGGTTCTGCTGCTCATTCCAGGCGTGCTATGGGGAGACGTCAGCCGCGACAAGCCGCTGGGACGCATCGATTCGGCTGCGGCGGTGCTGAAGGAGATCATGGAGGCTCCGGACGCCGGCATCCCCGAGGAGATTCTGAATTCCTCGAAATGCATTGCGGTGGTTCCATCGATGCTGAACGCCGCCTTCGTGTTTGGGGGGAACTACGGCAAAGGCGTGGCCAGTTGCCGCACCGAACACGGATGGAGCGCGCCCGCCTTCTTCAATCTGAAGGGGGGCAGCTTCGGGTTCCAGGTGGGCGGGCAGGCGGTCGATCTGATTATGGTGATCATGAACGAGCAGGGCATGCAGCATCTGCTCTCCAGCAAGTTTGAGTTGGGGGCCGATGCCTCCGGCGCTGCCGGACCCGTGGGCCGCCACGTGGAAGGCGGCACCGATTGGAAGCTGCGGGCCCAGGTGCTCACCTACAGCCGGGCGCGCGGAGTGTTTGCCGGGGTCAGCCTGAAAGGGGCGGTACTCACCCAGAACAAGGATGATACCCGAGCCTTCTACGGCCGCATGATTCCATTTCGCACGCTGCTGACGGGGCTGGCCGCGGCGACGGCAGATTCCCAACCCTTTCTGGGAGAGCTGAATAAGTACAACCAGAGTGGAGCCGCAGGCGGAAAGTAGGCGCGCCGGAAAAGCAGCGCCAGATCCCGTTTGACACTGAAATTCTGGCGATGGTACCGTCCCGGCGTTGGCGATTCGCCACAAGCTCGAGTATGCGCCGGTGTGGCTCCTGGTAAAGATTCTTGGCCGGATGCCCCGGTCCCTGGCGCATGCTTGTGCCATATCCCTGGCCTGGCTGGTGTACATACTCCACGGTCGGTTGCGGCGCGTGGGCAAGCGCAACCTGGAGCTCGCGTTTCCAGAAAAATCGCCAGGCGAACGCACGAAAATCCTGCGCGGCGTCTTCACCTCGCTAGGGCGACAGCTAGCCGAGTTCTGCCGCTTTCCTCGTTACAATCGCGACAACATTGGAACGCTGGCCGCCTATGAGGGCTTCGAAGCGTTTGAGGCTGCCAGCAAGCGCGGCAAGGGCGTCTTGTTTCTGACCGCGCACCTGGGCGGATGGGAGATCGGTTCCTTCGCCCACTCGCTGCACGGACATCACCTGCAGATTGTCGTGCGTCCGCTGGACAACCCCTATGTAAACCGGCTGGTTGACCGATACCGCACCATGCACGGGAACGCGACCTTTGAAAAGCAGGACTTCGCGCGTGGACTGCTATCGGCCATGAAGGAGGGAGCAACCGTCGGCGTGCTGATGGATCAGAACATGACCCCGCCGCAGGGGGTGTTTGTGGATTTTTTCGGGATTCCGGCGTGCACCGCCAGCGGGGTGGCGCGAGTGGCGCTGCGGACGGATGCCGCGGTGGTGCCCGCCTTTACCATCTGGGACGACCGGCTGCGCAAGTACCGCGTACATTTTGCTCCCGCGGTGCCCCTGGTGCGGACAGGAGACGACGAGAAGGATGTGGTGGTCAACACCGCAGCTTTTACCCGCGCGATTGAAGACTACATTCGGCGATACCCGGATCAATGGCTGTGGGTGCACCGGCGGTGGAAGACGCGTCCCGCGGGTGCCCCCCCCGCTATACTGAAGGCATATCGCACGCGACCGCGTGCCGCACGGCCTGAAGGGGCTGCGATGGAAGAGGCAGAGTTCGGCGTGAAGCTCGAGAGGATCGCCGCGGCGGTGGGCGCCAGGCTGATAGGCCCGGGTACGGTGGAGATCGTGCGCGTGTCCAGCCTGAAGTCCGCCGCTCCCGGCTCACTGGTTTTTGTGGAAGGCGAGAAAGCCTTGTCCCAGGCGCTCGATTCGGCGGCGTCGGCCATCATCGCGGGCGAAACGGTCACGCAGGCCGACGGGCGCAAGCCCTTGCTCGTCGGCCGCCAGCCGCGACTGTTGTTCGCCAGAGCCGCTGCGCTGCTGGAGGAGCCCTGCACGGCGGGCGAGGGCATCCATCCCAGCGCGATCGTGCAGGACCCATCCGGTCTGGGGCGCGGTGTATCGGCAGGGCCCTACGCGGTAATCGGAGCGGGCGCGATTCTCGGCGAAGGCACGCGAATTGGGGCGAATGTCGTGGTCGGCGAGGGCGTGCGTCTGGGAGCGGGGTGCGACATCAGGGCCAACGTCACCATCTACCCCGGCACACGGCTGGGCGATCGCGTCATCGTCCATGCCGGTGCCGTCCTGGGCAGCGACGGATTTGGCTACGTGCGCGACGAGAGCACTGGCAGGTACGAGAAGTTTCCCCAGATCGGACGGCTCGAGATTGGTGATGACGTCGAGATCGGCGCCAACAGCACTATTGACCGCGGTGCGCTGGATGCCACGGTGATCGCCGAGGGAGCGAAGATCGACAACCTGGTGCACGTGGGCCACAACGTCAGCATCGGAAAGAACGTGGTGATTGCGGCGCAGACCGGTGTTTCCGGGAGTTCGGTGATCGAGGACAATGTGGTGGTGGCGGGCCAGGTGGGAATCGCCGATCATGTGCGCATCGAAGAAGGAGCGATCCTGGGCGCGCAGTCGGGAATCCCGAGCAACAAGATCATACGCGGGAAGGGGATTCTGTTCTGGGGAACTCCGGCGCGTCCCATCCGCGAGTATCTGAAGGAGTTGGCAGTACTGGCGCGGCTGGCCAGGAAGTAGCGCCCGGAAGCAGCGCCCGGAAGCAGGGACAGAAGAAGCAATGACATGGCGATCGTGATTGTGGGCGGACATTCGCGCAGCGTGGGCAAGACGAGTGTGGTCGCGAGCCTGATTGCGGCGCTGCGCGAGAAACAATGGACTGCGATCAAGGTGACCCAGTACGGACACGGCATCTGTTCGGCCGATGGGGGAGATTGCGACTGCGCGTCGGAGGACCACACCTGGGCGGTGACGGAGGAGCGAGATCCCAAGGGTGATTCCGACACTGCGCGATTCCTAGCTGCAGGCGCGGCGCAGGTGTTCTGGGCGCGAACCCGCCAAGGGTACCTGGCGGAGGCAATGCCCCGGCTGCGCGCGATCATGGCGAAAGCCGGGAACGTGATCTTCGAGTCGAACAGCCTGATGAAATTTGTCCGGCCGGACCTCTACCTGACGATTCTGGACTACGCCAATGCCGACTTCAAAGCGTCCGCGCGCGAGTTCCTGGACCGCGCTGATGCGGTCATCGTGCACGAAAGGGCCGCTCGCACGGCTCCGGAATGGACGGGAGTGTCGCTGAAGCCGGTTGCCGGCAAGCCGGTGTTCCGGATCGAGCCGCCGGCGTACGTGACGCAAGAGATCGTGGAGTTTGTTCGGCGGAAACTGGAGGCGGTGGCGGCTCCCGCGCGGTAGCCGCGGCGTTCGGTGTTCAGGAGGCTTGTTTCTGTTAGCCTGTGGCTGTTGCCCGCTCCGCGCATGCGCAACTTTGAAATTCTCTTCGATCAAGGCGAGCCTTCGCCGCTGGCGGATCCTGCCTACGCTCCGTACGGCAAGCTGGGATTTCCCCAGGCGCCTGCTGAACGTCCCTGGATCTATTCCAACTTTGTGCAGTCGCTGGATGGGATTGTTTCGTTTGGCGGCCTGGACGCTTCGGGCTCGGCGCTTTCGCAATCCGCCGAGGACCGCTGGCTGATGGACCTGCTGCGCGCTAACGCCGACGCCGTCCTGCTCGGCATGAGCACGCTGCGGGAGGAGGCGCGCCTGGGGGACGAAACCAAGCGCGGGCCGGTGTTTCGCATCATGGATACGCACCTGCGAGCCCTGCGGTCGCGGCTGGGCTACGGGCGCGAGAAGAACATCTTCGTCACTGGCTCGGCCTCTGTGGAACTGGCTAAATTCAGGGTTTTCGACGGCAATTACGTGGACCCGTGGGTGGTGACCACCGCCGGCGGCGCCGCGCGGCTGGCAGGTCAGGGCCAAAAGCAAGTCAAGGTAATCGTGGCCGGGCAGGGTAGACTGGTGGATCTAGAGGAGATGGCTCGCATCCTGCGGCGTGATTTCGGCGTTCGTTATCTGCTCTGCGAGGGTGGGCCCACACTTTATGGAAACATGTCACGCGCCGGACTGATCGACGAAAAATTCCTGACCATCGCGCCGCTGGAAGTGGGAGCGATTGTTCCCCCCGAGCAACCGGCGGCCCCCTGGGAGGATGCGGACCAACTTCGCCGCCGCCCCACGACATTCGAAGCGGTGGGATTTACCAGGCAGAATGCGCCGCGCTGGAGATGGATGAGTTGCCGCAGAATAGAGGACTATGAGTTCAATCGCTATCGCCGCGTGGGCAGGTCAGCGTGACTGCCTGCACTGATCCCTCGGCATGACCGCCGTGGCAAAAGCGTTGAAGCTGGCCTCCCGGAAGCCCGAAACGAGCCGGCCGCCGTTGGGGATTCGTCCGGCTGCATGGCTGCTCTCGCTGATCTCTGGTGTGCTCCAGGTCGTGATCTTCCCGCTGCCGAACTGGACATTTCTTTGCTGGATCGCGGTGGCGCCGCTGCTGGTGGCGCTGCTTTCGGCGCGTCGCGGTCCTGAGGGTTTCCTGCCGGCTACCCCTTGGCAAGGGGCGGCGTTGGCCTATCCCAACGGGCTGATCTTCCACATCGGCACCTGCTATTGGGTGGCCAACGTGATGAAGAATTACGGGGGCCTGAACACGCTGCTGGCCACCGGGGTCATGGTGCTGATGTGCCTGGTGCTGGCGCTGTCGCACGCGATGTTCGGGCTGCTGGTAGCGCTGGGCGCCGGATGGGGGCGATTGGGTTTGCGAGCCTTGTTGCTGGCGCCGTTCCTCTGGGTGCCGCTGGAGTTGTCGCGTCAGTACGCATTTGGATTCTTCTGGAACCCGATCGGCACGGTGCTTGTGGACAACATTCCCCTCTCGCGGATTGCCACGGTGACCGGGGTCTGGGGACTGTCGTTCGAAATCCTGCTGGTGAACACGGTGTTTGCCGCGGCGTTTCTGGGACGGAGGGATCGCCGGATACCGGTGCTGGCGGGCACGATCCTGCTGTGTGGAGTGCTGGAAACGGCGGCCTACTTTCAGCCGACAAAGTCGGTTGCCGGGGGAACCGCTCGGCTGGTGCAAGCCAATATTCCGATCAAGGATACGGGCTGGAGCTACGATTATTTCCAGAGCACGCTGGCCGAGCTTTGGCGGCTGAGCGTGCCCCATCCCGGCGAGGGCATGCCGGGCGATCCTCTGCCCGACCTCGTGGTCTGGCCGGAGACCCCTTCGCCATTCTTCGACAACGATCCCCGTTTTCGCGACGTTGTGTCGCAAATCGCCCGCGACGCGCATGCCTACGTGATCGCGGGAACTCTGGGAGTATGGAAAGGCGAGCAGAATACGGAGCGGGTGTCGAATTCGGCGTCGCTGATTTCGCCGAATGGGGACTGGCTCGCCCGCTACAGCAAGGTCCGCCTGGTGCCTTTCGGCGAATATGTTCCTTTCAAGAGACTCTTCCGCTTCGCTCACAAGTTAACCAGGGAAGTGGGCGACTTTGTCCCCGGGACCGAGCGCATGGCGCTGCCGGCGCACAGCTACAAGCTGGGCATCTTCATCTGTTACGAGTCGGTGTACCCGAACGAGATCCGGCAATTCGCCAGCAACGGGGCCAATCTGTTGGTCAACATCTCCAACGACGGCTGGTTTGGACATACGGCTGCGCCCGAGCAACACTTGCGGCAAGCGCGCATGCGGGCGATCGAGAACCGCCGCTGGATCCTGCGGGCGACGAACACCGGAATTACCGCTTCCATCGACCCTTTTGGCCGGGTGGTGGCGCAGGGAGCGCGGGACGTGAGACTCGTGCTGGACGCTGCTTACGGCATCGAAGCTGTCATCACGCCCTACTCGCGTTACGGCGACTGGTTCGCATACCTGTGTGCGATAATTTCCCTGGGGACGCTGTTTCTGCGCCCCGCAATCCGAAGAAGAGCGGTGAGCTGATGGTGGAAGAACTGGAACAGGAATATACCCTTCTCCGTGACAAAGTGCGCGACCTGCGGGAGTATCTTTGACCCGACGCAAGCCCACCGGCAGCTGAAGGAACTGGAAAAGCAAATCGCCGATCCGGCAATCTGGTCGAACCCACAGAAATCGCAGACGCTGATGCGGGAGCGCAAGCGGCTCGCCGACATCGTCTCCACCGAGGCCGAACTGGCGCGCCGCGACGGCGAAATCAGCACCTACTTTGAGCTGGCGCGGGAAGGCGAACAGGTTGACGACGACCTGAAGCGCGAAATCGACGCCCTGCGCACGCTGGTCGAGCGGCTGGAGACCGAGACGCTGCTTTCCGGCCCCAACGATGCGCTGAACGCCATCGTGACGATCCACCCCGGGGCAGGCGGCACCGAGTCGCAGGACTGGGCCGATATGCTGCTGCGCATGTATCTGCGCTGGGCTGAGCGGCAGGGCTTCGGCTCGGTGGTGAACGATTACCAACCGGGGGAAGAAGCGGGGCTGAAGTCCGCTACTTTTACCGTTTCGGGCGAGTACGCCTACGGTCTTCTCAGCAGCGAGATCGGCGTGCATCGCCTGGTGCGCATCTCCCCGTTTGACCAGGCCAAACGCCGCCACACCTCCTTTGCCAGCGTATTCGTCTCTCCCGAGATCGACGACAGCGTGGAAGTGGTGATCAAGCCGGAGGATCTGAGAGTGGATACCTACCGCTCGGGGGGACGCGGCGGGCAGCACGTGAACACCACCGATTCGGCGGTGCGCATCACGCATCTGCCCACGGGCATCGTGGTGAGTTGCCAGAATGAGCGCTCGCAACACAAGAATCGGGATCGCGCCATGAGCATTCTGCGCTCCAAGCTCTACGAACACGAGATGGAGAAGAAGCGGGCGGAGAGCAAGAAGATCGAGGAATCCAAACTGGACATCGACTTCGGCTCACAGATTCGCTCCTATGTGCTCGCTCCCTACCGGCTGGTGAAGGACCATCGCACCAAAGTGGAGGTGGGCGACGTGGACCGCGTCCTTGATGGCGCCCTGCAGCCATTCATTCGCGCGTATCTGCTGACCCGGCGCAGTGAAGGACAGGCGGGAGCGGCCGCGCCGGCATAGCTGGGAATCGAGTTGCTGTCGCGGAAAAACGCTGATCCTGGATGGGGCGGGGAGAAGAAGGCGAATTGCAAACGATGAGGGAAGAGCGGACGCCGGGGGCGGGGAATCGGGCGTTTAGCGAACGCTTCGGAGCGGCGCTCGCCTATGCGGCCGACCTGCACCGCCTGCAGACCCGCAAGGGGAAGGCGAACATCCCTTATGTCGGCCATCTGCTGGGGGTAGCGTCGCTGGTCATCGAAGCCGGCGGAGATGAGGAGATGGCAATCGCGGCCTTACTGCACGACGCGGTGGAGGATCAGGGCGGAAGGCCGCGGCTGGAGGAGATCCGCGACCGATTCGGTGCACGCGTGGCCCACATAGTGGAGGGCTGTACCGACAGCGATCAGACTCCCAAGCCGCCGTGGCTGGAGCGCAAGCGGCAGTACATCGAGCACGTTCGCCAGGTGGCGGACAGCGAAGTGTGCTTTGTCTCCGCGGCCGACAAGCTGCACAACGCGCGCACCATCCTGACGGATTTTCGCCGGCTGGGGGACAAGGTCTGGGAGCGCTTCAGCGGCAAGAAGGACGGAACCCTGTGGTATTACCGCACCATCGTGAACGCCTTCCGCGAAGCGCAGAATCGGCGGGCTCCCGACAGGGCGCTGGCAGCCGGCTACAGCCGCATTGTGGACGAACTGGAGGGCGTGGTGAGCAAGCTGGAACAGCTTTCCGGCGGGCAAGGAGAAGTAGCTCGTGTCACGACTGATTGAGATGATCCGTCGCTCCGCCCTTCCTGTGAACATGATGCGTTCGGCGGCGCTGGGCGCCTTGTCGATCCCCGAAGCAGAAACCATCGAGATCCTGGTGTGCCTGGCGCAACACCCTATCTTCGGGGAGCAGGCGCGCTTCACCCTGGCGGGGTGGGACGAGAGATCGCTGATCCGCGCCGGCCAGGATCCGGCCACGCCACCTGAGGTGCTGGATTACCTGAGCTCGCCGGAGAATCTGCGGCCCAAGCTGCTGCCTATTCTTCTGCAGAACCCGGCGGTGCCGGAAGGGCGGCTGGTGGAGTTGGCGCAAAGCAAGTCGCGCGAGACGCTGACCGCCATGCTGGCCAGCGAGCGCGCCCAGAGCCTGGAGAAGGTGCTGACCGCTCTCAGCCTGAACCACCACCTGCTGCCCCCCGAGGTGGCCCAGGTGGAGCAGGCGCTCGCGCGATTCGAGCCGCGGCCGGCCACGCCGGCGGATGACGAGCCCATCACTCCCGCGACGCCGGCCATCGATGAGAGCGATGCAGACATTCTGGAGATCGAAAACGAGATTGCGCGCTTCCAGGCGGAGCATGCGGCGGAGATCGCTGCCGCCGAGGCGGAACCTTTCGAACTGGTGGACTTGACCGAGGAGGAGAACCGCGAGATTCAGCAATCGGTGGCGAGCAGAACCCCTCAGGCTGCGGTCCGGGGCGGAGAGCGGCGTTTATCGACGCTGCAGAAGATCGCGCGCCTAAGCGTGGGGGAGCGCGTGCAGTTGGCGATGAAGGGCAACCGGGAAGAGCGCTTTGTGCTGATTCGCGACGGGACCAAGATCGTTTCCTCGGCCGTGCTCGAGTCGCCCAAGCTGACCGATTCCGAAGTGGAGTACTTTGCCACCATGAAGAACGTGACCGAGAACGTGCTTCGTGGCATCGCCAGCAAACGCAAGTTCATCAAGCTGTATCCGGTGGTGAGAGCGCTGTGCTCCAACCCGCGCTGCCCGCTGGATGTCTCGCTCACCCTGGTCAAGAGCCTCATGGTGCGGGATCTGAAAGATCTCTCCACCAACAAGAATGTGGCGGATACGCTGCGCAAAGTCTCGCTGAAGCTGTTCCGTGAAAAGAGCACGGTGAAGAAGCGGGAATAGTGGGCGTGGCGCCGTTGCAGAGGGTGCTGGCGGCGATCAGCGGCGTCGCCCACGCTGGTCCGAGCTATCAGCCGTCTGTAGAATAGGGCGTTTCCCGGGAGTCCCACGTGCCAGGATCGGATCCCATCGGTGAACTGCTGAGACGGGCCCGCACCATTGCCGTTGTCGGACTCTCCAACAGCCCGCTGCGCGAAAGCCACGGCGTGGCCGCGTACATCCAATCCCAGGGTTACCGCATTATTCCCGTCAATCCGAAGGTGGATCATGTGCTAGGCGAGAAGTCCTATCCTTCGCTGCTCGAGGTGCCGGAGAAGATCGATATCGTGAACGTGTTTCGCCGTGCGGAGTTCGTGCCCGAGGTGGTGAATCAGGCCATTCAACTCAAAGTGCCCGCCATATGGATGCAGGAAGGCGTGATCCACGAGGCGGCAGCGGAAAAAGCGCGCCAGGCGGGCATTCTGGTGGTGATGGATCACTGCATATTGAAGGAACATCGCCGCCGGTTCACCTGAGTCGCCGGCGGGTTGCCCGCGCCACCGACGTGACTTAGTTTGTCCGGGCGGAAAAGAGCAATCATGCATTTCCAAGCACCCTGCCAGGCCGCAGAGAAGGGGAAGCTCGCGGCTCGCCTCTGTTTTCAGGTTCTTGGCATGATCGCAGTTGTTTGCAGTTGTACCTCCTTGAGTCAAGGGCAGGCGGGGGCCGCTGCAAAGTATCAGGTGATTCAGAAATACGTTCTGGGTGGAGACGGGGGCTGGGACTATCTGACATTGGACGCTTCCGCCCGCAGGCTCTATGTTGCGCGTGCGACTCGAGTGATGATTGTCGATCCTGATTCCGGCAAACTGGTGGGCGAAATTGCCGACACACCCGGAGTGCATGGGATCGCTGTGGTTCCGGAGTTGAGGGAACGGTTTTCTA
>Ga0187788_10000067_pt1 | contig 23475 bp, 17 predicted proteins | sample 1015_BV01_MP10_2_FD_133008 | JGI IMG/M metagenome (GOLD analysis project Ga0187788, IMG submission 133008) | Tropical peat soil microbial communities from peatlands in Department of Meta, Colombia - 1015_BV01_MP10_20_MG | ecosystem: Environmental > Terrestrial > Soil > Wetlands > Peat | place...
AGGAGCGCGACAGCCACGGCGCAAAGGTCGCCAACCAGCACCCCATCGGGAACCGCTTCCTCATCAACGGCGAGCCCACCGACAACCGCCTGGCCACCGCCTCCAAGGGCGTGCTTCGCGTCGAGGTCACAGCCCGCGGCCGCATGGCTCACTCCGCTTATCCCGAGCTGGGTGAGTCCGCCATTGACAAGCTGCTCGAGGCCCTACAGCGTCTGCGCGCGATGAGTTTGCCTACCAGTCCGGAAGTTGGTCCCACCACTTTGAACATCGGGATCATCGAGGGCGGCCGGGCCCCCAATGTCATCCCCGATCACGCAAAAGCCTATCTGCTCTACCGCCTTGTGGGCCCATCCGACGGGCTGCGGCAGCGCATCGTGGCGACGGTCGGAACGCTGGCCGATGTCGATTTCACTCTCGAGATTCCCTTCGCCAGGCTGAGTACTGTCGGCTCGCTGCCGACCGTGGTCGTTTCCTTCACCACGGATATCCCGGCGCTCGACCAATGGGGCCAGCCGCTGCTGCTGGGTCCCGGCTCCATTCACGTTGCGCACACCGAGCATGAGTACGTTGCGAAAGCGCAACTGCTCGCTGCTGTCGACCTCTACTGCTCGATGGCGAAACAACTCGTGGCCCAGATCCTTCATCCCCGGTAACATGATCGGAACCGGCCGGGCTGTTGTGCCGGAAAATTCTTATGGCGACTGAACCCAAGACCGAGCAGCCCCACACTAATTCACTGTCCGGCGCGTCTTCCTCCTATCTGCGCTCCGCCATGCACCAGCCGATCCGCTGGTACCAGTGGGGGGAACAGGCCTTTGCGGAAGCACAGCGCCAGAACCGCCCCATCCTGCTCGACATCGGCGCAGTGTGGTGTCACTGGTGCCACGTCATGGACCGCGAATCCTACGACGATCCGGAAGTCGCGGCTCTCGTCAACCAGAACTTCATCGCCATCAAGGTCGACCGCGATGAGCGCCCCGACATCGACAGCCGCTATCAGGCCGCCATCGCCGCCATGACCGGGCAGGGTGGCTGGCCGCTCACCGCGTTTCTTACTCCCGACGGCAAACCGTTCTTTGGTGGCACCTACTTTCCGCCGCAGGAGAATTGGGGACGTCCCAGCTTCAAGCGCGTGCTGCTCTCTATCGCCCAGGCATTCCGGGAGAAGTCGGCCGAAGTGGCCGAGCAGGCCAAAACGGTCATGTCGATGATCGGCCAGTCCGAATCCTTTGCCGGCCGCGCCGAGCGAGTCTCCGCGCAGGTCATCGATCGCATCCTCGGCTCCGCGCAGAGCCTCTTCGATGCGCGTAACGGAGGCTTTGGGAGCCAGCCAAAGTTCCCGCACTCGTCCGCCATCGATCTGCTTGCGCATCGCCTTGCCCGCACCGGCGATTCGGACGCCCGCAACATGGTCGTAACCACCCTCGAGCACATGGCCCGCGGCGGAATCTACGATCAACTAGCCGGGGGCTTCCATCGCTATTCCGTGGACGAGCGCTGGATCGTTCCTCACTTCGAGAAAATGTCGTATGACAACTCCGAACTGCTGAAGAACTATGTCCACGCCTATCAGGCCACGGGCAGCTCTTTTTTCGCTGCAGTCGCCAAGGACATCGTTCGCTGGATGGACGAATGGCTCAGCGACCGCGCCCAAGGCGGCTTCTACGCCTCCCAGGACGCCGACTACTCCATGGACGACGATGGCGACTACTTTACCTGGACGCAAGCCGAGGCACGCCAAGCTCTGTCGGAGGACGAGTTCATGGTGGCTTCTCTCTACTACGACATCAACGAGGCGGGCGAGATGCACCACAATCCCGCCAAGAACGTCCTCTACGTTCGCGCTTCCGTTGAGGAAATCGCAATACGCACTGGAATGCAGCCGGACCGCATCGGGTCGTTGCTGGAGTCTGCGAAACAGAAACTCTACGCCGCCCGCCTCAAGCGTCCCACCCCCTACGTGGATAAGACGGTGTATGTGAGCTGGAATGGGCTGTGCATCTCCGCCTACCTGCAGGCCGCGACGGTCCTGGGCCTGGATCGGGCGCGCGCTTTCGCGCTGCAATCGCTGGATCGGGTCCTGCGCGAAGCCTGGGATCCGGCCCGCGGACTCAAGCACGTGATTGCATACTCCGATCCCGATGCCGTTGTCCCCACCTCCAGGGGCCTGCTTGACGATTACGCTTTCCTCTCCCTGGCCTGCCTCGACGCCTGGGAAGCCACCGCCGAGCTCCGTTATTTCAGCGTCGCGCGCCAGATCGCTGACAAAATGATCGAGCGCTTTTATGACTTCGCCGGCGGCGGCTTCTTCGATACGCCGTCTGATCACTCTTCCGCGGTAGGCACACTTGGGGCTCTCAGCATTCGTCGCAAGCCGTTTCAGGACTCTCCCACGCCGGCCGGTAATACCTCCGCTGCCATCGCGTTACTGCGCCTGCATGCATACACCGGCGAGAAGTCTTACCGAGACAAGGCTGAGGACACGCTGGAGGTCTTCGCCGGACTGGCCGAGCAGGTGGGGATCTTCGCCGGGACTTATGGCATTGCGGCCGTCTGGTACTTCGAGCCGCACACCCAGATAGTGGTGATCGGGGACGATGCCCGCGCCGACGAACTCCATGCCGCCGCCATCGCGCCTTTTGCTCTCAACAAATTGGCGATTCGGTTGCGGGCAATCGAGGTCAGGGGGGAGAACTTGCCTCCGGCCCTGTCCGAGACTATTCCTGCGTTGCTGGCCGCCGGAGAACGGAGGTCGTTCGCGGTAATCTGCTCGAACTTTAGCTGCCGCCCGCCGATCTTCAATCCTGACGAACTTGCCGGTACCCTGCGTGAGGCGCTGGCTCGCTAACTTCCCAGGAGGCTGGTCCCCCGGCCTTTGCTTTTGCCGCCCTAGCTGCGGGTCAGCGCGCCCGGGAGATGGTCCGATTGCTCCACGGGCTACAGGATTTCTGCCTCATGTCTGAGGTATTTCCTCGATTGAGGATTAACCAGAAAATTATTATTCATATAACTAACCGACGCGAAGCAAGGCAGGCGCACTGGCCCGGCGCCTGCCACTTTTTCTTCAGGGAGTCGCAGGGAGCCACGGCAGAGACCGGAACTAAGGCGAAGGCGCGGACAAGAGCGTCCGCGCCCGTTTGCTGTCAGGTTACCGCGCCGGCTTTGGGTCAGTAGCGCGACCGGTAGCCGCGATCGTAGCCCACCTGGTATCCGCTTCGGTACTCATCCTTGTACGCCTGTTTGCTGCCGAAGGAGGAGTTGTAGCCACGATCGGCGTTACGCCAATCATCGTCGTGTGTCGGCCGGTAGCTGTGACCGGTGGCGCGGTCCTGCGAGCCGTGCCTCTGGCCATCCTGGTAGCCTATGTTGTAGGCCTGGTTTCGCCCGTAGGGATAATTGTGCCCGTAGGTGGGGTTGCCGCCGTAGGGGTTGTACCCGCCATACCAGCTTTCCTGGTAGCTCCCATATCCGGCGCGGTAGCCGGCCAAGTAGGCGTCCCGATCCCGGTTGTCGTCCCAGTTGCGGTGGCGGATGTTGGCGGAGTGATGGTGCTCCCGATCATAGGCCCCATCCCGCAGGCCCTGCTCGTAGAAGCGATTGTGTTCGCGCCCTTCCTGGCTGTAATAGGCATCGTCGCGATCGTGATCTCCGTCGGCACGCCAACGCCAGTCATCTGCCGAGCTTGCCCCTGAGAGACCGAGGAGCATTGCGGCAGCTAATGCCAGCCTGATTGTTCTGGATAACATGTTCACCTCCCACTCCCCAGGATCCATCTTGATCCCTCTCACTGCGCACTGGCTCCCGGGAGAGCGACATGTCACAAAGTGGCTGTAATTTGAAACCCGGCAGGGTGGTGATTGTTGCGCCGCGGCGCCATCCAAGAGTCAGCCATGAAGTTTCGGTAAGACCCGTGAAACATCCCGGCAACGCCCGTTGCAGCGGGATTTCTGACCGCATCGGGCATGGGGGAACCCAGATTCCCCTGGCTTTTGTCCGGAATGATTGTCCCTTCGGCCACTGAAGCTTGGCCGCTGGGGCAGCGCCCGGCGTAATTACTCGGGCGGCAGCTTTTTTCCACAGGGGCTATGCATTGCGATACCTTCAGCGCGGTGGATAGAATGTTCTGTCCGCGCCGCCTCGTCGAATCCACCTGACAGTTCATTCATGACAAACAAAAATTTGGCGGTACTCCCCCTCGGACTCGACGTCGATTCGCCAAGGCTCAACCCCAAGGTTCATCCGTCGGTTTGCCTTTTGACAGCACTCGTAATTCTTGGTCTTGTCGTTCTAGTGGGTTGCGGAGGCGCAACCCAGACACTTTCCAACACAAACCCCGGCGCCACGCCAGACTTCGCAGCCGCCGTCAGCCCGGCGTCGGTGAGCGTGCAGGCGGGCAGTTCGGGCTCATCCGCACTCACTACCAGCGTAAGTGGCGGCTTCAGCGGCGCTGTCTCCCTCAGTGCCTCCGGGCAGCCGACCGGAGTGAGCGTCGCGTTCAGTCCAGCCTCGATTGTGGCGCCTGGAGCGGGCTCGTCGCAGATCAATGTGAGTGTCGTCGGAGCAGTCGCCACCGGCAGCTATGCGATTACCATCATCGCCAGCGGGGGCGGCGTGAGCCACTCCGCAACGCTGACCTTGAACGTCACTGCGACCCCGCCAGCCGGCGCCAACGACTTTAGCGTGAGCGCCAGCCCCGCGGCTCTCAGCGTGACTCAGGGCGCCGGTGCGGCCTTCAACGTGAGCACAACGGTGAGCGGCCACTTCAGCAGCGCGATTGCGCTCAGCGCTTCCGGACAGCCTTCCGGCGTGTCGCTGATCGTGAACCCGGCGTCGATTGCCGCGCCGGGCTCAGGAACTGCACAAGCCGGTGTGAGCGTGGCCAACTCGGTTCCCGCCGGGACCTATCCCATCACCATCACCGCCAGCGGGGGCGGCCTGACGCACACATCCACTCTGATGTTGACCGTGGCCGCGGCTCCGCCGGCGACCCCAGACTTTGCCATAACCGCCAACCCCGGATCGCTGACCGTCGCCCAGGGCGGCTCCGGCGCCGTCTCCGTTTCGACCACGGTAAGCGGCGGATTCAGCAATGCGATCGCGCTGGGCGCTTCCGGACAGCCGGCTGGTGTCTCCGTGAGCATCAATCCCGCATCCATCGCTGCGCCGGGAGCAGCCGCAGCACAAGTCACCTTTAGCGCAGCTAACTCGACGGCAGCAGGCTCCTATCCAATTACGCTTACCGCCGTCGGTGGCGGGCTGACGCGCAATACAGCCGTGACGTTGACTGTCACCACGAACGCTCAAGCCGACTTCACCGTTACGGCCAGTCCCAACGTGGTAACCATCCCGCAGGGCAGTTCCGGCTCTTCCACCGTGAGCACCAGTGTGAGCGGCGGGTTCAACAGCGCGCTGTCGCTAAGCGTTTCCGGGCAACCTGCGGGCGTGACCGTGAACCTGAATCCAAACAGCGTTGCTGCGCCGGGAGCGGGTACGGCGCAAATCGCCATCAGCGTGAGCAATTCCGTGGCAGCCGGCGCCTATTCCATTACGCTGACGGCATCCGGCGGAGGCGACTCCCACACGGCGTCGCTTACCCTGAACGTTACCGCACAGCCTCAGCCCGCGCCCGACTTCAGCGTCAGCTCCAGTCCTTCGTCCCTGAGCATCGCCCAGGGAAGCGGGGGCTCCGCCACGCTCAACACGGCCGTGAGTGGCGGATTTAATAATGCCATCGCCCTAAGTGCGTCGGGCCAGCCGGCGGGAATGACAGTGAGCACGAACCCGGCTTCCATTGCCGCTCCGGGCTCCGGCAGTTCGCAAATCGGCGTCAGTGTGGCCGCTTCGGTGACGCCCGGCAGCTACCAGATCACCTTGAGTGCGGTGGGCGGAAGCGTGGTCCACACCGCAACGCTGGTGGTGACGGTAACTGCAGCTCCGCAACAGTCGGCTGATTTCACCGTGACAGCCAATCCAGGCACCCTGAGCGTGACCCAGGGCGCGTCCGGCGTTTCCAGCGTGACTACCGCCATTAGCGGCAGCTTTAACAATGCCATCGCCCTGAGCGCCTCCGGCTTGCCGCCGGGGGCTTCTATCCTCATCAGCCCAGGCTCGATTGCTGCGCCTGGTGCGGGCACGGCACAGGTGGGCATCAACGTCGGGGGATCGGTGGCTACCGGGACGTATCCCGTCACCATCACCGCTGTGGGAGGAACCATAACGCACACGACAGGGCTCGTGTTGACGGTAACTGCCGCGGCCGACTTCTCAGTCAGCGCCAATCCTGCCACGCTCAGCGTGGAGCAGGGCAGTTCCGGAACCTCGAGCGTGACTACCAGCGTGAGTGGCGGCTTCAACAACGCGATTGCGCTGAGCGCCTCAGGGCAGCCCGCCGGCGTAACGGTTGCATTGAATCCCACTTCCATCGCCGCGCCCGGGTCGGGCACTGCACAGGTCGGGATCAGTGTGGCCAATTCCGTGGCGCCGGGCACCTATCCCATCAGCATCAACGCCGTGGGCGGAGGCACGATCCACACCGCGGCGATTACCCTGACGGTCACCAACAATCCCCAGGCGCCGCCGGACTTCACCGTAAGCGCCAACCCCGCCGCCCTCAGCATCGCGCAGGGAGCTTCCGGCTCATCCACGGTGATTACGGCCATCAGCGGCAGCTTCAACAACGCCATCGCATTGAGCGCCTCCGGTCAGCCCGCCGGCATGACCGTAAGCCTCAGTCCCGCCTCCCTCGGTGCACCTGGTTCCGGCACGTCGCAGGTGAGCGTGAGTGTGGGCAGCTCAGTGGCGACGGCAACCTATGCCGTCACGATCACCGCCACGGGAGGCGGCATCACGCACACGGCGACGCTGAACGTCACTGTAACGAGCGCGAACGTCAACGTGGTGAAATCCTTTCGCGGGTGCATGCTCAATCAGAACGGCCACCGCTATCAGGCGGTGCAGTTCTCGGTTATCACTGCCGGAACTTATCCCTTCAACGCAACCCTGTATTACGGCGCCACCTGCAATCCCAACCAGTGGGCGGATCAGATCGGCTTCGGCAACCCCATCTCCTTCGGCGGGTTCGGCTACACCTTCTGGTTCATCCACTTCTTCGACGAGCCTAATACCTCGGCCATCTGGACGGTGGGCAATCAGTCGTCCCAGTGCTTCGACTACAGCACCGTGCCCGATTGCTGAGCCTAGCCCTTTAGCAAGGTGGAGCAGGACACTCTCCTGCTCCACCGTTTGTCTTACAGAAGACTGTCTCTTGGGTGCCGGTGATTGGCGTAAGAGGCAGCCCGCCTGGAGCCGCGCGACGCTTTTCCTCCTCATCCCGCGGCAGGCGGCAGAGTGACGAGCATCACGAATGCTGCTCCTGCTGATCACAGATCGAGGTGAGCCCTCCGCCTACACTCACATCCTGCGATTTCGCGCAAATTCCTCGCGGGAGAGGTTTATGGCTCGGGTTATACGCTTCTACATTCCCAGAAACTTTCAGCCCGCCGCAAGAACTTCCAGCCGGCCGAAGCGTGCTCGAGTGATTGCCTTTCGCCGCTATCCTCCGGGCTTCGTGGAACGGCGCGAAGTCAAAAGCCTGATCGCGCTGGCAAAACGCATGGCCAAAGATATCTCCCCAGGCGCCTGAGGTTCCCAAGTTGCCCCGGAATTCTGATTCGCGCCAGGTACGGTTTCACGGCGCTTGGAAACGGATGCTGGGGCGCGGTCGGGTCGCGGAACGCCCCTCGGAATGCAATAGGTAACCCTATTGCTAACATTATCTTGCCAATAATGCCTTGATGTATTGCATCAGATTGGAACTGTGCCCCCAGCCCGTCGGCGCCCCGGCCTTGTTCAGCCATCCCGGCAACGGTCCCAAGGCCGGCATCTCGCGGGTGCAGTGGGGGATGGCGGCTGCGTTGCTGCACACCGGGTCGGCGGCCTCCCGTCCCGTTTATCCACTCAATAGATTCTTTGAATTTCCGTTTGCGCGCGGGCTGGGTTATCCATGAGGACAACGTGACCTAAGCCCGCCTATGCGGGGTGTGCCGGGTAACCTTGCCAGGAATTTTGCTCGTGGGAGGTACCCTTGCGCCCAGGCCAGAACGCCATCGAGAGCTACAAGGCTGTCAAGCAGGCTGACGGCCTGCGAATTCGCGAAGACTTGCCGCGCATCATCGGCGAAGGCCACGAGGCCCTAAGTCCGGCGGACAAAGAGCTCCTGAAGTGGGTGGGAGTGTTCTTCCGGAAGCCGACCCCCGGGCAATTCATGATGCGCATCCGCATTCCCAATGGATTCGCGCAAAGCCGCCAGCTTCGGGTAATTGCCGATCTCTCACGGCGCCTGGGCAACTTGATCGTCGATATCACCACGCGCCAACAGCTTGAGCTGCGGGGCTTCATCCTGGACAGCATTCCGGAAATCTGGCAGCGCCTGCGCGGAGTGGACCTGCGCACGCTGCAGACCGGACAAGACAATGTACGCAATCTGAACGGCTGCCCCCTTGCCGGCCTGACGCCGCACGAACTGTTTGACGCCTCGCCTGCCGTGTTTGCGCTCGATCAATTGCTGGTCGGCGCCGACGGTAATCCGGAGTTCACCAATCTTCCCCGCAAGTTCAATGTCACCATCACCGGCTGTCTGGAAAACTGTACGCACAACGAATCCCAGGATGTTGCGCTGGTGCCGGCGGCCAAACAGGGGCGTCCCGGATTCAATATGCTGGTCGGCGGCAAGATGGGCTCGGGCGGCTTTACACCGGCTGTGCCGCTCGATCTTTTCGTGCAACTGCACCAGGCCGCGGAGGTGGTGGCCGAACTGGTGCGCATCTACCGTGATCACGGTCCCCGCGAAGCGCGGTCCAAGTGCCGCTTGTATTTCCTGATCGAAGAGCGCGGCATCGACTGGCTGCGCTTCGAATTGCAGGCTCGCACACCTTGGCGGCTGGAATCCTGCGGCCGCGACATGCGCCGTCTCTATCATGCCGATCATTTGGGTGTGGCGCCGCAAAGGCAAGAGGGGTTGGTCTCCGTGGGACTCTCGGTTCCGACCGGGCGGCTTCACCCCGAGCAGATGGATGAACTGGCGCGTCTGGCAGAAGAGTATGGCGATGGGCAGGTGCGGCTCACGGTAGGTCAGAACGCCATCATTCCCAACGTGCGCGACGCCTCACTGGATTGGCTGATGCGGGAGCCGCTACTGCGCCGTCTCTCCCCGCAGCCTTCACCCTTCTTCCGCCGCATGGTGGCCTGCACGGGAACGGATTTCTGCAATCTGGCGCAGATCGAAACCAAGTCCCGCGCAGTAGAACTCTCCCAGGCGCTGGAACAACGCTTGGGCACGAATCTGGAAGCGCTCAGCATTCACTGGTCAGGCTGCCCAGCAGGATGCGGGAACCACGAGGCGGCGCAGATCGGTCTGCGCGGCTTCAAGACCAACATCGATGGACAGCTCACCGAGGCGGTGGCGGTGTACCTGGGGGGCCAAACCGGACCCGATACTCGACCCGCCGAGATGGTCCTGGATTGCGTCCCCTGCGATCAATTGGCTGACGTGCTCGCCGACCTTGTGCGCAAGCACCGGTTGGCGCAGGCGCCGAAGAATACGGGTGCGTCCGCATCCAATGACCGGCGCGATTTTGTCCGCCTCTCCGACCTGGCGAAATCCCGGCCATTTCCCGATCCCGCCTGAGAACGACTGTAAATATCAAACAACGAGGAGTGCAAACAAAGTGGATTACGTTACCCCAACCGAGATCATCAGCGACGCTCTGCAGGCGGCCCGCAAAAAGGCGGCGCTGTCGGTTCGCGACATGTTAGTGCGAGGAATCCTTGCCGGCGCCTTCCTCGGGTACGCCACGTCGCTGGTTTTTGTGGTCAATACCCAGGGGACGCCGCCAATTCTCGGAGCGGTACTGTTCCCCGTGGGCTTCGTGATGCTGGTTCTGCTGGGGCTGGAACTGGCCACGGGCAACTTTGCGCTGCTGCCCATGGGAGCCCTATCCGGCGAAGTTCGCTGGCGGGAGTTGCTGCGTAACTGGTTCTGGGTCTACGTGGGCAACCTGATGGGCAGCGTACTCTACGCGGCACTGTTTTTCCTGGCCATCACCAGCTTCCGCACCAACGACGGCGGTGCAGCAGCCGCGCTGGTAAAGCAGGTGGCGCTGAAGAAAACCGTAGGCTATATGGCCATTGGCGGCAGCGGCTGGGCGACCGCGGTGGTCAAGGCCATCCTCTGCAACTGGATGGTCACCATCGGTACGGTGCTGGCACTGGTGTCGCGCTCCACCATCGGCAAGATTGTGGCCATGTGGCTGCCCATCACCCTGTTCTTTGCGCTGGGCTACGAACACTCCATCGTCAATATGTTCGTAATTCCGGCAGGAATGTTGATGGGGGCCCCGATCAGCATGCGCCAGTGGTGGGTCTGGAACCAGATTCCCGTTACCCTGGGGAACGGCGTAGCGGGATTCCTGTTCACGGGCTTGGCGCTCCACATCACTCATGGCGCCAAGACCGCAAAAGCGGCCAGAGTTGCGGACCAGAGTCAACTCGAAATGAAGCCCTCGCTGGCGCCTGGTGCGGAGATGGCTTCCTAGCGTAAGCTGATCGGGATTCACGGAGTCGAAATCGCTGCGCTCGCATCCGCGGATGCGCAGGGACGGGTCTCGCCTGCATGGAAGCCCACGACGCGACCGCGCAAACCGCAACCGGCTTCGACGGTCTGAGAGTGCTTTCTCTTGAGAGCCGCCGCGCCCCGGAAATGGCCAAGCTGATTGCCAATGCCGGCGGTCAGCCGATGGTTGCGCCTTCGATGCGCGAGGTTCCCATCGAATCCAACGTCGAGGCCTTGCGTTTCGGCGAAATCCTGCTCGCCGGCGGCATCGATGCCGTAATCTTCCTGACCGGCGTTGGCACTCGCGCTCTCGCCAAAGTGATCGAGGCCCGCTACCCGCGGGAGCGCTTCGTTGCCGCCCTGACGCACATTCCAGTGATCGCCCGCGGACCCAAGCCCGTGGCGGCCCTGCGCGAGTTGGGAGTGCCCGTCAGCCTGGCGGTCCCCGAGCCCAACACCTGGCGGGAACTGCTGGAAGCGCTCGACCAAAGCGGCGATTCCATCCCGCTGGCCGGCAAGACGGTCGGGGTCCAGGAATACGGCGAGTCCAATACGGAGTTGTTGACCGCCCTCAGCCGCCGTGGGGCCCGGGTGATACGTGTTCCTGTCTACGAATGGGACCTGCCCGAAGATCTCGAACCCCTGCGCGCTGCCGTGAGGGCGATCGCGGCCGGGGAAATCGACGTCATGCTGTTCACCACGTCGGTCCAGGTACGCCACCTGATGCAGGTAGCAGCCCAGATGAACCTCACTGGGGCGTTGCTGAAAGGGGCCACGCGATCACTGGTGGGTTCGATCGGACCGATCACCTCGGACGAGTTGCGCAGTGTGGGAATCGCCGTCGATCTCGAGCCCACGCATCCCAAGATGGGATTCCTCGTCAAAGAAGCTGCCGAGCGCTGTCACGAAATCCTTCGCCGCAAGCGGCGATGAATTCCTCAGCAATGGACTCCGCGCCGCGGTTCATCCTCACACGCGGCACAAGCTGAGCATGCCCGCGGTTTTTGCCAAGCGAGTCCTGCGGATTTTTGCCGCCAGAATGCTGTTTCTCCCTCACTACCCGCCGCTTGCCCTTACGCTTTGCGACTAGGCTGCTTGGAGAATTGCCAACTCTTCTGCCGGCGTGCACTGTATTGCGGGACAGCCGCACCCTGCGCGCGGGAGGAACCAAACCTCACATGTCCAGCACCACACTTTCTAGCGATAATCAGAAGACAGTGAGAACGCGAGTCCCGGCAGACCAAAGAAAGTGGAAGCGCCTGCCCGTTTCCTTTCCGCTCTTCGTCAGCGGCACCGATGAACGTGGCAAGGCCTTCAACATCCTGGCCATCGCCCTGAACGTCAGTGCAGGAGGCCTTTGTTTAGCGATCGACCATCGCATACGCCCGATTTCTCCGATCCTGGTCAAGATGCCCCTGGGCAACATCTCCAAGGAGAAAGTCACCAGCGACATTCACGAACTGCACTCCGTCATCGTTCGCACCGAGCACCGTGAACGTCGCCGCTTGCTGGGCGTGAAATTCAACCAAGTCCTCTGCTGAGCGGGGCGCTCGCGTGAGCGACAGGGTCGGCTTGGCCTGGGGCGCCGATTCTTCCAGCTCCTCAGCTTTCCTATGAGGCCCCTGCCCTCTAGAATGCTGCGCAACGCCGATTTTCCACGCACAGCCAATGCCCGATCCACACCATGAGGCCGAAAACGTAGAGCCTGCGGGGAGATCTCCCTCGGCGTCGCTCCTTATCTACGACGGCCGCTGCGACTTCTGCTTTGCCTGGGTGGAGTATTGGCAGCGGCTGACGGGTGATCGCGTTTTGTATCTCCCGTTTGAACGAGCACAGGCGGAGTTCCCGCAGTTGCTCGACAAGGAGCTGTCAGCGCTAGCTGTGACTGGAAAAGAGCTCGACGCGGTGCGCCTGGTGCTGCCGGGCGGCGAAACAAGGTCTGCCGCGTACGCCGCCTTTAGCGCGATGGCCGCCGCGCCCGGCCAAGGCCGTTGGCTGTGGGCGTACGACCACATACCGTTATTCGCTGCTGTTTCCGAGGCGTCTTACCGGCTGATCGCCGGGCGCCGGAATCTGGCTATGCGGGTCACACGCCTCCTGTGGGGGGTCCCGGTTCCCGCCAAGAGTTACGCCATTGCCGTAGAGCTTTTTCTGCGCGCGCTCGGCCTCATTTACTTCATCGCCTTTCTTTCGTTCGGGGTTCAGGCTAGTGGGCTGATCGGCTCCAGCGGCATCTTGCCCGTTTGCGAACTAATGCCGGCGGTGCGCGATAACTTCGGCGCCTCCGCCTACCGGATCTTTCCCACCCTGCTGTGGTTCCGATGCAGCGACCATGCCATCACAGCTATTTGGATCGGCGGCGTTGTCCTCTCCGTGCTCCTACTAGTGGGAAGGCAAAAACGCGCCGCCTGTGCGGGCCTGTTCGTGCTCTACCTATCACTGGTGACGGCGGGGCAGGTATTCATGAGCTATCAGTGGGACGCGCTGCTGCTTGAGGCAGGCTTCCTGGCCATCCTTCTCGGCTGGTCACCCGTCATCCTGCTGCTGTTGCGCTGGCTGCTGTTCCGCCTGATGTTCATGTCGGGCGCGGTCAAACTATTCAGCGGCGACCCAAACTGGCGCAACCTCAGTGCGCTCCACTATCACTGGGAAACGCAGCCTTTGCCCACGCCCCCGGCCTGGTACGTTTTCCAGCTCCCCGAATGGTTCCAACGCGCCGCCACTGCCAGCACCCTGACGATTGAGTTCGCGGTTCCATTCCTCATCCTGTTCCCGCGGCGTATCCGGCAGCTTGGGGCCGCAATCATCCTTGCCCTCCAGATATTGATTTTCCTCACCGGCAACTACACATTCTTCAACCTGCTCACCGTCGCCCTGTGCCTACTGCTGCTGGATGATGCGTTCCTGGCACGCTTCGTGCCTCGCCGATTCGCGCGTCCGGCTGCCGAGAGCCAAGGCGCAAGTCCCGGCGCACCCTCCGGACGGCGCGCGCCTGCTCGCCGCGCGCTCGCCATGGTGGTGGCGACAGTCACGCTGCTGGTCAGCATCTCGGAGATGACAGCGCGGTTCCTTCATCTCGAACTGCCGCTGGCGAATGAAGCATGGCGCCTGGTGGGGCCGTTCAACATCGTCAACAGTTATGGCCTGTTCGCAGTGATGACCACTTCGCGGCCCGAAATCATCCTGGAAGGCTCAAACGACGGTGAGCATTGGCTGGAATACAGCTTCAAGTACAAAGCCGGCGAGTTGAGGCGCAGGTTGCCCTGGGTCGAGCCGCATCAACCGCGTCTGGACTGGCAGATGTGGTTCGCCGCATTGGGCAACTACCGCAGTGATCCATGGATCTTGCGGCTTTCCTACCGCCTGCTGCAGGCATCTCCCGAGGTACTTGAGTTAATGGACAAGAATCCCTTTCCCCAGGCGCCGCCCCGCTATCTGCGGGCGGTGGTCTATGACTATCGTTTTGCCAACTGGCAGGAACGCCGCGAGACGGGCGCCCGGTGGCGCCGCGAGATCCAGGGCTACTACCTTCCGCCGCTCGACCTGACGACCCTGATGCGCGCCGGAGTGCGCTGAAGGAACCCGGCAGCCCCCGCGGCGTTCATCACATCGCCGCGTGATCTCTGTCTCTGCGCGGGTCCTGCACATTGGCTACATTGCCATTATGAACTTCAGCGAACCAGTCTATTTCTGGGGCGTCGAGTGCACCTGCGGCAACTTCATCCCCCTGAAGATCACCACCGAGACCGGTGAGAAGCCCCAATTGAAGGAAAGGAAGGCGGCCTTCACAATCTTCTGTCCCCACTGCGGGGAAATCTGGTGCCGCGCTGACCAGGTGGATAAGCGCCGGGGGCCGCTGCCCGACGACTTCTGGCCTCGCAGCGACCTGTTCGATTCGAACGCAGTCGCTTGAGCGACGCAGCTCCACGATGCAGGCTGCCTTGGTTATGACCGCGAACTGGGGGGAAAAGCTATTCAACGAGCTGGCAACTTCAGAATCCGGGAGAGCGGTCCCGGGGGCGCCGCAGACTCAATCTTCGCCCTTGAACTTGAAGACCACGGTTTCGGTGGTTGCGCCGGAGGCAGGCTCGAACTTCCACTTCTTGATGGCATCCTCGGCTGCCAGTACCAGCACCGGGTGGCCGCCGATCACGTGGGTCTGCTTCACACTGCCGTCTGGAGCCACACCCACCTCAATCCTCACGATTCCGCTGACATTCATTTTCTTGGCGAGCTCGGGGTAGACGGGCGTGACACGCACCTTCGCTTTGCGCGCTCCCTCTTCCTGACCGTTCAGAAAGGTAGAGATAATCGCCAGGGCTAGACCCAGCAATAGCCTCCGGATTGTGGCCGATCCTCGCATCGCGGTGCATTGGTTTTAACCGACATGTTTGAAAGCAACCAGATTACCGGAGTAATGGCACCACTGGGTAAGGTGCGAGCTGAGCAGTCCGACTGAAGGAAACCGGGGCAGAGCGAGTGAAGAGGCCCACCAGCACCAGCGCGTCGCGAGCGATGTCCACTACTCCTCATCCCACAAGCCCGATACCGCGGACTGGCAGGTAGATGCCCAACGCGAGAACGGGGCTTAAAAACAGCACTTCGGTCGAGGGGCGGTGATCGCGTCGTGAATCACTTCAGTCCCTGCACCAGGTAAAGATCGGTGAGTTGGCGGCGATAGCTGTAAACGTAGGTCTTGGCATCGGGAGTCAAGAGGATGGGCCCGATGAATTCGACGCCGGCAGGATCGGCGGGCTTGAGTTGCTTCCAGAGGCTCCGCTGCCCGCTAGTTACATCCACGCGATAAACCCTGGCCGGCATCTCGGAGGTGCCGTACACGTAGAGGGAGCGGCCGTCCTCACTCCAGCTGATAGGAAGCTCACCTTGCAGGAATCCGGGAATGGGCTGCGCCTCGCCGCTGGGCAGCGCGTAGAGGTATCCCTTTTGGTCGGGACCGACCGCAGCCACCCGCTTGTCGTCGGGCGAGAGGGCGTAAGCCAGAGCGTTGACGCCTTCGGGAGAGATAGGCGTCGGCTGAGCGGTGCTCGGGGTGTGCAGGTAAAGACGCGCCCCATGACCGGGCTCGTTGCCGGAAATGACGAAACTCTGCCCATCGTGCAGCCAGCGTCCGTGCACATGATTGATGTTGGTGGGGGGATAGGACTTGGGCTCCCCTGCCTTGGTGGGCAGCAGCACCAGCTGCGTGGGTGTATTGCTGGCGGTGGACAAGGCCCACTCCGCGTTGGGAGAAAGCGCAAACGCGCGGCCCTCGCCCAGGCGCACCGCCGGAGCGCCATCCGTTGCCCGCAGGTAGGCGCTATAGCTGATGCCGCCGCCTGCACCTTCTTCCCGAAATAGCAGCAGCTTGCCATCGGCGGAGAGGTCGGCGGGATAAGACCAGTCAAACCAGGAAAGGTCGCGTTCGGCCTGGTCGGCGGCGCGCAACCCGATCAAGCCGCGCCGCGAGTTGTCGCGCGCCATCAGGACCCGTCCGTCCCGATGCACATCCTGCAGCAGCAAATCGCCGGGCACGCGGGCGAGCAACTGAGGCGATCCACCGGTCCCGCGGATGGAGTAGAGGAACTTGTCCAGGCCGGTGCTGGTAGCGGTGAACCAGATGGCGTCGCCCGCCGGATTCCAGGCCAGGCCCTGCGTGGTGTAGTAGTCGGGAGTAAGGTTCTTCTTCTGGCCACTCAGGTCCACGATGGCGATGGAGCCGCCATCGTCGCCTTCCAGGGGATGATCGACGAATGCGATGCGGTCGCCCTGGGGAGAGATGCGCGGATGGCTGATCCAGCCTCCTGTCTCGTAGAGCACCTTGCCGATGGGAAACTCCAGGCGATTGCGGCCCCCCAGGTCGCGGACGATGGCCAGATTCCTGGCATCCGGTGCCCAGTCGGCCCATTGCACGTCATTCAGGATTTCGCGCGGCCCTCCCCCGGAGAGCGGCACGCGGGCCAGGGTTCCCACGTGAATGTAGGAGCGCGTCTGACGGCTGCCCAGCAGCACCGCCATCTCGCCGGTCGAGGAGATGGACTGTATCTCGGCGCCGGGCAGTTCCAAGTCGCGCGACTGTGGACTCTCTGGCCGCGTGGAGTACAGGTCCACGGGCATTCCCTCCCAGGCCGCGCTGTACACCACGGTCTGCCCGTCCGGAGAAAATCTGGCCATACGAATGGTGCCGCGGCGGAAGGTGAGCTGCTGGTAGGTGGCCAGCTCGGAATGAGAGCGCCGCCCTGCGAACCAGGCACCGCCAAATGTCGCAGCTGTCAGCAGAGCGAGCAGACCGGCGCCGGCAATGAGTTTCTTTCTGCCCTGCGCGAAGCCCCCGGGTCTGCCGCCGCCGGCGACAACCTGGGTTGGTGGAGGCACCACCTTGGCCAGGCGCGTGGAATCGAGATCGCGCTTCAGGCGCTTGAGATCGGAACGCAGCTCCGCCGCCGATTGGCAGCGCAGTTCCGGATCCTTCTCCAGCGCCTTGTTGAGAATTTCTTCCAGGCGCGGTGGGGTCTCCGGATTGAGCTGTGCCGGGGCGATGGGGGCTCGGTTGAGGATGGAATCGATAATGACGCCCGAGGTGGCGCCGGAAAACGCCTGCCTGCCGGTCACCATCTCGTAAAGGACCAGGCCGAAGGAGAACAGGTCGCTGCGGGCATCCACCGCTTCACCGCGCACCTGCTCGGGAGACATGTAGGCCACGGTGCCGACCGCGGTGCCGGGGCTGGTGAGATGGCGCTCATCCACCAGGGTAATTCCGCTGGAGTTGGAGGAGGAACGGTTCTGGGGCGCCAGCTTGGCCAGCCCGAAATCCAAAACCTTCACCTGCCCGCGGCTGGTCACAAAGATGTTGGCGGGCTTGATATCGCGATGAACGATTCCCGACGAGTGGGCAGCATCCAGCGCGTCGGCGATCTGGATGGCAAGGTCGAGGACTTCCTCGACTTTGAGCGGCCGGTTCTCCAGGTAGTGCTTCAGCGTCTTGCCCTGGAGCAGCTCCATGGCGATGTAATGCAGCCCGTTGGACTCCCCGATTTCATAGATGGTGCAGATGTGGGGGTGATTGAGGCCTGAAGCGGAGCGCGCTTCCCGCTGAAAACGCTCGATGGCCTGAGGATCCTGAGCCAGATCCTCCGGCAGGAACTTGAGAGCAACATGACGCCGCAGCCGGCTGTCTTCGGCCTCGTAAACGACACCCATTCCCCCGCCGCCCAATCTCTCCAGGACCCGGTAATGGGCGATGTCGCTACCCACTCCAACAGTGTTCACGGTGGGCGCATGTTAAGCCAGCGGAGAGAATCGCGTCAAACCAACTTGTGACGCAAACTTCGAACGGTGCTGCGCCTTCCCTCCCTTCTTGCCAGGTGCTAAGCTGACACGCCCAACCGAAAATTGAGCGACGGGAAGGTCGCAAGCCTGTCGCCTCCAGCATTGCGGAGGATGCCAGTGGGCGCTCTGGAAATTGTGCGAGTGATCGCCATCGTCTCCTCTGGGTTGTTTGCCGGCATTCTATTTGGCGACCGCATGGGAGCATCGTTTGCCCGGCCGGCTTTGAGTGCATCCAGCTTTCTTCAGTTCCAACGGATTCAACACACCTACTTTGCGCGGCTGATGCCGCCGCTGGCCCTGAGCTCCATCGCAGGGGCACTGGTGTGGCTGATCCTGGCGCGCGCGCAGTGGAACACAGCCGCCTTCTGGCTGGTCGCCGTGGCAGCGGGAGACATGATTACCGGATTCGCTCTCACCCTGACAGTGAACGTGCCGATCAACAATCAGATGATGACGTGGAACGTGGCGGCTCCGCCCGACAATGTCCGCGAAATCTGGGCCCGTTGGGAAAGCGTCCACACCGTCCGTACCATTCTGTGGGTGACAGCGTTCGCCATGGAGGCGGTCGCCGCCGTGATATCAGCGAAGTGAGTGCGTCAGCAGCCCCTCCCATGGCGGCTGGCACCGGCATGACTCGACTGATGAATTCTGACTGCTGAGCGCTCACTTCACCCGAAGTAGCGAAAATCTTTCCAGAACTCCGGCCAACTCTGGCGCAGGCCGCGGCAAACAAAAATGTCGGGATGATCGAGCGTCTCCTCGTTCGCCACGCCATAAGAGTTCCAGGTGTGCCCGGCCAGCTCGCAGCGAGTGAAGTTGCGGTCCACAAAGCGGCGCGACAACCCGATCACAATCAACGTCTCCGGCGGCGGATTCCCATAACCGCGCTGCCAGAAGGAGTTGATGCCGCTGATCGCCACCGGCAAGGCATAGGCCGGACCATAGAGGTTGATGGCTCCTGCCTCACCGTAGTTGCCGGTGAGAACACCCAGCCGGGCGCGATCCTCCGCCGGCAGCGAATCGCGGATCCTGGCCACGGTTTCGACCAGCTCTGGCCAACCGAGCTCCTCCTGAAAGTCACCCTGAATTTCGGACGCGACTCTCCACCAGCGAGAGTTGATGGGCGCAATTGGCAAGGTCAGGGCCGCTGTCACCACGATATCCGCGAGCAGGGCTGCCCAGGCTGTGGTTCGCAGCACGCTCGCCCAGGAGCGGCGCAGCGATGCCAGCCACTGCTCTCCCCAGACGCTGCCGGCGGCGTATAGCATGGGATAACCGGCGCCCAGGTAGTAGCTTCGTCCCTTGGCAATAACAAAGAGAACAAGCGGCACCAGGTACATCCAGCCGAGTGCGCGAAAGCGCTGCCCCGACCGCGAGAGCAGGTAGAAGTAGAGACCGGCAATGGCCAGCGGAAACGCCAAAAGCGTCAGCTCCAGCTGTTCCGGAAGGAAGTTCCCGGTTCGGCCAATGCGAACGTCGCGGGCATGGATGTCACGCAGGAAATCCAGCGATATGAACTGGTGGTTTGCCTGCCAAAGGAGATTGGGCAGAAAGATCAGCAGGGAGAAACCGACGCCACACCACAGCCACCTGCTGGTGAGATGACGGCGCGCCCCGCTGACCAGGATGCCCACTACAAGACCAGCCACGAGAAAGAGCATGCTGTATTTCGACATCATGCCCAGCCCGATGGCGCTGCCAATGGCAAGCCACCAGCGCGGGTCATCCGACTTGAGCAGGCGCACCACGAAGTACGCGACCAGCACCCAGCACAGATAGTCGAAGGACACATACTGCATGAGGGCGCCGCCCCCGAGGCAGAAGGGCACGGCCGCAGCCGCAGCCGCCAATTGGGCACCCCTACGCCCAGCCAGTTCGCGCGCCATCAGACCGGTCAGGAACACTGCCAGGGCTTGGGCCAGTGCCGCGAACACGCGGAAGCCTACCAGCGAGGTTCCAAACAACTCGAGCGACAGGCGACCGAAAAACGGAGTCAGAGGAGGGTAAGCCACGTATCCCCATGCCAGATGACGCGCATCTTCCAGCGTCGCCAGTTCATCGCGATGAAATCCATAACGGTTGCCGGTCAAGAGATGGATGACCACGGTCCCCAGCGCAAGGTAAGCGAGAATCGCGACGTCGCTGGACCATGATCGTGATTCGGCAGGCAGCTCAGCGTTGGAAGGGGCGTCGCCGTGGTTCGCTCGTAGAGCCATCGACGCCTATCCTAATTGTCTCGGAGCCTCTCGCACACGGGGTTGAGGCCGCCGCGGACCTGGTTCGCTGGGCAGCCGCGAGCAGAATGGCGCGCGCTCAACGAGCCGGTGATTCCTTTTCCTCGCTCTCACCCTTGGCGGGGCTGATCGAGGGCTCGGGGATCGATCTCTCCACCTTGGTGCTCGCCTGGTCCGGAGGCTCGGTTCGTACGCGCGTCAGATACGGGTTGAGGGGCGTGAGTTGCAGAGCCATCTTCTCGCGAGCAGAGAGCAGGGCAGTGGGTTTGGCCTTCATCAGCTGAACGCTGCCATTCCAAGGATCGACATTGATTCGGCCCCCGATGGGGAGGGCGGTGACCTGCTCCACCTTGCGCAAATCCAGCTGAGGAGCTGCTGTCGCCAGCGCATTCATCTGAGTGCTGCCGTTACGCATTGCAAGGGCGTCGCCGAGGCGAGGCGTGATGAGATTCGGCAGCGCCGGAGTGCGGAGGGAAACGGTCTTCAGGAACAATCCCACACTCTGCAGCTTGTCCCCATACGGCGAATTCTTCAGATACTCGACCGCCTTCTGGTCGGCTGCGGCTTCTTCCGGCTCGCTGTGGGCAAGCGCGAGGCGGCGGAAGACCTCCTCGTCGCGAAAGAAGGCGCGATCGGAAAATGCATACTGCTCATCGGTTGTGTGGCCGAGTGCGATGTGCGCAAGCTGGTGCGCCAGCACCGCAGCCAGGCTCGCCTCGTCCGGGAGAACATCCAGCAGCCCTCGGCTGACGACAATCGTTCTGCCAGTGGTGAACGATTCCAGCGGCGTGGTCAGCAGGACGCGGCAGCGCACCTGGTCAAGGTTGTCGAGATTGTTGGTGATGATCAGGTTCCTCACTACCGTTTCCAGGACCTTGTCCACGTCACCGCCGGGAGCCAGCAACTGGGCATGTTGCAGCTTGTCCAGGATCGTGTCTCCTGCCTGCTGTTGCCAGGCGCGCGTCGCCTGGACCGGCGACATGTCCCCGGACGCCTGAGTCTGGTCCTTCACCAACTCGTTGGCATTCTCCACGGTGATGTTGGTCAGCTCGTCGGTGCGAACCCCGCGCAGCGGCTGGTATCCCCAGAAACGCGTCTGACCGACGATGTGCAGAGAGGGCACCATGCCGAACTTGAGATCGGATTCCTCCATGTACACCATTGCCGGAAGCCACATTCCCGGCGCTACCTGCACCCGCCAGCTATCGAAGTGCACATACTTGCTGGTCATGGTGCTGGGCGTGCGCACGCCGTTGAAGCGCACGGTGGCATAGTCCTGATCGTCAACCCAGATGCGGCCGAAAAAGCGCACTCCATGTCCGGCCTTGCTGGGGGTGATGGTGAAGACCAGGCAACGCACGTCGCCGAGGAATTCACGACGAACGTATTCGAAGTCGTAGTTGTGAGCGTTGAAACCACCATCGTCCACCAGAGCGGTGTAAAGAAATCCACGGCGATCGAGCTTGACCCCCAACAGGCTGAAAATGCCTGTCAGAGAATCCAGCGCGCCCTTGACTTTGCCCTTGTGTTGCTCGTCGTCAAATACTTTTTCTCGAGCCTTGTCGCTCAGGTTGAGTTGTCCCAGGAAATAGCGGTCATCTTTTGGAACAAAACCCAGCTCGGCGTCGGGTGCAAGATACTGAATGTAGGTCTCGACCAGGGGCGTAAACGTCCGCAGGTTAGTGGCCAACTGGTTCTCGCGCTGGATCACAAGATCAAGCACACGGTTGCCAGCAGCGGGGGCAGGCGACGGTTGGAGTGAACGCGCGGCGGGAGCCGCTATCTGCGGAGCGGGAACAGTCGCGGGCTGGCTGGGGCTCGTCGAGACCATGCCCTGAGCCGCCTGAGAACTCACGCCCCCGGCAGGGCTCTCGACCTGTGCGGACGGAACCGGCGCGCCCTGGGGCAAAGCCTTGTCTTGATTCGATGTTGGTGTCTGCTGTCCGAACAGCGGAAGCCCAGAAAAGACCACTAGCGCCACAATGAGTCTCGATCGCATGCCTGACCAGCCTTCCTTCGGGAGCTAGACCGGGTGCCCGTTCGAGGCGACTCCCGCCCGCCCAGATCGCAAGACAACGACCGGGGCGCGATGTCCCGATTTGCATGGTCTTTCGGTAGAGCTTTCTCCTCACCAGAAGCTTGCGTTATCTAACCCCAGGTCCGGGAAAAGCACTCTACTGCGAGAAGAGTTTTCCAGTCAGACACTGGGAGGCGAAGCGGGCAGGCTCAGCAGCGCAGTAGTCTGAGTATACGACTACCATCGGAGAAAGATGGAAGGACTCAAGGATGGCGCCCAGCAGGGCGGGGGACCGGCCAAGACTAGCGCCGGGCCGCAGGCGCATCGCCCTCGGGGTCCGGCCAAAATGGCCCCGGATACGACGGAATATGCTCTCTGCCAGCCGAAGTTGGTGTAAGGTTAGCCAGTACGCCGCAAGCAAATCTCCTGTGGAACCGGGCCAACCTTGAATTGGGCGGAGCGAGAGCGGCATTCTTCGCGGCCATTTTTGTCGGCGGCTGCGTTCGTGCATCCTGAGCGATCTGAAGTCACGTCCAGCCAACGCGATCTGGAGGCGGGCTTTTCGCTGGTGGAGCTGATGACGGTGGCGGTGGTTATGATCGTGATCGCCGCCATTGCGGTCCCGTTTCTGACCCACATGATGGCCGCCTATCGGATGGCGTCAGCGGCAAAGTCCATTGCCTTCCAGTTGAAGATGACGCGAGTGCGAGCCTCTTCCGCTTTCACCCTGGCTCGATTGAACTGCAACAACTCAACTACTCCGGCAAGCTGCCAGATCGAGCGCTGTCAGGCCCAGGTTGGAAATGGCCTGTGCGACACGGCTCCGAACTCATGGGCAGCCGACGGTGATGCGCAGCCCCTGCCCTCCAGCGTAGCCTTCGGCTTCGGCTCACTGTCCAAAGCTCCTACGGGCACGCAGTCCACCATTGCCGAGACCTATCAGATCGTTTTCAACTCGCGGGGCCTGGCGGTGGATGTGTCGGGGGCGACGCAAGTGCCGACCTCGAACTACGCTCTCTATTTGAGGGATGGCGCCAATCCCGGGAACGACGATGCTACCTACGCCATCACCGTCGCCCCTGCGGGGGCCGTGAGCGTCTGGCAATACAGCTCGGCGGTAGGAGACTGGGGGAGGCGATGAGGCTGATCCGGAGAAAACGTCTTTCCCGGTGGGAACGCGGAACAACGATCGTTGAGACGGTGATTGCGTCCGCAATTCTTCTGACTTGTATCGCAGGAGTGCTGTCTCTGTTCACCCTGTCCTCGGGATTGAACGCCGGCCAGGGTCA